>Ga0302127_10001501_pt1 | contig 13862 bp, 15 predicted proteins | sample CB4_SCM_MG_FD_204452 | JGI IMG/M metagenome (GOLD analysis project Ga0302127, IMG submission 204452) | Marine microbial communities from Western Arctic Ocean, Canada - CB4_SCM | ecosystem: Environmental > Aquatic > Marine > Oceanic | place: Canada: Western Arctic Ocean | collected 2017-09-24
GGTCGACCGGTCGATGGATCCGCTGGCTCCTGGAGTTGGTTCGTCATCGGACTCCGGGAGGATGACCCACGCAATCACGTACGCAATAACGCCGGCTCCGCCTGCGAAGAGCGCGATGATGAAGCCAAGTCGAGCAATGACCGGGTCGATGTCGAAGTACTCTGCGAGCCCGCCGTCCACGCCCCCGATCTTGCGGTCGGCACTTCGCTGTAGTCGCCTCGGACGCGAGGAACCACTTGGGGGTGGTGGCGGGGGCTGCGCGCCCGTCGCGTTATGGTCATTTTCGGTGGGGGCCATGTTCGGCTCGTCGTCAGTATCGGTGTTCGATTGCATGCTCTCATGGTGAGCCCCTCTGCGGCTTGACACCATCGGGAAAGGCCACGAGCGAGCCCTGAGATTGGACCCCGACGACTCAGGGTTCGGTCAGGGTCGCCCCTAAGGGTGTCCCGGTCTGACTCGTGAGACAATTGCCGTGTGACAGATCTCGACGAGGCCAGGCTCGCCCGATGGCAACTGCCCCGCCCGGCGGCTGACAGTCGCGTCCTCGGGGGGTCGCCAGTGCCCTCGCGGCCGAGATTGGTGTCGATCCCTTTGTTGTCCGGATCGCGTTCTTGTTGCTGGTCGCAGCGGGCGGCTGGGGTGTGGCGCTCTATGGCGCGATGTGGGGCTTGATGCGACTCACCGGTATCGCTCGTCACCCCGAACGAGATCAGACGAAGGGCTCTACCGAAGCGAATCGACTGTTGGGGCTGGGGCTGGGGCTGGGGCTGGGGCTCGTGGTCATGGGCCTCTTGTTGTTCTGCAGGGCCCTCGGCGGAGGCTTTGTCGACTCTTTCGTATGGCCATTCGCGTTGTTCGGCGCTGGCATCGCTGTGGCCCACGAGCAGGGCGTCAACCTGACACGTGGTGCCGATCGCCTGGTTGGGGATCGGGACCGGTCCGCCTTCCTTGTTCGCGTCGCCGGTGGGGCGCTCCTGGTGTCCGCCGGCGTTATTCTGGCCGTCTCGTTGAACTTTGATTTGTCGACTGCCCGTGACACCTTGCTCGTCGCCGGCGTGGTGATCGCTGGTGTTGGGCTGGTGCTCGGCCCCTGGGTGGTTGGGCTTGTGAACGATCTCACCCAAGAGCGGGGCGCTCGGGTCAGGTCAGACGAGCGAGCGCAGGTGGCGGCGCACCTCCATGACTCAGTCCTTCAGACACTCACGTTGATCCAGCGCCGCGCCGACGATCCGGGAGTCGTGTCACTCCCTCGCAAGCAAGAACGTGAACTCCGAAACTGGCTCTATGGTCGCGAGCCTGCAGCGGGAACTTCGTCGTTTCGCATTGGACTCGAGCCCGAGCTGGCCGAGGTTGAGGACATGCATCATGTGCCAATCGAGGTCGTGGTGGTCGGCGATGCCGTGATGGACGACGACCTCCGTGCTGTGCTTGGTGCCACCCGCGAGGCTGCCCTCAATGCGGCGGTGCATTCAGGAGCCGCAAATGTCGACGTGTTTGCCGAGGTCAGACCGTCGGGCGTGGATGTGTTCGTGCGAGACACCGGAACCGGGTTCGACCCCACGATGACACCAGATGATCACGGCGGCGTTGCCGACTCCATCGTCGCCCGAATCGAACGCGTCGGCGGTACCGTCACCATCGAATCCCAGGCTGGTGTTGGGACCGAAGTCGAACTCCACCTCGATCGGGGTGAACGATGACTCCCGAGCTCCGTGTGGTTGTCGTCGATGATCATGCCTTGGTTCGGGCAGGCGTCAAGGCAGAGATAGCGGGAGCCGTGGACGTCGTGGGAGAGGCGGACGACGTCGAGGGAGCGATCGATGTCATCGTGGCTCTACGCCCGGACGTCGTTGTGCTGGATGTCCACATTCCCGGTGGAAATGCGCCAGCGGTCATAGCGGGCGTCCGTGAGGCCGATATCGAGACAACGTTCTTGGCTTTGTCCGTGTCTGATGCTGCCGAGGATGTGATCGCCGTCATACGGGCCGGGGCACGGGGTTATGTCACCAAGGCTATCTCGGGCGACGACCTGGTGGCTGCGGTCAAGCGGGTTGCAGCTGGTGACGCCGTCTTCTCACCTCGGTTGGCGGGCTTTGTGCTCGACGCATTCGCGGGCGGCATTCCGACGGCGCAGATTGATAGCGAATTCGACCAGCTGACTGCTCGCGAGCAAGAGGTGGTGCGACTCCTCGCACGCGGGTATGCCTACAAAGAGATTGCTCGACGTCTCACGATCTCGGTGAAAACGGTCGAGTCCCACGCGTCCTCCGTGCTCCGCAAGCTCCAGTTGTCGAATCGCCACGAGCTCTCGCGCTGGGCCTCGGACCGACGCATCGTCTGACCTCGGCGGCCGCGTAGTCATCAGGTTCGTGCGATTGGTTTGGCCGTCGCCTGGGCTCGATTCGGTACCCCGATTCTTCGCGCAGAGCGTGGCAAAGCCAATTTTCAGGATTTAGGGAAAAATATTTCGGCGTTTCGCTAAGGCAGGACGACGAGACCACGACTAGCAGGAATAGGTGTTTCGCTCGGCTCTGGAGCCAAAAAACGTCGCCGGACTAGGCGAATTTGCTCATTCTCGTTTTGACCGATCGTCCGAAGTCTGATCACCTTTTGCAGGGGAGCGGCGCAGCGCCGCCCGGCTGCGCCGCTCCCTTTGATCGCCTTACCGCCTACCAGTGGTGGTCACGCAACAGCGAAGCGCACGATTTCATGAGTCGTTCGGCTTAGATCTCAGCGACGCAGCGTCACCAAATGGGGCCGGCCAGGCAGCGACTTAGGTGGCTGACCATGCGGGGTTGCGGCCGGTAGCCGCGATGAGTCGGACCACCATGGCTTCGGTCTCGTCGAGCTCGACAGGCTGCTTGTATCGCGCCTCGTTGTGTGCGCGCACCGCTGGGACGAGCGCCTGCGCGATTCGGAGCACGTAAGTGGCGAGCTCGTCGGTGATCAGGTGCGCAAGCCCGCACCCGGTTGCTACGTCCCACGTGAGAATCGTCGTATCGAAGATGCGGGCGTTGAGAACAGAGCGGGCTTTGGCCTCGCCGATGGTCGACAGCGCCATGCCGTCGACTGCGCCGGGTATGCGCCAGGCTGCTCGGCATGCGGTGGCGGCCTGGGTGTAGACGCCGAGAGGATCGTCGCCGACGATGTGGGTGGGGTGGACCAGGTCGAGCGAAGGGTCAGGCTCTTCGCGGAGGCCGAACGAGGTGAACACCCTCGTGGACGCAGTCAGCTTGTTGATCACGTCACCGACGGTCCACAGATCGCAGGGCGTTGGCCACAGGAGCTGGTCTCGTTGAACCCGTGCAATGACCGCTGCAGCGGCGGTCTGTGCCAGGTCGAGCATGTGCAGGGTGTCAGGTCGTGGGTCGCTCATGGCTGCACTCTTTCATGCTGGAGTCGGTTCACGCGGCGTTGATGCGCCGATAGGCCTCGGTTAGCCGACCCTCGGGGAGGCCGAGCCTGGTGGTGGTCGCTCCGGCCCAGTCCCGCAACAGCTTCTCCACTTTGAACCGCTCGCTCGCTTGGCTCTCGTGGGCGCCCAAGGCCGCGCACTTGCGGTCAAAGACATCGGTGATGTCAATGAAGACGTCTTCGGGCTCGAGGCCGCTGACCCAAATCTCGGGCACCGTGTGTGGTTCGAGACCTTCGGCGAGGAGTTCGGGGTGGCTGTGGGGATTTCGCGCGTCAGGATAAACAGCGGCCATGGTTGCCTCGCCGGCCGCAAGGTGATCGGGGTGAGATCCGTACACGCTGTTCCAGCGTCGCTCGGGCGACTGGGTGATGATGACGTCGGGCCGGACCTGGCGGATGACCCGCGAGATGTCGCGACGCAAGGCCAGGTCGGCTACCAGCCGACCATCGGCGAGCCCTGCAAAGATCACGTTCTGAACGCCAATCACGGCTGCGGCAGCACGCTGCTAGCGCTCGCGTATCGCGGCGACCTCGCGTCGTGGGAGGTCCTCTGGCATTCCGGCTTCACCCGAGGTCAGTAGGCAGTAGGTCACGTCGCTTCCGGCGTCGACGAGGCGGGCCATGGTTCCCGCGGTCCCGAAGTCGATGTCATCAGGATGGGCCAGGATCGTGAGAACGCGTGCAGGCGGGTTGCTGAGATCCAGGAAGGGCATCGCGTTGAACGTATCGTGCGCATGGATTTTGTTGACCGGTGGGTGGGTCCTAGCGCCGTCTTGTATCGTCCGTGCGGTCGTCGACGTTCCGAGGAACCCATGAGTGAATACGCACAGAAGGCCTACGAGGCAATGAGCCTGCAGATCGATGGTAAGGCCGTCGCTGGGGACTGGTTCGAGCTCACCCAGGAACGCATCAACGATTTCGCTGATGCCACAATCGACCACCAGTTCATCCACGTTGACGTGGAGCGAGCGAAGGCCGAAACGCCGTTTGGCGGCACGATTGCCCACGGATTCCTGACGCTCTCGATGCTCGTGCACCTGTCCACGTCGATCCCTGTCGATCTGCCGCGCTTCGATGGCCAGCTGATGGGCATCAACTACGGCATGAACAAGGTCAGGTTCATCAATCCAGTTCCTGCCGGATCCCGGATCCGAGCGACAGCGAAGGTCAGCAACGTTGAACTCAAGGGGAGCGCCGTTGACCAGACACGGACGATGACCGTTGAGATCGACGGTCAAGAGAAACCTGCCCTCATCGCCGAGTGGATTGGTCGCGCCGTCTTCGCGTGAGCGGCTTGAAGATGCTCACGACCCATGCCGGGAACCTCCAAGCGCGATCGCCGCTCGCTCCAGGCTGAGTCGAGCTTCGCTGAGTGCGAACCCCCCCCGGGTACGATCGGGGTATGAGTGTTCCTGTCCCTGTCGAAGAGTTGGCCGATGCCGCTGGACGGTTTGGTCCCGTCGTGTTCCTGCTCACCACCAGCGATGACCATCGGCCCCATGCGACGCACGCCTCGGTCGTTATTTCGGGTGCTGAGGTGAGCTGCGGTGTTGGCCGCCGAACGGCTCGCAACGGTCTTGAGCGACCGCTCGTCTCACTTCTGTGGCCACCAGCCGAAGACGGTGGCTACAGCCTGATCGCCGATGGCGCGATCACCATCGCCGGCACTCCAGGCGAGGACGCTGTTGCCACCATCGTGGTGAGCAACGCGGTTCTGCACCGCCCGGCGATCGGCGGCGCCACGCCCGGCGCTGGGTGTGAAGCCGATTGTGTCGACGTCGAGGTACCGGAATGAAACACACGAGACTGGGACGAACAGGCCTTCATGTGTCGAGGCTTTGCCTGGGCACAATGACGTTTGGTCGTCAGTGCGACGAAGCCGCGTCGCACGCGATTCTCGATCATGCTGCCGAGTCTGGAATCTCTTTCATCGACACCGCTGATTTGTACCCAGCTGCGGGTCCCGAGACCAACGGTGACACCGAGCGAATCATCGGCCGCTGGATGCAGGGCCGCCGTGACGAAGTCGTGTTGGCCACGAAGTTTTGGGGACCAACGGGCCCCCAGCCGTGGCACCGTGGTTCGAGCCGCCGCCACATCATGGATGCTGTCGAAGGATCGTTGAGCCGGCTCCAGACCGATGTCATCGACCTTTATCAGGTGCATTTTCCCGACGACAAGACCTCCCACGACGAGACCTTGCAGGCCCTTGACGACCTCATCGGTCAGGGCAAGGTCCACTACATTGGTTGCTCGAACTACCCGGCCTGGATGCTGGCCCGCGCCATTGGACGAAGCGAGGTCCTCGATGTTGCCCGCTTCGATGTGGTCCAGCCGCGTTACAACCTGTTGTTCCGCCAGTTCGAGCGCGACCTCTTCGCGCTTTGCGAGGCGGACAACATCGCGGTCATCCCATACAACCCGCTGGCCGGTGGGCTGCTCACCGGCAAACACCAACGCGAATCGCCGCAGGCTGGATCGCGTTTTACCATCAGCGGGGGGCAGGGCGACCGCTATCTCGAGCGCTACTGGCAAGACCAGCTCCACGATGTCGTCGATGCGATCCGCCCTCTGGCAGATCAGGCGGGCATGTCCATGGCACAGCTGGCGGTTGCGTGGGTCCTGGCGAACCCCGTGATCACCGCGCCCATCATCGGTGCCACCCGACCCGAGCAGCTCGACGACGCGGTGGCGGCTGTCGATCAGGGGCTCGACGCGGACCTCAAGGCCGAACTCGACGCGCTCTCAGATCATCTTCGGGTTACCGACCAAGAACGCTGACGCCGGCCGATGCCCGGCGGTTACGCGATCTCGGCTTCGATATCAGCCAACATGGTCGCGATCGTGTCCATGAGCCGGTCAACGTTGACTTGGTGGTCCGGGTCATCGAAGTCGAGCGGCGGTCCCAGCCGGACAATCAGATCGCGCCGACGGAACAGACCGAGTTTCGGGATGGGCCGCCCCTGGGGCCAGATCTTGTCACTGCCGTAGATCGCCACCGGGATGACCACAGCGCCCGATTCCTGCGCGATCCGAGATATCCCGATGCGTCCCTGGCCGACACCGTTGGGGCGATCCTCGGCCGGGACCAAGCGGCCCTCGGGCATGACGGCCACGGTGCTGCCCGAAGCCAGCGTCTCGACTGACATGGCCTTGGCTTGCTCCCGAACAGCTCTTGATGTCGGGATACACCGCAATCGACGGACCCAGCGCCCGATGATTGGCATGTCGAAGATGTCGGCGCGCACTTGGAGGCGACAAGCCACCGACAATTTGGCGAAAACCGCGAGCGCCACGACGATGTCGAGAAAGCTGCGGTGGTTGGCTGCGAAAAGGACGGGGCGCCCGGTCGGGATCTCGACGGTTTCGGGGAGGTCAGATCGGGCGATGAGGCCACAAAGCCGTACCATGCGAGCGCCATGTCGGAGGAAATACTCGGCCTCGTCGAAGTCCTGTCTATTGGGATGGGTCTGCCGTGCGGGGCGACGGGAGAGAGACATGTGGGGTGGTGTGATCCTGACTCAGTCGTTGTCGATTTCGGACGCGGCCTGGGCGCTTAGCTCGTCGACGCGGCGCTCGCCCTCGGGAGTCTGACCGCCGAGATCAAGAAAGCGTTGCATGGTGGCCTCCGCGATTGAGGTCGCCATCAGCTGGTTGAAGTGATGGGATTCGCTGAGTAACCCGGACTCGACTGAGCGGTCCCCGGCAAGCATCGCCGCTTTGGCGTGACGGACTGCACCCGGTGGAAACGAGGCTATGCGTTCCGCCATGGCATCGGTGAAGTCGTCGAGCTCATCGAGGGGCATGGCCCGATCGAAGTATCCCCACCGTTCGCCGGTCTCGGCATCGAGGTCGACCCCGCCGAGGATGACCTCCGCGGCGCGACCCCACCCGATCAGGCGCGGGAGTCGCTGGGTGCCGCCGCCACCGGGCAGGATCCCGATGGGCACCTCCATCTGGTTGACGATGGCGTGGCCCAGGGCGCCGTAGCGGATGTCACACGCCATGGCGATCTCGGAGCCGCCTCCGCCGACCCGGCCGGCGATCTTGGCAATCGTGACGGCAGGCATGGTCCGGAAGCGCTCGCATAGTTCGTCGAAGGCGTTGAGTTCTGTCGGTTTCTCGGCAGGGCCGGAGCGATCCGTCGCAACCAGCGCCGCAACATCGAAATGTGCGATGAAGAACTCGGGGTTCGCGCTTTGCAATATGACAACCGTGACGTCGTCGTTTGCGGCAACCTCAGCAGACGACTTGAGCAAGTCGATGAACAACCCCCGGGTGATTACGTTCACCGGTGGGTTGTTCATTGTTATCCGGGCAATACGTCCCGAGATGTCCAGATCCAGCGTTGAGTAGGCCAATGTCAACCGACCCGAACGATGACTTTGCCCCACGTCTTGCGTTCGGCGAGGTCTTGGATCGCTTGTGCTGCCTGGGCGAACCCATAGGGAGGATAGATGAGCGGGTCGACAGCCCCGGTGGCGGCGAGGTCGAGCACGGATTCCATCTGGCGCCCGAGTGATGATGGGTCGCGTCTGAGCGAGGCTCCCCAGTGAACGCCGACCACGCTGTAGTTCTTCAGCAGCATGTGGTTGGCGGGGAGATCCGGGATGCCGGCGACGAATCCGATAATGAGGAGTCGCCCGTCCCATGCCATGCAGCGCCGGACTTGGTGGGTTGTATCGCCTCCGACGGGGTCGTATGCAACGTCGACACCGCCACCGCTTGCTTCTCGAACCTCATCGACGAAGTTCGGTGTCTCATGGTGGTCGATGACGACATCGGCACCGAGTTGTTTGGCTTGAGCGACCTTTTCGGCCCCGCCTGCCACCGCGATCACGCGGGCACCGGCGGCTTTGCCGACCTGGATGGCGGACGAACCGGTCCCTCCGGCCGCGCCGGTGATCAGCAGGCTCTCGCCTGCGTGGATATGGGCGCGGTCGTGAAGTGCGAACCAGGTGGTGCCGTAGTTGATTGGCACGGCGGCAGCCTTCTCGCTTGAGAAGTTCTCGGGAAGTTTCCAGAGTCCAGATGCGGGGATCTCGACCTGTTCCATCAGCCCGCCGCCGAGCATCATCACCCGGTCGCCAACGTTGAGGTCGGTGACGCCGTCGCCGACCTCAAGGACCCGGCCGGCGCTCTCGCCACCAGGCGTATAGGGAAGGACGGTCTTGACTTGGTATTCGCCACGGCACTGCAAGACATCCGGGAATGCGATCCCAACAGACTCGATCGCCACCTTGACCGAACCCACTGCGGGTGATCCGAGATCGGGCAGCTCGTGCATCGATAGTTGTTTGAGTGGTTCACCCAATTGGGTCAGTTGCCATACGCGCATGTGCGTAGCTTAGGTGTGGGTTCGTTAGGGCACCCGTGACGCACGCCCACGGAGATGAATGCGACGGTCTTCGCCCGGTGGTCCGGGCCAAAGCTGTCGCACCGGCACAGGATGGGTAGCCGGCTCCCTCTGATTTTTCGCTTTGACGCGACTGGAGCGTCCTCAATGCCCGGCTAGGCGCCGAGATCCTCGTCGGCAGTGTCGGCTCCAGGACCAGGGTGCCCTCGCAAGCCGCGATGGCCTTGGTTGGTGACATCGACCTCGCCGTTCACGAGATCCTCGATTTGGGTCTGGATCTCGGCGCGACGTTCCTCGCCTGTTTGGGCATCGATGCGGCCTGTCTCGATCGCTGCGTCGATCTTGGTGTTGAACCGTTCGGCCAACGCGTCTTCGAGAGCCTGGGCGCTAGAGCCGTTGGCATCGGCGATCTCACCGAGCGTCAGGCCGTCTGTCACGCCCTGTCGTACGCTCGCGCGGTCGATGCCCAGTTCGCCGAGGATCGATGCGCCTCCTGGTCGACCATGCCCGCGGCCGTGGCTGCCGCCTCGTCTGTCGAACTTGGGTTTTGCGTCTCGGAGCGCGGTTTCGACAGCGTCTCGTTGGTCCTGGGTGAGGGTTCCGTCAGTGACGAGACCGTCCAGCACACCGTCGATTCTGGTCTGTTCAACTACGGGTGTCTCGTCTTGCGCGCCGGCTATGGCCGGGGCCAACGCGACCCCTCCGGCTGCTGTGAGAATCGCGGCTGCGGCGGCGGCGGATGCAATCGTCTTTCGCATGCGAGGTGCCTTTCTGCGGTTTGTGGTGGGAGGTTCGATGCTCGCTCAGTGGAGTAAGCGTGGAGGCCGGGGAGGGTAAGAACTCGGTGAGAAATCCGTGAACGCCCTGAAGCCTCAGCCAAAGATCAGGACGAGGGTCCCGGCATTTGCCTTCGAACCAACCACCTGGCCGGGGGCCCCGGCGACGAGGTCATCGCGCCCATCGCCGTTGATGTCACCGGTCGCCAAGGCCCGGGCAAACCCGCCATTGGCCATAGGCGTGCCCGGGATAGCGCCCTTGCCTGGCCAGTACCACTGGTGGGTCTTGGGTTGGATCCCCGCGGAGCCGCCGAACAGAACATGCACGGCGCCTGAGCCGTTCTTCGAGCCGATGCCTTCACCAGGAACACCAATGGCCAGGTCGACGCGCTTGTTGCCGTTGAAGTTGCCCGCTGCCAGCGTCCGGCCGAACTCATCGCCTGCTTCGGGTTTACTCTTCACCCCGCTGGTGCGTTGTGAATAGCTGTCGGTTCCGGTGAGCTTGAGACCTGAATCGGAGCCGTAAAGGACATGTATTCGGCCTGCAGCGCGCCGGTTGCGAACGGAGTCGCCGGGCGAGCCGACGGCCAGGTCGTCGCTCCCGTCACCGTTGAAGTCGCCCGCGGCCAGACTGGTGCCGAACCGATCGTCTTGGGCAGCCCCGCTGAACAAGTCTCCGCTGGTCTGGGTGATGATCACGTTCCGGGCGGGCCGGATTCCCTTGCGCGAGCCGTCGAAGATCTGTGTGGCGCCGGCACCGGCGTTGTTGTTGTGGCGTTGACCAGGGATCCCAACGGCAAGGTCGTCGCGGCGGTCATTGTTGAAATGGCCTACAGCGAGGCTGCTGCCGAACGCGTCGTCGGCCTCGCGGTCGCCTTCCACGCCATTGGTTGCTTGGGTGAGCCTGATGTTGTCGGCCTTCACGATGCCCCTGTTGGATCCATACATGATGTGGACAGCCCCGGCGCCGCTCGAGGTGCCCGAGCCCGACCCGGGCGCGCCAACGGCGACATCGTCGAACCCATCGCGGTTGAAGTCCCCGGTGGTTACGGCGGCACCGACGTTGGCGAACGGTTCGGCCGGTCCGGCTACGCCCGATGTCGCCGCGGTGAACGTGGCCGCGCCACGTCCTCTGAGGCCGTTACGGTGGCCATAGAGGATGGTGAAAGCACCCGCATCGGTCTTGCTGCCTGTGTCTTCGCCCTCGGCGCCGACCACAGCGTCGGTAAAGCCGTCATTGTCGAAGTCGCCTGTCGCGACGCTTGACCCGAAGCGGTCGCCGGCATTGTTGACACCCGGGACACCCGTGGTCCCTTGATGAATGGTGGTGTCGCTGTTGCTGTTGAGACCGCTGGCAGAGCCATAGATGACATGCACGATGCCGACGTCTGCCTTCTTGCCAAAGTTCTCCAACGGAGCGCCGGCGATCACGTTGCCAAACCCGTCGTTGTTGAAGTCACCAATCGCGAGCGAGGCTGCGAAGTAGTCGCCCACCTCCACAGGGCCGGTGAGCTGGCGCTGGCTGATCTGTTGGGATCGGTTGGTCGTCAGAGCGTTGACCGCGCCGGCGCCGACGACTAGCGCGAGGACACCAATAATGCTCAGGACCAGCGTTGTCTTGCGCTTGGGGAGTCGCGGCGTCATCACTGCCCCTCAGGATCGCGTCGGAGACGCCGCTGATGAACGTGTCCTCCGAGCGCTTGCCGAACAGCTGGTCACTGCCGCTGTTGCCGCGCAGGGTGTCGGCCCCGCGCCCCCCGTGCACCTGATCGTGGCCGGTTCCACCTCGGAGGTAGTCGGTGCCATCGCCGCCTCGGATGTCATCATCGCCGGTGTCGCCGAAGATGTCGTCGTTGCCCGCATCGCCGAAGACAGTGTCGTTGCCCGGCCCGGCACAAATGGGGTCGTCGCCGCCGTGGCCGTAGATGGTGTCGGCACCACCGAGGCCGACGATGACGTCCCGTCCAGCAGTGCCGTGGATGGTTTCGCGAGAGCCGGTGCCGACGATGGTGGCTTCTTCGCCATTGCAGGTTTGGCTGAGGAAACCGAGGTTGTCGTAGTTCGCGCCGAGGATCTCTCCCGAATCGGCATCGAGCCAATCATCGAGCACCGTGGCATACATGCTGCGGAAGTCCACGTTGTGACGGAGGTCGCCGCGTTCGTCGAGGTTCTTGAGTGACGGTTGGTTGCCGTACAGGCCGCCGGTCACGTTTTCGCCGACGACGAACATGTTGTTTGCCGTGCCGTGGTCGCTGCCCGACCCGTTGTAATCAGGGCGCCGACCGAACTCGGACATCGTCATGATCAGCACACGGCCGCGCAGCGATGGCTTGATCCTGTCGAAGATTCGTTCGATCGCTCGATCGATGTAGTCCAGGTGATCGTCGTGATGAGGTCGCTGATCGGCATGGTGATCAAAGCCGCCGAGGCTCATCGAAATAACTCGCGCACCAACGTCGAGGTTCACAAGCCGTGAAACCAACTCGGCATCGCGAATGAACGGGTTTTCAATGTTGATCTCGGGGTTGGACATCCCTCCAAGCGTGTCGGCAGTTGAGATGGCACGACTGTTTGTCAGGGCAACTTGCTCGGCCCAATGGCCCTTGTTGAGCGCGCCCGCGTTGAAATTGAGCATCGCATCGTAAGTGGCACGGTTGTAGTTGTTGGCGTCGTAGTCGACGCCGAAGAGGCCGCCCCAGCCCGGGACTGCTGTGGTCTCGCCGACCGGGCGCGTGAGGTGGAGCGGTACGCCGCCCGAGCCGATCGCGACCCCGGACGATTCATCGCCGCCGATGCCATCCAGATATCGCCCGAGATAGCCGTTGAACCAAGGCGACGGGTTGGCGGTACCGGCCATCCACCGGGCCATGCTTTGGAAGTGGCTGTGGTCGTCGCTGGGCTCGCCGACGCCTTGGATGATGGCAACCTTGCCTGCGTTGAAACGCTTTGAGAGCCGGCTGAGATTTGGATGGAGGTACAGGCCTTCACCTACCGGGTGTGCGCCAGCGGCCCTGATCGCCAGCGGTCCACGCATGTCCTGATATCGGCCATTGTCGAGCGGTACGACGGTGTTCAGACCGTCGTTGCCGCCGTCGAGGAGCAGCGTGATCAAGATGTGGTCGTTCGGGCCGAGCGGTGGGCCAGCCTCAGCATTCTTGGAAGACAACATCGGGACACCCAGTGCCGTCACACCTCCAACGAGCAACATGCCCTGGAGGAACTTGCGACGGTGATGGCCGGCCTCATCGAGGGGCTGGTGGAGACGTCTATGCGCGTCCTGGAGCTCGGGGTCGCTGGCTTCGGCGAATCGTCGAGCGCCAGGAACTTGGGGGGTGGGTTGGTTTATCGGGCCCTGTCTCATGCCACGTGCATTTCTGGTGTCATGCCACCGACGATCACGGCGTTGTGACGTATTGCCCAATTGAACTCGCCCTCGTGCGCAGACCACCAGCCCTCGAGTTGTTGTCGGGTCTCTGTTGACGCGCTGGGAATACCCAGGATGCGGATGATCTCGTCGGCGGCGTCTGATGCGTTGCTGAGGTCCTCGAGATGGCCGAACTGGTCGTACACTTCGTCAGCCCAGCGCAGCGAACCCAGAAAACCTGCGCGAGCCCATGCGCTCATGGTGGACACCCAGTACCCACCGGTGCCCCACCCGGCCACAGAGGGGGGCTCGAATAGGGCTTGGCCGAGTTGGCCCAGCTGCCAGTGCAAGCCCGTGTCCTCAGCCCGGACGTTCAGGCGACGCAGGACATCAACGACGAACTCGATGGGTGAGCGGGTAAGCGCGAACCGGTTGGCCGGATCTCAGAAGGCGCCGTGGTTGAGAATTTCGCGCAGGGCATCACGAATAATCAGGTTCGGCAAAAATGCATCGACTACATCTTGGAGTTGGCCCTCGGTGGGGTGATCATTCACGAAGAAGTGCCACAGCTTGTTGGCAATGAAGCGCGCAGTAGCGTCTCTGCGTACCCCTGAGGTGAAGATCTCTAGCGTGTCAGGCCCATTCCAGCGCTGCGGGGGAAGGTCGAAAAGGATCTTATTGGACCCGTCGTGAGCGGACCCGTGGTACTCGTAGCTGGCATCGTGGTATCCAACCCAACCAACGATCCCATGGCCGGTCCACGCCCTCGTCATCTCGATCACGTCGGCCTCGACGAATGCATCGGGGCCGATTGTGTAGAGCTCCATGAGCTCTCGAGCGAAGTTCTCCTGTGGGTCCCACTTCGTGTTCTGGTCGTTGTCGAGGTAGGACAGAATGGCGCCGTTGGTACAGACCTGTTCGAGCAGGGTGTGGAAGTTCCCCATGCCGCTGT
>Ga0302127_10001506_pt1 | contig 13823 bp, 11 predicted proteins | sample CB4_SCM_MG_FD_204452 | JGI IMG/M metagenome (GOLD analysis project Ga0302127, IMG submission 204452) | Marine microbial communities from Western Arctic Ocean, Canada - CB4_SCM | ecosystem: Environmental > Aquatic > Marine > Oceanic | place: Canada: Western Arctic Ocean | collected 2017-09-24
TCTATCCTGGGCTATGCTGTTGCCACACAAGGGCGACTCGCCTTTACTGACAAATCTACTGATAAAATCAATCGTCTGCGCTTCCGCATCCGCTTCAGCAATACCTTCTGACAACACTCGGTCCACGAGCCCCGATGATGTGTGGTGTTCACGATTCCAATCGTCCATGCCCGCCAGTAGCGTTTCGCTCTGCGCAACGACCAGCACGGGGCCCTCCTCAAGAATGTTCAATGAGGAATCCGTCACGATTGTGGCGATCTCTATAATTCGTTCTGCTTCAGGATCCAGACCCGTCATTTCAAGATCCATCCAGATGAGATTTTCGGAATAACTACCCATGACTCAATTATTTCAGCTTGCCCAAAGATCTGCTATGTTAACAGGTCTTGTATAGCGCAGAACAGTTGCGCACTCCCTCGCCTGATTGCGTAGAATGACCGGTTATGTACTTACCACTCATCGTAGAACCCACCGACCTTGCAGCCCACTTAAATGATGACGACCTGCAAATCATTGATCTTTGCCGTCCTGAAGTCTATGCCAAAATACATCTCCCAGGGGCCATACACATAACACCCAGTGAGCTGGTCTCCGGCATAGCGCCCGCGACCGGAAAATTACCGGGAAGTGACCGACTCAGGTTACTTTTTGAGCGTATTGGCTATGACCCCACAAAGCAGATCGTTGCCTACGATGATGAGGGTGGCGGTTGGGCAGGCCGATTTATCTGGACACTCGATATCATCGGACATGAGAGAAGTTCTTACCTGAATGGCGGGCTGGTTGGATGGATGGGTGAAGGTTTACCTACCACGACAGAGCTACCTGAAACAAAGCCAGCGACGAACCTTGATATTGAGATCGACCTATCACCGCAGGTTTCAATGGCCGACACCCTAAGCAGTATTGATGACCCCCAAACAATCGTTTGGGACGCAAGGTCAGCGGAAGAATACCGGGGTCAAAAACTCGCGGCGGCACGTGGCGGGCACATCCCCGGTGCCATTAACCTTGACTGGCTCGATACCATGGACCGAGACAATGGTCTACGCATTCGAAAGGATATCGAGACACAGTTAGAACAACTTGGAATCACCCGGGACAAGCGCGTCATAACACATTGCCAGACTCACCATAGATCTGGACTCACCTACGTTATTGGCAAATCCCTTGGCTATGACATAAGGGCGTATGACGGTTCCTGGTCGGAATGGGGTAACCAACCTGATACACCGATAGAAACCTGATACATCCATTACTCTTCAGCCCACATTTGCTACCAATCCTCACTGAAGTTTATTACCTTGGAAATATCCTGTTCCCCCACTATTCGCATCAACAATCTGTCGAGGCCAAGTGCAACACCCACACATTGAGGCATCTTTGACATGGCGATGATTACTCGTTCATCTATCGGGATGACTTCAGACCCCGCCTGCTGACGAATTTTATTATTACTCGCGAAGCGACGTCTTATTTCTGCTTCGTCACTGAGTTCATCGTATCCATTGGCGAGCTCGAGACCTTCTAGAAAAAACTCAAAGCGCAGGGCCACCAGGTCACCCGCTGCATCTACACTTGTTTTCGCCAAGGCGGCCTGACAAGCCGGGAATTCCGTCACGACGACAGCGTCCAACTTTGGCTCTACCAGCACAGAAAACAACAGATCAAGATAACCTGCAGCATTAGATTGTTCATCGGATAAATGGTCTGCATTGATGCCGCGATCCCGAACCAGTTGGGACAACGTTGCCACGCTGGCTTGATGTGGATTAAGACCGCAGTGTTCTTCAAACAACTGTCTATAGCTGACGACAGGGCATTGCGGCATAGCATCGGCGGATTCGAATAACAGTTGCTGTACTTCCGCAATTAACGCCGGTAGTGAAAGACCCGGTCTGTACCATTCGAGCATGGTGAATTCGATGCTATGACGACGACCAGATTCACGACCCCGATAGGCGGGTGTAATCTGATAAATTGCCCCACTACCCCCGGCTAGCAATCGCTTCATGGCGTACTCTGGTGAGGTCTGTAGGTAGCCGGTCCGGAAAGGTAGGGAGACAGTTATATTCTCAATATGGACATCCGATACGCCCATGGAGCCGAGTGTTGGTGTCGTGACCTCAAGAACGTTCTTTACCGCAAAAAAATCACGGACGTCGCGCAACAACGTAGCCCTTCGCACCAGAGTTTCATGACTGACTGTAGACAACCAATCAGTAGACACAGGAAGGTTAAGATTTCACTCTGTTCTGATAGTCCCCTGTGCGTGTATCAACTCTGATAATTTCACCAACATTGAGGAATAAAGGGACTTTTACGACAGCGCCAGTACTTAAGATCGCTGGTTTGGAACCACCCTGAGCAGTATCACCTTTTAGCCCAGGATCCGTCTCGGATATTTCTAACTCAACAAAGTTCGGTGGACTCACCACAATGGGCGATTCATTCCACAGGGTTACGATATATTTGTCGGTTTCCTTTAACCATGGAACACACTCTTCTACAGACGCTTTATCCGCTGCAAGTTGCTCATAACTGCCATCGGTCTTCATAAAATGCCAATATTCACCATCGGTGTATAGATATTCCATATCAAACTCCATGACATCCGCCGCTTCTAGTGACTCCCCGGACTTAAAGGTACGCTCCCATACACGGCCAGTTTTGAGATTCTTTAACCGGACACGATTAAACGCCTGACCTTTTCCTGGTTTTACGAACTCATTCTCTACAATATTGCAGGGATCCCCCTCAAGAATAACCTTAAGACCAGATTTGAATTCATTGGTAGAATAGGTCGCCATTCATCTTTCTCAGTAGTAGTTTTTCGCCAATGATACCCCGAACCGATATAGCTTTGTATGACCATTCCTGGCAATGGCATCTTAAGCATGCCATTAGGGATGCCAACGAACTGGCTAAGGTACTTGAGCTAGATATAACCCCCGTCAGTACCGATTTCCCCGTGCTTGTACCTCTTCCCTATCTACATCGAATCGAAAAGGGCAACCCGTTTGATCCATTACTGCTACAGGTGTTGACGCAGCCAGAAGAAAATCATGTAGTGCCCGGCTTTACGACGGACCCGGTAGAGGAAGTTGCACACCAGGGGCTAATCCATAAGTATAGAGGTCGAGTACTACTCGTCACCACGGGCGCCTGTGCGGTCAACTGCCGATATTGTTTTAGGCGTCATTTTCCCTATAGCGAGCTCCAACTATCCAGAAACGACTGGGGACACGTTTTAGCCTATATTGAGAGTGATCCAAGCATTCGCGAGGTCATTTTAAGCGGGGGAGATCCGCTCATTATGCCCGACAGACAACTTCGGGAACTGGTACACCAGTTAAGTGAACTTCCACAGTTGACACACTTGAGAATTCACACAAGATTACCCGTTGTGATACCGCAACGCGTAGATGATGAATTACTTTCCTGGATCGCCAACACCCGACTTCAGGTTATTGTCGTCATTCATGCAAACCATGCAAACGAACTGGATGATGAAGTCGGCGCAGCAATGACTCGCTTGCGCAAAAATAACGTCACTCTACTTAACCAGAGTGTCCTACTCGATCGTGTCAACAATAACTGCGATGCCCTCTGTAACCTCTCCTGGCGCTTGTCAGAATTAGGGGTGCTCCCGTACTACCTGCATCTACTCGATAAAGTCGCTGGTGCAGCGCATTTCGACGTCTCAGCTAGTGATGCTAAAGGCCTCATCAAGCAGATGACCGACAAAATGCCGGGTTACCTCGTGCCAAAATTGGTCAAAGAAGTCCCCGGTGAGCCCGCAAAGCATGAGTTGTAAGTCATTTTTTACTATAGTAGACCTTTAATGAATTCTGATGCCCAACCAATGAACAGTATTGAGCAGCAATGTGCAGTAAAGATCCCGTCAGGCTAATGATTCTGGAGGAGTCACAGAATCGCGCTGAAGAGACGATCGTCTTGCTCAGGACCGCAGGACGGGCAACGCGTGCGCATCAGATTGAGTCAGAGACGGACCTTGCCGAGCAATTGGCGGAGCATCCTTGGGATCTGTTACTCGCATCTAAAGAAGCCAAAGGTGTGACAGCCGAGATGGCCATCAATCAAATCAAATCGATGGAAAAAGATGTACCGACAATCATGGTCGTTGACAATCGCGAGCCCGAATCCATTACTGAGGGCCTTAAGCTTGGCGCAAAGGACGTATCTCTGGATGCGGCGTACTAACGGCGATTTCGGGCGTAGAGTCACCCGACGTTTTGGCTCTACTATGGCAAACTGGACTCAACCACATTCAGGGGTACTGTTTGTCACCACCCCTCGACACCATGGAATACGATTTTTCTGACGAAATCTAGACCTTCCCTAATGCAGAGCGTCGCGGTCTCGAATACCCATTAGATACAGAATACTGTCAAGCCCCAGCGTCGAAATTGACTGTTTCGCATTTTCTTTTAGAAAAGGCTTTGCATGAAAAGCGATGCCCAGGCCAGCCTTTTGTAACATGGCAAGATCGTTTGCGCCGTCACCAACGGCAACTACCTGTTGTAGTGAAATGTTTTCACGTTCCGCAAGAGATTCCAGAAGTTCTGCTTTTCGCGCCGCATCAACGATGGGAGGCACAACATTGCCGGTTAGTTTGCCAGCCACTATCTCTAGTTTATTCGCAAACACGTAATCGATACCCAGTTTTTTCTGTAGCACCTCACCGAAGTAGTGAAATCCTCCTGATAGAATTGCGGTTTTATATCCCAACCTGCTCAATGTATGAATGAGATGCGTAGCGCCTTCCATCAGCGGCAGTCTTGCCGCGATTTTTTGCATATCAGTTTCAGGCATGCCCCTCAGTAGCGACACACGCTCTCTTAAGCTTTCGCTGAAATCGAGCTCTCCTTGCATGGCTCTTTCCGTGATCCCGGCAACAGCTTCGCCTACTCCCATCATTTCTGCCATTTCATCTATGACTTCCGTGTCAATGAGTGTGGAGTCCATATCAAACGCAACCAGTCGTCTGTGACGCCGGAATATATTGTCTTCCTGGACTGCAATATCAATGTCATGTTCTGTGCAAACGCCCACTAAACGGGACTGAAATGCTTCGTCAGGCTCCCCCCGCAACGAAAATTCAATCGATGCTTTGGTATTGGCATCTTCGTCGGATAGCGATACACGCCCTGACAGGCGAGTAATATTGTCTATATTGAGACCACTAGTGGAGATAACCTCCGAAACAGCAGCCAGTTGATCCGCCCTGATCCTTCTAGCGAGTAAGGTCAGTATGTATCGGTCCTTCCCCTGCATCCGAACCCATTCCTCGTAACTCGATACATCAATCGCTGTAAACTTCACATCGATCCCAAGCTCTCGGGCACGTGTTTTTAAACCTTCCACATCGGCCAGGCTAACCAGTATCCCGAGAGAAAGATGGTTGTGGATGACTGCCTGGCCTACATCGAGAATGTCTGCACTAAACGCCGACAGTAAAGCGGTTATCTCTGCCGTTAATCCTGGCCGGTCATCTCCGGAAATATTTATTAGTGTCAGCATGTTTTTCCTTGCTACCTAATCTATTATCCGTAAAAAAATAGGTATTGATAACAATCAGTTATAATTCAGGTGTGAGTTTAGGGTATGGAATCCACAATGGCTTCAGCAATTTCATCATCTAATATGGTACGCGTTCGCACCATTGTTGTAACGCTGTTGCCTGCATTCATTATTAGCGTATTGGTTACCTGGCTTACATTAAGTCAGGCCAATTCTACACTGCTTCGTGAAGGATCACGCTTTGGCAACGCTATCGCTGACCAACTGGGAATTACTGCAACAGACTATCTCGTTAATCAGGATGCATTGTCGCTAAACATCATGCTCCGCAACTTGCTGAATCAGGGCGACATAGCGTACGTCGCAATCTATGACGCCGAGCGCAATTTGATTGCACAGGCTGGTAAGAGAGACACTGCACATAGTGTTTTCACGCGTGATATTACTTCCCACAATACCCTCATGGGCCATCTGCGGTTGGGACTAGAGTCGGATAAGCTACCGATCATCAGCGTGATTATCACTGCCTGCACCTTGTTTTTCCTACTGAGTCTTGGTTTTGCGTCACTGATCTGGCTCTACGGTGATGTGTTCTTTATGTGGATCACCGGCCCCGAGGGAGAGAAAACCGTTGCAGCGGAGCAAAGGGCTGAAGCTTGCTGGCTAGTTATCAAGATCAAACCCGGGCGATTGATCGATGCCCACCGGGAGAAGCTTTCCGAAGCTTTTCGACTATACAACGGTGAACAACAATCCCATGGTGATGACATCATCGTCACTTTCCTCACCGGTGAACATATTCAAAACAGTATCTGCTGCGCGCTACTGATAAAAGCAATCACGGACCTGCTTCCGGGAAACATTAATTTCAAGGCCGGTTTGGATATCGGTGAGGACGAGGAAGTCGCTCGCAAGCATGCTGCATATCTGGCGGGCATCAGTGATCAACAGGTCCTGGTTAGCATGAGAGTGTTCATGCAACAAAACGAACGGCAGGGTCAGAATGTCCTTTTGAGCGAGTTACATCATTCGCTCGTCGGCGACGGAGAGGTCTATACCGCGGAACCCTCCAACTCGCTCATCGAGCACCAGGCCGTTCACCTTTGTGCTAACTAACTAGTCCCGTCCGGAAAGTCGGAATTCAAGTAAGGGGCCAGAGGTCTAGCGACAACCTGGCTTGCTGACTGGCGTTTTCTACTCATCACCGCGAATTCGTTCAACTTTGTCGACCCTTTGAAAGCCCCTGGGAAGTTTCAGGCCGCGTCGCGCTCTCTCACCCCTGTAGTGTTCCAACTCATCAATTTTCAAACTCAGACTGCGCTTACCCGAACTTATCTGCAAGGTATCTACTTCTGAAAATACGACGACATGAGACATCATCTCGACACGCTCGGCTAACCGACTTGCAGGTATGTTGATAATTTTTATGCCCTTGCCTCTTGCCATCACCGGGAGATCGCGAACCGGCAAAATAAGCAATCGACCTTCATTGGTAAAAGCAGCCAGGAATTCATGATCAAGGTCATAGATCGATACGGGCTGCATAGCAATACCGCCCTTGGATACCGACACTAAAGCCTTACCGGCTTTATTCTTAGTCACCATATCTTTAAGGCTGGTCACAAACCCGTAACCCGCGTCGCTGGCAACTACAAACTGTTGTTCGACATCACCCGCTACGACGCCGGTGAAATACGCGCCTTCTGGCGGATTGACTCGACCCGTTAGCGGCTCACCCTGTGAACGCGCGGAGGGTAACGTGTGCGCCGCCAGTGTGTAGGCCCTGCCATGAGAATCCAGAAACACTGCGTCCTGATTGGACCTACCCTCGGCTGAACCAAGATACTCGTCACCACTGCGGTAATTGAGCTCCCGTGGATTCGCATCGTAACCTTTCGCGGCACGGACCCACCCCTTGGTAGACAATACAATGAGCATAGGATCGGCACCAATGAGGTCCTTCTCATTAAATGCAGAGGCTTCAGCACGTTGGACAATGACCGAGCGTCTGTCATCCCCGTAGACTTCTGCGTCAGCCTGGATTTCTTTTTTAATCAATGTCTTCAGCCGTGCCTTCGAGTTGATGGTCTTTTCCAGGTCTACTCGCTCTGCATTGAGTTCATCTTTCTCGCCCCGGATCTTCGCCTCTTCAAGTCGAGCCAGTTGACGTAAACGTATGTCGAGAATTGCATCTGCCTGGATTTCCGATAACTCGAATTTTTTCATTAGCGCAGCTTTCGGTTTATCTTCTTCGCGAATGATACGAATGACCTCATCGAGATTCAGATACGCAATCAGCAGACCATCGAGCATGTGTATCCGGGCAAGAATCTTCTCAAGACGATATTCCAGCCTACGCAACACAGTATCGGAGCGAAATACCAGCCATTCCTTGAGCAGGCCAAGCAGTGGTCGGACGCTGGGACGACCATCTATACCAATTATGTTGAAGTTACATCGATAGGTTCGTTCAAGATCCGTGGTCGCAAATAAATGCGCCATCAACTCCTCAGTGTCTATTCGGTTTGATCTCGGAACAATAACCATCCTGGTGGGATTCTCATGATCCGATTCGTCCCGTAGGTCAACTACCATCGGTAACTTTTTGGCCTGCATTTGCGCTGCAATCTGTTCAAGAATTTTCGTCCCAGAAACCTGGTGAGGTAGCGCCGTCACGACGATCTCAGCCGATTCAACCTGATAGATGGCTCTCGCCCGAACTGATCCGCGCCCGGTCTCATAGATCTGCTGTAACTCTAAAGGACTTGAAATAATTTCTGCACCAGTAGGGAAATCCGGCCCTTTGATATGTTCGCAAATATCGCTGAGTGTCGACTTGGGTTTATCAAGTAGGCGGATACACGCAGAGGCAACTTCCCGCAAATTATGCGGCAGAATATCTGTCGCCATGCCAACCGCAATGCCAGTGCCTCCGTTTAAAAGAATATTCGGCAGCCGCGCTGGTAAATGCCGAGGCTCGTTCATCGTCCCGTCAAAGTTAGGCTGCCAATCGACGGTCCCCTGACCGAGCTCCGCCAGCAGTACATCAGCATATTTAGTTAGTTTTGATTCCGTATAGCGTTGCGCAGCGAAAGACTTGGGATCATCCGGAGAGCCCCAGTTCCCCTGGCCATCCACCAGTGGGTATCGATAAGTAAACGGCTGCGCCATTATCACCATTGCCTCGTAGCAGGCAGAATCACCATGGGGATGAAACTTGCCGATAACATCACCCACGGTTCGTGCAGACTTAGTATATTTTGCATCCGCGGAGAGTCTGAGTTCTGACATTGCATAAATAATGCGACGCTGAACTGGTTTTAGACCGTCGCCGATATGCGGTAGGGCACGGTCATTGATAACGTACATTGCATAGTTGCGCATCGCCTCTTCGGTGTACTCCTCAAGACTGATCGTCTCAAAGATTCCTGCATTAACTCTTTCGCTCATTACTGATACCTTCTTGCTTCCCAAGTGGGATTATTTTTCCCGAGGGAACGTTCCTAGATAAGCTCGGCTTTGTCTCCGGTTTTCTCGAGCCACGTCTTACGATCCCCGGCGCGTTTTTTTGCGAACAACATATCAAGCAGCTCGTGGGTCGTTTCGGTCTTGCTAGGTCGTAGACACACAAGTCGCCGGGTTTCTTCCACCATGGTCGTTTCTCTGAGTTGAGAAGGATTCATTTCGCCCAGCCCTTTGAAGCGTTGCACGGTTATCTTCCCAGGTTTTTTCTCTGCTGCGATGCGGTCAAGAAACCCCTGTCGATCCGACTCATCCAAGGCGTAGTACACCTCTTTGCCTACATCAATTCGATACAGAGGCGGCATGGCAACAAACACATGACCTTCGTCCACCAACGCTGGAAAGTGCCGAACAAACAAAGCAATTAACAAACTCGCTATATGCAAGCCATCAGAATCTGCATCCGCGAGAATACACACCTTGCCGTAGCGTAATGCCGAAAGATCGGTTGAGGCAGGATCTATTCCCAAAGCGACGGAAATATCGTGGACTTCCTGGGATGCCAGTATCTCAGAGGAATCGACTTCCCAAGTACTCAGTATCTTTCCTCTGAGCGGCAGAATCGCCTGGGTCTCACGATCTCTTGCCTGTTTTGCTGACCCCCCTGCAGAATCCCCTTCCACCAGGAAGAGTTCTCCTGCCATCGCATCCTGGCAGGTACAATCTGCGAGTTTTCCCGGTAATGCAGGGCCTGAAGTGACTTTCTTCCGCACAACTTTCTTACCTGCCCGGAGCCTAGCCTGGGCATTATTGATCGCCAACTCCGCTATGGCTTCCGCCTCAGCGATATGCTGGCTCAGCCATAGACTAAAACTGTCTTTGACCACACCAGAAATAAACGTCGCTGCCTGCCTGGAGTTCAGGCGTTCCTTCGTCTGCCCCGAAAACTGGGGATCCAGCAACTTTGCAGAAAGCACATAACTACACTTTTCCCATACGTCCTCTGCTGAAATTTTTACACCTCGCGGCATAAGATTGCGAAATTCACAAAACTCCCGCATGGCCTCCAAGAGTCCACTTCGCAAACCATTGACATGGGTACCACCCTGAGTGGTGGGTACGAGATTGACATAACTTTCGGTAATCAGTTCACCACCTTCGGGTAACCACTGCACCGCCCAGTCAACCTCTTCATCGTTACCTGACATAGAGCCAATGAAGGGTTCTTTGGGGAGAAGTTCATAACCAAAAAGCTCCGTCAGCAAATAATCCTTTAACCCATCTTCGTAGCACCAGACATAATCCTTATCCTCCTTTTTTGCCGCGGTCTCGTCTGTAAACGTTACCTTTAGACCAGGGCACAGAACGGCCTTGGCACGCAGCTGATGCTTGAGTCTGGGCACCGAAAACTTGGGAGAATCAAAGTACTTAGGATCAGGCTTAAAATTTATCAGCGTCCCAGTGTTTCGCTTACCGATCTTGTCTTTTACAGTGAGCTTCGTTGCTTTATTTCCACCTTTAAAAGCCATGTGATGAAGCTTGCCATCTCTTCTTACAAAAACTTCCAATGTTTCTGATAGCGCATTCACGACTGACACACCAACACCGTGCAAACCACCGGAAAACTTGTAGTGATCGCTATTGAATTTCGCACCCGAGTGCAGGCGGGTCAGGATCAGTTCTACCCCAGAGAGCTTTTCTTTCTTATGGATATCTACCGGCATTCCTCGGCCATCGTCATTCACTGACATGGAACCATCTTTGCGTAAAGTGACACGAATTTCAGTAGCGTAACCCTCAAGTGCCTCGTCTACAGCGTTATCAATAACCTCCTGTGCCAGGTGGTTGGGTCGGCTGGTATCGGTATACATTCCTGGACGTTTTCTAACAGGATCGAGACCTTCTAAAACCTCAATAGAATCCGCTTGATATGAGCTCGCCATAAACCTCTCAAATAAGTTGTCGCACCGCAGAAGGTGCGTATTTTTTGTTTAAAAAACACAGACCGACAGAAAATGTAGATCTCTAGTAGGTTACTGAAATGTGGAGGGCCACGACCATGAAACAGTACCGGACGGTCATAAAAGCGTATTCCGGCAACCTGATAGATGAGAAAAAATTATAGCGCGCCGGAGCCTAATTCCCTAGACCGGGACTACGAAAAAGATTTATCCAGGGTGTGACCATAGGCCAGACAGAACGTCAACATTTCGCCAAAGAAACGATTGATCTGCGACTTCTCATCTGGTTGGTACATACTGGGGTTAGGCATGGCATAGCGATACTTAAAGTTTCGATGCCGCTCAAAACTAATAACCTCTGCGGTATTAAGGTCGTGATATACCCTGACCTCAAGACTTGGCCATTTGACCCAGGATTTATCAGCCTCGCTATCAACCTGCAAAGACATCATTGTCGTATAAGGACATCGTTCAGTAATCCGCAGGGTCACAATCGCACCGTCCTCGGTGGTGCCTTGAACACCAAACTCGACACGCTCATCCTCATGCATATTTGGGAATAGGCGACTTAGCCGAAAATAATTAGCATCGCACTCCGCCATATCGGAAATAAGATCAGGAACGTACCTGCGTTTTGTCATCGCTTCACTACTTTGTAAAAGTAAATTAACCCAAATCCTCTCGTAATAAGCAACCAATATCGTCTGAAATTAACCGATAGCAACGTGCAATTAGCGTTCCAGTTTTTTGCACCAACCGGTCAATTTAATGCCCGGTCGTTTTGTATTTAATCCAGTTGGGCCAACACCAGATCCATGGTCGATTCAAGTGCACCTGCATTGCGCTTATGAACGTCACTGGCACGCTGAACCATCGCGTCGCGATATTCATCCTTACTTAAGAGCTGGTGCACTGTGTTTGTAAATTGCTCTTTGCTATCGACTACGCACAACGCCTTTTGATCAACAAATTGGGTCACGATATCCTCGATGCTCGAAAGGTGAGGTCCCATCACAACGGGTACCTTCGCAACCACTGCTTCCAGAAAATTGTGCCCACCGATCGCGACAAAACTACCGCCAACGAAAGCAACATCTGATGCTGCATAGAAGTAGCTAAGCTCACCCATGGTATCCAGCAAAAACACGTCGACCCTACCATGGTCATCCGCGCTCCTCAGACAAAAAGAAAGACCCGCACCTGTAATCATCGCGGTAATTTCTGGCGTCCGATGGGTATGCCTTGGTGCGATTATTAGCAATAGGTCGGGGATCTGGCGCCGCAACTCAATAAATACATCCAGTACCAAGGACTCTTCCCCCCTGTGTGTACTCGCAGCAACGAAAGTCGGTCTACTACCGAATTCCGTTCTTAGCCCATCAGCTTTGGACTTAAGATTCTCCGGTGGGCCAGTATCAAATTTAATACTGCCAAAAACGTGTAGTTTTTTCTGATCAAGGCCCAGCTCAATAAATCTGTCCCCCTGCGCCTGCGTCTGGCTCGCGACAAGGTCGATATGCGCCATCATCGGTCCGGCAATACCAGAAATGCTTTGATAACCTCGGAAGGACTTTTCTGATAAGCGAGCATTTACCAGTACTACTTTGACACCTTGTTGATGGCAATAATGAATCATATTTGGCCAGAGCTCGGTATCGATGATCACAAGCACCTTCGGTCGTACCCGATTAATAAAGCGTTGCACTGATCCAGGAACATCGTAAGGGGCATAATAGTTATCAACCCGACCATTCAGTAGCGCGTCTACGCGATCCCTACCGGTAGCGGTCATGTTCGTCATCACGATGGATACTTTATGCGAGAGCAGGCGCTCGACCAGCGGCGCCGACGCGATAGTCTCACCCGCGGAAACAGCGTGGACCCAAACTACCGGTTGAGGACGATTCTTAAGTGGCACGAATCCTAACCGGTGGAAAAAATCCTGCCGGTAAAGGGGTTCCTTTATCGAACGCCATAAAAGCCGCAGCCAAAAACTCGGCAAAAGGCTGTAAAACAACATACTGTACAAAACCCGCAACAAACCATTACCCATTGCTTGTTAGTCAGCCTGATATACTAGCTGTTTTTATACAATTACGTTCAATGATTAAAACTGATATTGCTATTATTGGCGGTGGCATCACCGGTCTTTGGCTTCTTAATCAGCTCCAGGCAGCGGGATATAGCGCTTTATTGTTTGAAAAAACCGGGCTGGGTCAAGGGCAAACCTTATCGTCACAGGGCATGATTCATGGTGGCCTTAAATATAATCTCGCGGGGGTGACGTCCAGCGCATCAGAAACGATTGCTGGCATGCCTGGAATATGGCAACAATGCCTTGCCGGTGATGGACCCGTAGATCTCCATAACGCCAAATGTCTGGCCCGCTCTTATCATCTTTTCTCAGATGCAGCCCTTGGTGGCAAGCTTGCTGCATTTCTGGGTAGTAAGGCTGTCCGTGGAGGAGCGAAAGCACTCAAACATCTTCCTGAGCCGTTTGACCACCCGGAGTTCAAAGGTTCTGTCTACGAAATTCCTGATATGGTTATCGACACAGCTTCTGTCGTAACCGCACTAGCTGAGTCGGCTGGAAGTTCGATCATACAAGCGGCTCCAACGCCGGTAAGCGATAGCGGACCTGGTATTGTCGGCTTAACATTACCCGATGGCAGGACGGTCGAAGCGGAACACTACCTATTCGCGGCGGGTGCCGGCAACGAGGATTTACTAAGGCAATCGGATATCGCAGTTGCCATGCAGCGGCGACCCTTGCATCAGGTTCTGGTGAGAGGACCATTGCCAACACTCTTTGGACACGCTGTATCAATCGGATCCGGTGATAAACCGCGCATGACA
>Ga0302127_10001511_pt1 | contig 13804 bp, 11 predicted proteins | sample CB4_SCM_MG_FD_204452 | JGI IMG/M metagenome (GOLD analysis project Ga0302127, IMG submission 204452) | Marine microbial communities from Western Arctic Ocean, Canada - CB4_SCM | ecosystem: Environmental > Aquatic > Marine > Oceanic | place: Canada: Western Arctic Ocean | collected 2017-09-24
AAACTCAATGTTACCGTACAGATGAATTTCTACACCATCTGCAGTAACTGATTGCTCTTTTGAAATCTCTTGTGTTTTTTGTTTGAAAGATTCAAGAAGCTCAATGTTCCGAAGTGTCTGAGCAACAGTTGCTTCGTCGGGCGCAATGATGACATTCCCTGATTTACCATCTAAAATAAGCAAGTCTCCATCACTCACTTCTTCTGCCACCGATTTTAATCCAACAACAACTGGCACACCAATAGCTGCTGCAACAATCGAACTATGATCAGTGCGGCCACCTAGATCTGTTGCAATGCCCAGTACATTATCTTGATTGAATTCAGCCACATCCGCAGGGGTAACTTGATGACAAATAACAATAACTGGCTCGTCAACGTTTGCTAGGCGGTCTTTTGAACCACCTGTAAGCTCCGTGAGTAAACGACGCTCTAAGTCGAATACATCATTTGCTTTATCTTTAAAAACCTTATTATCCATGGAACGAAATTTATCTGCAATTTCGCCAAATGCTTCCACGACGGCAAATGCAGCGTTCACCCCCTCGACTTCAATTCGTTCACGAATTGGATCGACCAGTGTCACGTCTTGAAGAAGACCTAGATGAAACTCGAATATCTTTGCTGGCTCTTCACCTAGTGTGGCTGCGACTTGGTTTCTGTCCTGCCTCACCTGGTAAATAGCCCCATCAATTGCTTTATTGAATTTAGCTAACTCTGTTGGGATTTGATCGGCACCAAGAATCAAAAAAGGCACACGGTGCAACGATTTTTCAAGCACTAATGCTCTGCCAATGACGATGCCGGGACTAACTGGGATTCCTTGTAATTGCTTCATAGCATCAGTGCGCACAGCTAAGTTCCATTTAGAAGTTCTGAGCGCGCTATTGATTATACCACGCATCAAAACTCCCAATCAAATCCAAACCACTTTTCAATTCTCAAAGTCATGGAGTATTCTGTAACCATTTATCGTCAAGCAAGTTAACAAAATCGTATTTCCGTTTTCAACGTGAATAGCACTTTGAAAGCGAAAAAGAACTGGTTTCTTTGGCTATATAAAATTATTGAAAATCAGGAATCAGATTGCTGGTCACCATTCCAAAGGTAGGATCCCAAAGCCCGAAGATCATCACCGATAACGATCAAGGCAGGCAACAACAACAGAATAAGCACTGTAGCGCTCATCAGGCCAAATGATATGGCAAGAGCCATTGGGATTAAAAACTTTGCCTGCATTGACTGTTCAAGCATGAGCGGAGTTAGCCCTAATACAGTTGTAACAGTAGTTAAGAAAATAGGGCGAAGACGAGCGCTTCCTGCACTTAGCAGCGCCTCTCTCAGGGCAAAGCCCTCTTTACGTTTGGTGTTATAGAACTCTACAAAAATCAACGAGTCGTTTACAACAACACCACTAAGGGCAACAAAACCAATCATGCTCAAGAAAGAAAGTGAAACATCCGCTATATAGTGACCCCAGATCACACCAATAATTGCAAAAGGAATACCAAGCATAACAATCAATGGTTGAAAATAACTGCTAAATAGCCACGCAAGAATTATATAAATCATTAAGCAAGCAGCGAGAAAACCGATTGGTAAGGAAGCAAATGCTTCAGCTTGCTGCTCTTGTCTTCCGCCTTTTTTAATCAACACATCCGGAAATTCTTTTTCCCAATCATCAAAAGGTAATTGTGATGCAACCTCCTCTGGACTTACACCCTCTATGGTCTCTGCAGTAACGGTTACCGTGCGCTGTCTATCAATTCGATGAATAGTCGTATAGCCACGTTTTTCAGTAATATGCGCAACTTCGACAAGAGGCACTGAAAGTCCACTTGGCGTGACAATCCAAAGTTGTTCTATGGCACCGACATTCTTTCGTAGATCGTCGCCCATCTTGACCCGTATATCAACTTCCTCATCCCCTTGAGCAAATACGTGCGCATCAATCCCATACACGGCACCTCGCACTTGCCTTGCTAAATCAGCAAGTGTAAGTCCTGTGCTTGAAGCTCCCTCGCGAAGTTCAATATGCATTTCACGTTGTCCGGGAGAAGCCGTATCTACAATATCACGGACTGCAGAAAAAGTGCGCAAGTCTGCTTGGACTTGTTCAGATGCAGCAAAAAGCGAAGCTTCATTTTCACCACGAAGTTGAATTGTAATTCCAGCGCCACCGGGAGCACCAGACATTAACTCGTAACCAATACTATTGGCAAGATTTGCTTTATCACCAATATCTTTTCGAATGAGACCAATCACTTCGTTGGCATTTAAAATACGATCTTCAGCGGGCGTCAACTCAATAAAAAGCTGCCCAAGGTTTGAAGAAAAACCACCCGAAGACTCCCCTGTTGACATCTGTGCGCCAACAATAGTACTTATATGATGTACCTGTTTTTGTTTCCTTGATGCATCTTCGATATACTCAAGCATGTCAATCGTTTGAGCAAACGGCGTTCCTTCAGGCATACGAATATTAATAGCTATCGTTTCAGCATCTGGAATAGTCATAAATTCATAGCCAACTCTTCCGCCAGCTACAAATCCTACAGAAACGGCCAACGCTGAAAAGGCGAAAGCCAGCGACATATAACGAAATTTAATCACAAATGAAAGAACACAAAGATATGCAGGAATAATTTTCTCGAATACATACCTATCTCTTCGAACTTCATACCGTTTCATAAACGCACCAATTCGAGATCGTGATGGTTTTTCAGAATTTTTCAATGTATGCCCAAGGTGACCAGGCAAAATAAGCAATGCTTCAAACAAACTCATGCCAAGCGCACATGCAATCACTACAGGCAAAGCACCAAGCAAATCACCCATGTTTCCCTTTATGAAAGTCAACGGCAAAAACGCAACAATAGAGGTCATAACTGTTGCAAAAACAGGCCACAATACTTGCTTAGTTCCCTCGACAGCCGCTTCCATCGCGGGAACGCCTTGCTCATGTTGCGCCTTAATATTTTCGGCTACAACTATAGCATCATCAACAAGTAATCCTAGAACAAGAATTAACGCGAACATGGTCAGCATATTGAGCGTAATGCCGAACAAATACATGATGAATAATGTTCCGCCAAGTGCTGTAACTAATCCAATGCCAACCCAAAGTGCAACTCGCCAGTTGAGCGCAAGCAACAGCAATATAAATACTAACGCGCCACCGAGTAATGCATTTTCTGTCAACAGGTTCATGCGCCCTTCAACAAATCGTGCTAAATCAGTAAAGGTAGAAAGCGAAGTCTCCGCAGGAAGCGGATCTGAATCAATTCCGGCAAGCCACGCCTTTTTACGTTTTGTATTCCCGCCAGAAAACGTATCTTTCCATGTCGGCACAAATTCTTCACCCATTCTTCCCGCTACATATGCTCGTACGATTTCTGCCATCAAAACAATGTCTTGATCACCAGACTTTGCAATAAACATATTCATTGCCGGCTCTTCATTGAACCGAACATTAACTGGAATATCTACAAGCGTGGTTTGAATCTTTGCGATATCACCAAGATGCAACGTTTCTCCGCTATGCGAAGAACGAATCACAATCTCTTCTAATTCAATAGAGTTTTCTCCAGGCGTATCTGTGCGAATAACTATGTCGCCGCCTGAACTCCTAAGTGTCCCGCCTGGAATTTGTCGCATCCACGAAGAAATACGATCCGACACTGTAGAAATACTAATGCCGTGTTCGATTAAACTGTCTTGGTCAAGTTGTACCGTTAGCTCATTACTTATATCTCCCCCGATATCAATAGCACCCATGTCAGCGAATTCTCGCAAATCGTCTCGAATATCACGAATTGCTTTTTTCATGACTTGCTTGTCGATATCTCCCCAAAGTTGCACCATAATTACTGGCATTTTTGGTTCTATCCGCACAACCCTCGGACGTTCAGCATCTACAGGTAAATCCTGAATCGATTCAACCATACGTCGAACTTCATCGATCGCTTCATCTATATTTGTTGTCCCTTCTTTAAACGAGACAATGATTGAAACGGACCCTTCAACGCATGTAGTTCTTAACTCGTCAACTTCATCTATTTTTACAAGTGCATTTTCAATCCGCTTTGCAATTGATGATTGCACGTCTTGAGGAGAAGCACCCGGATACGCCATTGAAACACTTACTTTATCAAATTCCATATCCGGGAAAAACTGCCGGCGCAAATTTAAGGAGGCAAAAATACCCGCAAGAATAAGTCCTGCCATTAATAAGTTAATCGGAACTGGATTTTGTACACCAAACTTAGGTAGATTCATTCCGAAGAAACCTGACTTGCAAAAATTTTCCGAACAGACATTCCATCACGCAGTGACCCGCCAGGGTCAACAACTATAAAATCGCCTTCATCCAAAACAGTTTCCAGCACCGCCCAGTCTTCATCAGGCACACTAAATTCAGGAAGTTTTCCCGTAATAGAATATTCAATTGATACAGGTATTGACCGTAAAATTGAATCACGAATAACCATAATTCTATCATCTCGAATTGAACGCCTTGGCACTACCCAGCGCAATCGATCGCTGCGTAAACTTTTTACTTCGCCACGAACAAAAAGTCCTGGAGGAACACTACTTGCGCTGAACGGGTCTTGATTGAGGTCAACATAGACAACTATTGTTCTAGAAGTTGTATCGTCTTCTGGTGCGATTCGACTGATTCTTGCATCCCAGTACCGCTTCCCAAAGCCAGCAGAACGCAGCGTCACAGTATCCCCTACTCGTACGTATGCCCTTGCGTGCGAAGGCAAGCGCAAAGGGATTTCTACATGGCTGCTGTTGACAACTCGCGCAATTCGCTTGCCATTCGACACCAACTCGCCAACTCGGACATCAATGGTTTGCAACACGCCATCGATTGGACTCACGACATGACATCGGCGGACATTTTGTTGTGCGATCGCAACCTCTGCTTCACGAGTTGCAACTGCAGATGACGCTTGCTCTTCTCTTGAAGGAAACCGACTTGCAGATTCATTTGCATTGATGGCAACAGAAGAAACTGAAAGAAGTTTCTGCTTAGCAGAATCAACCTCTCGTTGTTTTGCAGCACCTTTTTTAAATGCTTCCATAATTCGGTCGCATTCAGCTTCAGCAAGCGACTTGTCTTCATTCGAAAGCACGGCTCGCTTTTCTGCAGCGTGTCGTTCAATTTCTAAAAGAACCAGAGCAGATTTAGCGGAGGACAACGCCTGCTGCGCGCGTATTAATTGTTGTTGATAATCAACATCGTCTAGTTCTACGACTAAATCACCCTTTCGAATTTTACGCCCAGCCCTTGATGTTGGAGGCAAAGCAATGACGGTTGAAGATATTTCAGCAGGAATGTCAGCATGCAGCATAGCGTCTGCAGCGCCGTAACCAACGGTCCGCCGTTGCATAGGAACTGGTTTTGCCTCAATAACAATAACTGCCTGAAGTGCGCGGTCTCCTGTGGCAATAGCCAACTCAGGTTTCGTATTCACCAATGCTATGACAATACCTATCGAGATAGCGAGCATGACAAATGTCACGACTAATCGAGTTATAAAAGGGATGATAGAATTTGTTGCCATAGCCCCTTATGATACCGCATGAGATTCTGATACGCTTCCCATTATGAAAACATCTCTTACAAGTGATGAGGTCAGACATGTTGCAAAACTATCTCGGCTTTCACTCTCAGATACTGAAATTGAACGTGCAAAAGAAGACCTCAGTACTATTTTTGAACATATATCTAAACTAAACGCGGTAGACACAGAGGGCGTAGAACCACTGGACCACCCGACTGAATTACTCAATCGCAGTCGTGACGATTCAGTGGGCGAAGCGCTCTCCCAACAACAAGTTCTCGCAAATGCCCCCGCAACGAAAGATGTTTATTTTGATGTGCCGAAAGTTCTTGGTGGCGACGCATGATTTCAATTAAAGAAAACGATGTATTTAATGCCTTCCATGAAATATGGGACGAAACGGACAACTCTAATGCCGGTCCTCTTCAAGGCATTACTGTTGCTATTAAAGACAACATAGTCACAAAAAAAGGGACAACAACGTGCGGTTCTAAAATGCTTGATGGGTATCAAAGTCCATTTAACGCAACGGTTATCGATCGCCTTGAAGAAGCAGGCGCTATTCTTGTTGGCAAAACAAACTGCGATGAATTCGCCATGGGCTCTTCAACAGAACACTGCGCATGGGGACCAGTACTTAATCCTTGGGATACAACTCGTGTACCTGGTGGCTCATCTGGCGGATCCGCTGCAGCTGTTGCCGCGCGACTTTGCCGAACTGCACTTGGTTCAGACACAGGTGGATCTATTCGACAACCTGCTGCACTTTGCGGCATCGTTGGATACAAACCAACCTACGGCCTTGTAAGCAGATACGGGCTAGTTGCATTCGCATCAAGCTTAGATCAAATTGGCACCTTTTCTTTACACGTTGAAGATGCTGCTTTGCTTGTTGAAACTATGTCTGGATTTGACACCTTAGACTCAACATGCCGCGAAGAATCCGCGCCTAAATTAACGGAACATCTACACGAACCGATTGAAGGATTACGTATTGGCGTACCAGCGCAATACAGGGGAAGCCAAAACGACCCTGATGTAGACGCAGCTATAAATGGTGCTATTGAAACGTTCTGTTCTCTTGGTGCAACTATTGTTGAAATTGATTTACCACTAACGGATGTTGGTATTTCAACTTACTGCGTGCTTGCGCCAGCTGAATGCTCGAGTAACCTTGCAAGGTACGATGGTATTCGGTACGGCCATCGGACCGACAAACTATGCAAAGATTTATACGAGTTGTATTCTGAAAGTAGAGCCGAGGGATTTGGGGATGAAGTCAAACGTAGGATTATGCTTGGTACGTATGTACTGAGTAGTGGCTACTACGATGCATACTACAACAACGCTCTGAAAACAAGGCGACTAATTTGCAGAGAGTACGAAACTGCTTTTAAAAAGTGCGATGTTATTCTTGGTCCAACTACACCATCACCAGCATTTGCCCTTGGCGAAAAATCTGATCCGCTCTCTATGTATTTATGCGATGTGTATACTGCAAATACAAACATAGCAGGGATTTGCGGAATCTCCTTACCGTGTGGTTTCTCAGAAGTAAATGGCAAACCACTTCCTGTTGGCTTGCACTTGCAGGGTGCTTGGTACGACGATGCGAAATTATTACGAGCCGCACAGATGTTTCAAACTGCCACTGACTTTCACACAAAAACTCCTGAGTGCGTCACATGATCGGCGTTGATATCGGCGGGACAAATTTGCTGATTGGCATAATCGAAGACGGCAAAGTAATTGACCGACTCCATCAACCCATTGTTGCCCGAAGCGATTTTGAAGCGGTGGCTTTGCAAACAAGTGACGCCATAGTCGCGCTTGCAGGAGACAATGTCCCATGTGTAGGCATTTCCGTAGCTGGCAGTGTTGATGCTGGTCGTGGAATAGTATTGCGTGCCCAAAACCTCGACTGGGACAATGTGCCGCTAGCTGAACGGATTGCAAGCCACTTGGGCTGCACTGTTGTTATTGAAAATGATGTCACTTCTGCAGCTTGGGGTGAATACACCTACGGTGCTGGAAGAGGTTCTGATTCTATTTTTGCCGTTTGGATTGGCACTGGCATCGGCGGTGGTCTTATTCTCGATGGAAAAATATGGCGTGGTCCACTAGGCACGGGGGGTGAATTCGGAATGGGTATAAGCGAGTGCAATTCAAATGCGCCGGTCAGAACGCTTGAAGGGTTAGCAAGTCGAAGCGGCTTGCAACATTTAGTCGAGTTGCCTGAATTGGATACAAGTAAAATCATCGCGGAATACAGCAGAGATGGTGCAATAAAGAACGCAATCGATGAAGGAGCTCAACGTATTGGCACATCAATAGCAAATGCCGTCACCCTTCTCTCTTTAGACAAGGTCGTTCTTGGCGGTGGCATTGTTGAAGCCCTAGGCGAACCGTATATACAAAGTATTCGAAAACAATTTCTCAATGACGTATTTCCTACGCATTGCCGAAAGTGCGAATTATGCATGACCGAACTCGGTCCAGATGCAGGTCTTCTTGGCGCTGCGTCCCTCATTAAATAATCCCCCTAAAAGCACCCCCACACATTTAATTGACTCAGAGTCAATTATATATATTGGCTCTGAGTCAATTAAATATTGCCATAAAAAAAGGGCTCTTGCCGGCCAAGAGCCCAATCTTTTTGGGAAACTGAAGATTAACCAAGCAACAGTACGTGGAAGCGTAAGTCTGTTGCACAACCTCTTTCTCAGGTCAGGTTATGTTCCCTAACATACACAGTTCTAACAAAGAACTGCTCCTAACAATACCGAATTCATACGGCTTGCCCGTCCCTTGGCACACCTTTTGAATTCGGCGAAACCAACAAATTTACTCTCGCAAATGTGCTGAAGATCTCTCACCTACATAAGGTAAACAATCAGTGCGTTCTCTAATTTGCTTAACGAACATATGTAATGTGCACTTAAATGAAACTATTGTCAAGAATTATTTGCCTTTTATTGCCTATTTTTTAGAATTAAATCAATATAATCAGAACCGTTTACGTAGTAAGGTTCTCAATAGCCCTTAATAAGCGATAAATGTGGCTTTCCTGAGTATACAATTGTGCGCTTATTCGCAAAACTCCCTTCCCCTGCAATTCAAAAACTGGTACTTCAATATTATATTCATGATAAAGCTGGTCTCGAAACTGCAAACACCCTTCCATATCTTGCGGGCAAGCATTAGGAAGCAACACTGTTGCCATAGTGCCAAGCATTGAACCATTACAAGGAGAAATATTTGGAACGCCCCAGGCGTCAATCAATGCATCGTGCATAGCCACTGCCAGCGCATGATTATGCTCTCTAATTCTATCCCATCCAATTTCAGTTCCCCACTCCACCGCTTTTGCGGAAGCAATCCATGGTGATAAATCTTTCGAGCCCTGCCAATCAAATTCTTTTGTAAACCCCTGACCATATCCATGACTTACAGTCATTGGATGGGTACATTCTCGTTGGCGTTTCGATGCATACACAAAGCCAGCACCAATCGGCGCACAAACCCATTTATGCAAATTTCCAACATACCAATCTGCGTCAATTCTATTGATATCAAGATCAAGCATGCCGGGCGCATGTGCGCCATCTATAAGTACTAATACACCTTTTTCCTTACAAATTGTAACTATTTCATCTACCGGAAAAATAATTGCCGATGCAGATGCAATATGATCAATGACAAGCAATTTCGTATTATCTGTAATAGCATCAACAAGCGATTGCAAAATAACTGAACAATCCAATACAGGCAATGCAATATCAAACTCTTTATAGGAACAACTCGAGTCACCTGCGATACGTGAAAGCAATTGCCTTACACCGTTATACACCAAGCTAGAAGTGAGAATTTCATCACCCTTTTTGAACGAAAGTGATTGCACTACACACCCAATACCGGTTGTTGCATTATCAACAAACCCAAACCCATCAACATCAGCACCCAAAAAAGTAGACACTGTTTTGCGTGCATCTTCTAATCGATAATGTTGTCTGTCTAAAAAATGAACTGGAGATCGTTCAAATTCTTGTTTTAGCTCTTCCTGATATTCAAACACAGGAACCACTCTTGCACCAAAACTTCCATGGTTTAAATAGGTTATCTCAGGGTCGAGCATCCAAGGGTCACAATGTATTGGTTCTAGAACGTGCTTCATGAACTAAATAATAGCGTTTTTATAATGATTTGACATTATGGTTATGTTTGCCTAACATATACCGTACAGACCTGCCGATAGTATATTAGAAGACAGGAGCAGAACAATTATGCAAGTACCTTTATTACAACTTGGACCGAACACAACCTACGGAACAACCTATTTTGGCGAAGGATCACGAATTATCGCCGTTGAAGGCGGCAGCCCTACTTCACCTCCGCCTCAACATAGAAGCGCACGACCAAAAACACTTATTGATCGATTATTTAAAATTGACCGTGTCTTTTTCTCTCCGGCCGTTGCAGCCTCCGAAGTGTTCGATTCCATAACAATGCAAAAAACACCCCGCCGTAAACCAAGGCGAAACAAAATCATTTCTTTACTTACAACACTGCAAAAAAAAGCAAAGAGCGTCCTTTGCTTCAATGAACAACAAACAATCTTTGCCAATGTAACCCCTCAACAAAAAGATCATAACGATGAACCTCACTCCAAAACAACTCGAAGTACTCGAACTTATCAGGCAATGCCAGAACGACCACGGGTACTCGCCAACCATGCAGGAACTCGCAGAACAGATCGGCGTAAGCAAAGTCACGGTGTTCGAGCGAATCGAAGCGTTGATTCGCAAAGGCGCGCTCACAAGAGAAGCGAACAGAGCACGCTCTTTATCGATTGCTGAAGAAATAACTGACCGATATGAAAAAGAAGAGAATGCAGCGGTGCGATTTCCCTTGGTGGGGCGCATCGCTGCGGGCATGCCTATAGAACGATGCGAAGACCGAGAAACACTTGACCTGACTAATATGTTTGGTCCACGTGTAGGCCAGCGCAGTGAAACTTTTGCCTTGCGCGTAGAAGGGGAATCCATGAAGGACGAAGGAATCCTTGACGGTGATTATGTCCTTATTCAAAAACAATCTACTGCAAAAAACGGCGACCGAGTAGTAGCACTTTTACCCGATGGTGAAACAACACTTAAAACATTTTTCAAAGAATCAAATGGAACAATACGATTGCAACCCGCAAATACTGATTTTGATCCAATCATTGTCACTGAATGCCAAATACAAGGTATAGTCACTGGTGTGTTGCGCTCCTATTAACATGTGATAAACGCGCCCAACTGTTCACTGCTTCATCAATCACATCCTCGGGATGAACCGCAATACCAACCCAACCATCACGGATGGTTTGTATGCATCCTGCGGAAGCGCTATCCCCAATTCTGCCCGGCACGGCAAAACACTGCCTTCCGTGCTCTTCAACAGCGATCCTTGCCGTTATAAGTGCGCCGCTTCTACGGGCAGCTTCAACGACAAGGACCACCGATGACAAGCCCGATACGATTCGATTTCTTCTTGGAAAATACGCCGGTTTTGGCGCTCTGTGGCATGGGAATTCACTTAATATCGCCCCACCGTTGAGTACTATCGAATCAAATAATGAATCATGTTCTGGTGGATAAACAACACTGAGACCAGATCCAAGAACGGCTGCTGTTGTACCGCTGTGCTTTAATGCAGCGCGGTGCGCTGCAGCATCAATACCTCGCGCGCCGCCTGAAACAATTGCAATATCTGCTTGAACTATTTCTTTTGAAAATGCACTTGCTTGTTCAATACCGTACTTGGTGCATCTTCTTGAACCAACAACACCAACCGAAGCAAGTGCAACCGCGTCAAGTGTGCCCCTAAACCATAACGCGCTTGGGCAGGCGGGGAGCGGTGAGAGGAGTTGTGGAAAATCTTCATCCGTGACCAATACAATTTTCGCTTCCACTGCTTCAGCAGACCACCTTGCGGGATCCACTTCCATTCGTTGCATTTTTTTTCGCAACATCTCGCACGCTCCCGAGGGTAAAAAATCCGCTGCGTCGAGAGAGAACACAGCATCACCTGCCTCGTTTATACCGCCTGCTGCCAAAACAAGTTTCGACAGCGTTGCTACTCCGAGCCCGTCGACACATAAAAGTCGCAACGCGTTATCTTTAATTTCATCAATATTCCATGACATGTTGGGAAGCGTACCGCGATTTTGGCTGACTTCTTCATGAATAGAGTTTTTTCTTTAAAAAGAAAAAAGTTGCAATGCTTACTGTTTAGATGTAATTGGCGTCGAAATTAATCCAATAAAAATTGCGAATGCACCTAGTCCAAGTAACCACAATCGGCCATCTCCTGAAGCGAATTGTGATAACACTGATGCCTGATCTGTCTGCATTGGTAATACACGAAGTCGTTTTGCACGTTGCGCGACCCACGCCAATGGCGTCTTTGGGGCTGTTTTATCAATGACTATTGAACTGCCTTCGGGAGAATGATTGAATTGCATTTCCACCAACCGTTGAAGTAAAACAGGATCACCAGATTGCACGTCTTCAAGAAAAGATGCATAGATATGAACACGATAATCCTGTTCATGTACATCAGCAAGAATTGTTGCTTTCTTTTGCGTAAGTACGTGTAGGTCACTACGTGCAGGTAGTACGATGGCTGCAGTTGTTAGGGCTAAACCACAGAGAAGGTACAGCCAACCAATATCAAAACGAGTAAATAAACGCAAAATTAAACGGATAGTTCCTATGTCGTCAAAATTGACAAGTTTGAACCAATTACCGTATACTACGCATCCCTATTGCGGGGTAGAGCAGCCTGGTAGCTCGTCAGGCTCATAACCTGAAGGTCGCAGGTTCGAATCCTGTCCCCGCTATTGAAAAAAGGTACCTTTGCGGTGCCTTTTTTTATACAGTTAATCTACCCGCGGTAGATAAACACCATCAAATTAATACCCGTACTCGCGGTTGATTAACACATCACCTGTGGATGGTACATTTTGCATTTATCAACTTATAAAAAGAAATTCAATTCGCCGTAGGCTAAATGCATGATGAATTGATTTGTTGATACTGGTATCCTTCGCTTATGATCGTACTACTTATCATCTGCCAACTTGCTTTCCCCGCCCTAATGCAAGAAATACCCAGCAGCACTATTTCAGATGGACCATACTTGTTTCTTCAAGAAGAGGGCACGATTAAAAGTATCACAATAGTTGAGAACGAATTAGAAATTTCTACTATTTCAATAACAGATGGCATCGCTGAAATTCCTACTTCAATTCCATCTGTTCCTATAATTTTAATTTCGCAGGCGTTAAACAAAATACCTCTAGCCACCGTTGCTATGCCAGACAAATTACTCGCAGTCAGTGACATAGAAGGGAACCTTGACCAATTACTGCAGTTTTTACAAGTCCATTCGGTAATTGACTCTGAGTATAACTGGAATTGGAAGAACAACCACCTTCTCTTTAATGGCGATTCTGTTGACCGCGGTGAACAAGTTACAGAATTACTCTGGTTCATTCGTAAACTACAACAGCAAGCTACTGATGCAGGCGGGCAAGTGCATTTTGTACTTGGCAATCACGATGTTATGATTTTGGCTGATGACATTCGGTACACACATCCTAAATACAAAATAGTTGTTGAAAAATCGGGAATCCCCTACCACCAATTGTTTGCGGATATGACCGTTCTCGGACAATGGCTACGAAATCAAAACAGCGCTGTGCAAATAGGTGCATACTTATTTGTACATGCTGGATACAGCCCTGAACTGAACCGCCTTAATCTTTCACTAAATGAAATCAATACAAATATACGCAAAACTATTGGTCCCCCTGCCTGGCCAGACAGAGATGTTTTAGCAACTTCATTAGCTTGGCACAGTAAAGGGCCGCTATGGTATCGCGGGTACTTTGATGCACACGCTGAAAAGTATGGCCCTAAACCAACGGAAGAAGAGCTTCAATTAATACTAAAACAGCACAACGCAGAAGCAATAATTGTTGGGCATACTGTTACAGGTGATGTGGGGTATCTCGATGGAAATAAACATCTAATTGGCATTGACGTCCACTGGGATACTCCAGGTAAGGGGCAGGGATTACTTATCTCAAATGGCACACTTAAAAGACTCCTTATGAATGGCGATTCAACAGAACTTATCCATATCAAGACAGAAGACTAATAAACCATGAGTACCATACAACCA
>Ga0302127_10001514_pt1 | contig 13790 bp, 6 predicted proteins | sample CB4_SCM_MG_FD_204452 | JGI IMG/M metagenome (GOLD analysis project Ga0302127, IMG submission 204452) | Marine microbial communities from Western Arctic Ocean, Canada - CB4_SCM | ecosystem: Environmental > Aquatic > Marine > Oceanic | place: Canada: Western Arctic Ocean | collected 2017-09-24
GATCCGTTTACCATCGACGAGGATATCCAGGTGATGGGGGCGGCTCATACCAATAACCAGACCGGTATCATCAGTGCGTTGAAGTCGCACGCTGATCTCGTACTCACCATCCAGTGCAAAGCGGTGATTGACTGCCAATCCACCCCGAGTACCGAAGGGCAGGTCTTCGTTCATGCGCTCGTGTTGCAACAACACTGGAGAGATGGTGTAAACCTTGCTGTTTGCATTGATGCTAGTGTCACCCACCGCAAGCCGGCTAACCTCACGGGCAACCTTCATATATTTTTCCATCAACACCGGTGAGACTGAGAGCAGATCGCCGAGATTATCAAATTCTCCGGAGTTGTCCGGGGGCAACAATGACACACCATCAATATTCACAGCCAATAGGTCACGGACAACGTTGGTGTATTCCGTACGATTCAGCCTGTGCGAACTTACCGTCCTACCGGGATTGGGGTTGGTTGCTGCAATGTTGTCCAGGGAATTTACCAAGTGTGTGGCGAACGATGCATAAAAGTCTTCATCGGGCCGCGGCAACCCAACAGGTGGCATGGACCGGGTCTGAAGTTTTAGCAATACCTTCTCCCAGAGATCAGGATGACTGGCGATGTCATCAAGGTCTGCACTGTCCAGCATCAGGCTTGCTGTTTTCATGGTCTCGTTATGGCAAGTGACGCAATAGCGGTCGAGGTCCGCGCGAAAGCTTTCTAAATTTACCTGGTCATCAGACACGGATTGCAGATTCTGGGCCTGAAGAGATCCTTGCCCAATTAGAAAAAGGGAAAAAGTGATGAAACAAATTGATAATTGATTTATGACAGTAAACTCATGTGACATTATCATATGGTAAGTTGAAAGCAATCCGATTTGTCATCATGCTCCTCCAAAAACATCTCACTTAACTATTTATAGTCTAGCTAATTGACCGAGTTTTATCAAAATTAATCAATGATTTACTGTGATTGAATTTACTCTGACCCTAATTATTCGGCGCGACCGCCGCAGATAATGGAAGTACTGGAAATGCAGAAATATAATAAAACGACCCGTGACTAGTCACACATTAGTATCCTGTGATTATAAAACAGTGATATCTCCCAATTAATTTTTTAATCGAAAGGGATCATGCGATAATTCATCAACAACACGCTATGCTAAGGGAGTCACACCGGATCTATGCATCAACACTACCTACTTTTTCTCGCGACTTTTGTTCTCGTCGCCTTGTCTACACCTGTCGTATCACAGTCCCCAGGTACGCTGCACGACGAGCGCGAGACCCATCTGGGCGAGGTTCGCCAATTAACATTTGGCGGAGAGAATGCAGAGGCATACTGGTCTCCCGACGGCTCGGAGCTCATCTTCCAGTCCACTCGAACACCTTACGAATGTGATCAGATCTTCCGCATGCCCATTAGTGACCCTGCGGCGCTATCTCTGGTGTCCACCGGCAAGGGTCGTACCACTTGCGGGTTTTTTACGGCCGACAGTAAACGGGTGATCTATTCCTCGACGCATGCAGACAGTACGCAGTGCCCTGCGCCGCCGGACCACTCACGTGGCTACGTCTGGCCAATCTATAACACTTACCAGATATACAGTGCCGCACCCGATGGCTCGGACCTCAAGCAACTGACCGATACGAACGCTTATGACGCAGAAGCGACTGTCTGCTCGGTGGACGGTTCCATCGTCTTTACCTCTACCCGGGATGGTGACCTCGACCTCTACCGGATGGATGCAGACGGTGCCAATGTGAAACGTCTCACCTACGCCCCTGGGTATGACGGTGGCGCGTTTTTCTCTCGCGATTGTTCCCAGATCGTCTGGCGGACATCTCGCCCCACTGGTAAGGAACTCAAAAACTATCAAGCGCTTCTGACCGAGGGCCTGGTTCGTCCGAGTGAAATGGAGCTCTGGGTGGCCAATGCCGATGGCTCAGATGCTCGACAGATCACTTACCTGGGTGGTGCGAACTTTGCTCCCTACTTTTTTCCGAACGGCAAGCGGATTCTTTTCTCTTCCAACCACCAAGATCCCAATGGTCGTGAGTTTGATATCTGGGCAGTCAACGTAGATGGCACTGGTTTGGAGCGCATCACCTACACACCGGACTTCGACGGCTTCCCCATGTTCTCACCGGACGGTGAGTGGCTTGCCTTTGCCTCCAACCGTAATCAGGGCGCACCGGGGGATACAGACGTCTATCTGGCGCGCTGGAACAACGGCACTGCCACAGTCGCACAGGATGCACCGGACCGTTATATGGCCGACGTCACCTGGTTGGCCGACGATGCCCGCGGTGGCCGTGGTCTCGGCACCTCCGGACTGGCCGAATCCGCCGACTGGCTCGAAGAGCGCTACAAGGAGATCGGCCTAGAACCGGCCGCCGGTGGTAGCTACCGCCAAAGCTTTGATGCAGTTTTCAATGTCGAACGTGGTCCAGATACTGCGCTCACCATAGACGGCGATGTCGTAGCGATAGAGGACTTTGTCATTCCGGGATTCTCCGCTACCGGTGAATTTTCAGCCCCAGTTGTTTTCGCTGGTTGGGGAATCGATTCGGACGAGCACAATATTAATGACTACGACGGGATCGACGCCAAAGGGCATATTGTCCTGGTGCGGCGCTATACTCCGAAGGATGGCGTGTTTGAGGACGGCGCGGTGCAACGGCGTCTGGGTGACTTGCGTTATAAGGCCTTCACGGCTCGTGAACACGGCGCCATTGGTCTGCTGGTAGCCGACCTGCCTATCGAAGGCAACGATGAGGAACCGCCACTGGTGACATTGCAAGTAGACCCTCTTGGAGGCTCGGGTATCGCCGTGGCGGTGCTCAAGCGCCGTTGGGCTAAAAAGATGCTCAGAGGCAAGCATCGCGTTTCGCTCAATGCAGATCTGATCGAACACAAACGCGAGATACACAACATCGTCGGGAGACTAACTGCGCCTGAACGACTGCCGGGGGCCGTCCTCTTGGGCGCCCATTACGATCACCTCGGTCTCGGAGGTCAATCGTCCCTCGCGCCGGGAGTGAACGAACCCCATAACGGCGCGGACGACAACGCATCAGGTACCGCGGCGCTATTGGAAGCAGCGCGCGTGTTATCGGCGAGAAAGAAAGAGCTAACCCGCGACGTGATCTTTGTCGCCTTCACCGGTGAAGAATCCGGCCTCCTCGGTTCGAGTCAGCTCACTCGCGAGCCGCCGTCAGGCGCCGCACCAGAGGGATTAGTGGCAATGCTCAACATGGACATGGTGGGCAGGCTTCGTAACAACCGGTTGTCCGTGCTGGGCAGCGATTCAGCACAAGAGTGGGATGCGGTAGTCGGGCCTATCTGCGACGCGCTGAAGATTGGTTGCCAACTGGGCGGAGACGGTTACGGTCCGTCGGATCAAATGCCTTTCTACGCTGCCGGCGTCCCAGTCTTGCACTTCTTTACGGGTGCCCATGAGGATTATCACACACCATCTGATGACTCTGCACTAATCAACGCAGCTGGCGGAGTTCGTATTGCCAACCTGGTGGCAGAGATCGCCATCGACCTCAGTGAACTCGATGGTCTGACATACCAGGTAGCAGATGCCCCCGCTCCCACCGGCGACATGCGCGGTTACGGTGCCTCCCTGGGTACAATCCCCGACTACACAGGTTCTCCCGACAACCGCCCGGGTATGCTACTGTCGGGTGTGCGTTCCGGAGGACCAGCAGACATGGCCGGGCTGCAACGAGGTGACCGGATAGTTGAACTAGCCGGCCGCGAAGTCCGCGACATCTATGATCTTATGTACATCCTGCAGGAAAAAAAACCAGGTGAGGAGACCACCGTCGTTGTTGAACGCAATGGCGAGCCGATCCAACGAACCGTTACGTTTAGTAAAAGTACGCGGACACGTTAACCGTCTTTAGTTACCAACCCCTCCTTAGTCATACTGTCGATCTTGCCCTTGGGTACTTGTGCCCTTGGGTACTTGGGTAAAAGTTTAGCACCCGTCATTCTGGCCCATGCCAGAATCCAATAAAACTAGCCCGCGCAAAGCGCATTCATCTAATCGATTAGATTCCGGATCAAGTCCGGAATGACGACGGAGTATAACCCGTCATTCCCTCTTTTGTGCCCTTGGGTGCTTGTGCCCTTCAGGGTAAAAACTTCAGCAGAAATCCGGAAATCAATTCGTTCAGAAGTCACTCATCATCCCTTCCCCACTCTCACGCAACACTGACAAAAACTGCTCCCCATATTTTTCCAGTTTGCTTTCCCCCACTCCTTTGAGACCTAGTAGTTGCTTTGGCGTATTGGGACGGTGGTCGATGAACTCTTTCAGGGTAGCATCGTTAAAAATGATATAGGGCGGCACGCCCTGGGCCTTTGCAAGCTCTGTTCGGCATGCCTTAAGGGCTTGCCACAGATCCTGGTCTTCGTCTGCGATGAGAGTGTTACGAGGACTAATGGTAGAGACCTTGCTCTTTGCTATCTCCTTACGAAATGTCACTTGCTGTTCGCCTTTCAATACCGGTTTGCTGGATTCGGTCAGTTGCAAGGAACCGTGTCCGGCAGGGTCGACGGTTAAATAACCCTTGGCAATCAACTGGCGGAATACGGAGCGCCATGCATCTTTGCCGAGATCCTTGCCGATGCCGTAGGTGCTGAGTTGTTGGTGGCCAAAATTTTGGATCTTGATGTTATCCTTGCCCAGTAGCACATCGATTAGATGCACCACACCGAACATTTGTTTGGTACGGTATACACATGACAGGGCCCTTTGCGCGGCGTTGGTAGCGTCCCACGTCTCCACCGGTTGCAAGCAGGTATCGCAATTTCCGCAGTGCTCAGAAGTGTCTTCGGCAAAATATTTGAGCATGGCATGACGACGGCAACTACTGATCTCGCAAAAGCCGAGCATTGCGTCGAGCTTATGCCGTTCCAGGGTCTTGTGACTCTCCGCGGCAAGGGAGGATTCCGCCATCAATCGTAATTTCACCACGTCCTCCAGGCCATAAGCCATCCACGCTGTGGCCGGCAGACCATCGCGACCTGCACGTCCGGTCTCTTGGTAGTACGCCTCGATACTCTTGGGCAGGTCCAGGTGGGCGACAAACCGCACATCGGGTTTATCTATACCCATACCAAAAGCGATAGTGGCGACTATGATCACTGCCTCTTCATTGAGGAAACGTTCCTGATTAGCATGGCGTGTGTTACCGGGCATACCGGCATGATAAGGCAATGCGGTCAGACCCTGATTCATGAGCCAGTTGGCCATCTGTTCGGTCTTCTTGCGGGATAGGCAATAGACTATCCCGGCGTCACCTTTATGCTCGGATTGTAAAAACCGTAACAACTGCTGCTTAGGATTATCCTTGCGGGTGATGCGGTAGTGAATATTGGGTCGGTCGAAGCTATCAACAAACTGTTTGCCCTGCTCCAATTGCAAGCGCGTAACAATCTCCTTGCGCGTACGATCATCGGCGGTGGCGGTCAATGCAATCCGGGGAATAGCCGGGAATCGTTCATGCAGGATATTTAATTGCAGGTAATCGACACGAAAATCATGCCCCCATTGCGACACACAGTGAGCCTCATCGATAGCAAACAATGCAATCTCCAATCGTTCCAACAATTGCAAGGTGCGATCTTGTAGCAGACGTTCCGGTGCGAAATACACCAGGTCATACTCCCCTGCCAATAATCCAGACTCGATGGCATCCACTTCATCATAGGGCAAGGTTGAATTTAGATAGGCGGCGCGGATATCGAGCTGTAACAGGGCATTGACTTGATCCTTCATCAAGGCAATCAACGGCGAAACTATGATCCCCACCCCCGGTCGGATCAGCGCAGGGAGCTGATAACACAGTGACTTACCGCCACCCGTGGGCATCAACACCAACGCATCCCGCCCCGCTATCACCTCATCAATGATCGCCGCCTGATCACCACGAAAGCTTTCGTAACCGAAGGTATGCTGGAGTATATCTAATGCCTGACTCATCCTCGTCATAATACCTTACCTGTCATTCTATCGGGGGATGTATAGATTAATTTCACCAATACCTCTACCGTCATTCTCGCAAAGGCAGGAAATCAGTATCCAATCCTTATATCGTCAAACTGGTCGCTACCGCTATGGATTGCCGTAGTACTAGTGATGCAGGAGAATATTTCAGTATCGATTTTAATCAGTCCACCCTTTAGGCGGTCATTATTGACCCCATGTCGGCAACTGCTCCAGGCATCTCGTGCATTCATGCATTCATGCAGTCGTACCTTCCCTAATGAACGAGATACCGGATAACTGCTATACGGTTTCCGGAATGACGAGGGAATAAAACTCGTCATTTCTGCGCAGAGCCTGTCCTCGAGGATTGTAGTCGGGGACGAAAATCTAGTAAATAAATTTACCCTGGTATTTCCCCAATTAATTTTCTACCCAGTCTAACGTATACTCTGTAATGCCTGGTTGATGGGGGCTTTGATCTTTTAGGGGAATGATTGATGGAAAATACGCCTGGTATGAATAGCTGGCAACGTTTAACACAAGCGCCACAGACGCACTGGTTTAGAAAACTACTATTTCAAGTGCATCTATGGATGGGCATCGGGTTTGGCCTTTATGTGCTCGTTATCAGCATGAGTGGCAGTGCCCTGTTACTGAAGTGGCCTTTTTATGGGTGGTTTGAGCCCAAGAATATTGTACCCACCGAGAGCATTCCTCTGGAAGGTGAAGCCCTAACCGCCAGAATGGCCGAAGTTTATGCAGGGTATAAATTAGGATTTTCCACGCCGTCATACGAACCGGACTTAGCCACGTACATTGTCTTGGAAAAGGACGGTATATATATTCCTCATTATTTCAATCAATATACCGGGGAAGATGTGGGCCCCGCCCATCCATGGCAGATTAAGTCAATACAATGGCTGGCAGATATTCACGAAGAATTACTTATGGGGCGTACGGGCAGAAAGGTTAATGGCATAGGCGGACTATTATTTATGTTGATGAGCCTCAGCGGCGTTCTGATCTGGTGGCAAGGACGCGAGCGCTGGGTTGAGGGACTACAGATCAAACGTCACAGTAAGCGCTCATTTATCTGGCAACTGCACAGCTTTATCGGGTTTTGGTCCCTGCTCTTGATGTTCGCTTGGGGGATATCCGGTTTTCAGGAAGGCTTCCCTCAATTTGTAAATTCGATAGTGGCATGGTTCAGCACCGGCCTCACCGACTTTATTCCACTTGAAGACTGGTTACGTTTTTTTCGCCGTGTTCATTTTGCCCGCTACGGCGAAGAAACCTTTGCGCGCTGGGGATGGATCATAGTCAGCTTTTTGCCCACCGTCCTTTTTATTAGTGGCTTTACTGTCTGGTTACAACGGGTCGTGCTGAAAAGGGGTCAGAGTAAAAAATGATTTATTTTTTACTCTTAATATTTTAACCAATTAGATTTCGGGTTCTGCTACGCAGCCCCGGAATGACGATAGTGTCTTTTCGTCATTCCCGTACCCCAATTACCTCCAGGCACGATTATTCGATTTCTGATCTGATACAATAACTGCATTATAGAATTACTATCCAGGGGGAGAAGCATTCCATGCAATATATCTTGAACCGCATTGGTATCCTGTTACCGATCACCTTGTTGCTCGCACTGTTAAGCCCGATGGGGTCGGCAGCAGAAAATGATTGTCAGTACCTCAAGCAATACTTGGCACCTTATGAACTCCCTGTGGATGAGTGGCCAACGTCGATGGCCGGTCCGCCACCCGGGGAAGTGGAACAACGACTAGTGGGGCCGGAGATCTGCACGATAGTAAAAGATGAGATCATTAATAACGCCTCCGGGGTCCCTTATCGGCATGTGATTATTGGGATCAGCGGCACGGTGTTCGGGTATACGGCCAAGGATTCCCTGCTGTTGCCTCCCCTTGGTACTGGCGAGAAAGGTGAAGGCCGCGAGAATACGTTTTCTGATCATGTCTTCATCCTCCAGGCCCGTGGCAACATGGGACCGTATGTCCCTGGCGTAGCGCGTTACAACTATGCCAAAAGAACCCCAAATAGCGTAGAGATCCTTATACCGGTCAAGGCAACAGACTGGAACGGCAACCTGTGGGTACTGGTTCATGGGGCATCCCATTTCTCACCACTTACTTTTTTCCCACGTGAACCCAATCAATTCAACCGATATACCGAGGCCAGTGAATCCGCCGGCGCGTTAATGGACATGGGCTCCGCTGTGGTATGGACCCGCAGGGACGCCACCGGAAATAATGAGTTGGTCGCTAAGGACGTCTCGAATGTTATTACCCTGGACGACGGTACCCAACTCGGTGTCCCCGGCACCAAATCCATGGGCCTGAACAACAGTATGTCATTGATCCGTGACTACACCCTGATCAGCCGAAATTTTATCGAGGAACAACTGGGCAAAAAACCTGAGGCTGTGTTCTTCCGTGGCCATTCCGCTGGTGCCGCCACCGGTCGGGGCTTTCTCCTGATCAAGGGTATGAATACCGACTATGATAGTAATAAGCTCTACGATGGCTTTTACCTGGATGACAGTGCCGGCGGCCGCGGCGCACCAACGTATTTTTGGAATGCCACTGTTGTTGATGAGGTTGGCGCCTTCCGTCTGGAACCCAGTGACACGGATCAGCTCACCTTTGACGAAGACCAGACGCGCTTTATGAGTCCCGTGATCGAAACCGTGCATGCCGCCTACTCCGGTGGAAATACCTCCACGGTTCCGCGCATTTTCGAACGGGTGTATCCCACCTATGCGAACTACAAGCGCGAGAATGCAAGACTCAACATCGAAAAGGGACTCGGTGACCGATGGAAGACATACGAGATCGCTGATGTAAGTCATGGTGATGCTACCTCCGAAGCAAAACGTTATCCCACACTTGCTAAAGACATGGTCGACATCGGTGGCATAGCAATCGCGCTGGAACAAGCTCTGGTAGATTGGGTACGTCACGGCAAGACTCCTCCGGAATCTCGAGTCGAGGCACGGGACGTCTGGGAACTAGACCCCAACGTTGGCCCGGCCATCCAGTTACCTGAAACCGCCTGTCCCCGTGGTGTTTTCCGCACCTATATGAACCGCCCGGACGGCACCTCAGTGGGATCCAGTCCCGCCCTGTTCGTGCCCTACCTCACTGCTCTGCGACCACAGATCAATGCCAACCAGGACAGACCACCTGGCTTCAAGGAAGAATGGCTGGAACCATTAAATCGCGACGGCTATCTAGTAGACATGACCAACAGTGGCCACCGCATGACCCGCCCGAACATCGAGCAAGTTTGGCACCAGCGCTATCGGGAAGGCAAAAAGACTGGCATCCTCAGTCCCTATGAAAATCTTACGCGAGAGCGCTACGTGGAATGTGTAACCGACGTGGTTACCGAACTTCGCGTCGATGGCCTTCTTACACAAGAAGCTGAACGGTGGTATATCGAAAAGGCAAAGTCAGATGAGATTGGGGTGGATTAAGTAATAAGGTAATTAGAATTATGGTGACAGGCCTTGGCCAATCTTGAGAGCGGAGACATTATTGGGGGCGGCACATGCATGGTGGGTAATATTCCACTGCCGTATTCATTACGACTGTTATTTCGATTCTGAAATTTTATTTCTATTTTAACTAAAAACGCCGCCGGCAGTTTTATCTATTGTCAGACGGAGGCCTTTGAAACCATCGGCGGTTTCAGCGAGGCTGTCTATGCCAGCGAAGAGATCTGGTTGTCCCGTAAATTAAAAAAACTGGGCCGCAAAAGAAATCAGCGCTTTTGCATCATCAAACAACCACCCGTCATCACCTCAATGCGCAAGATGCAATGGTACTCACCACTGCGTATTTATCTGTATTTATTTCTAATTACTCTGTTTCCCTTCTCGGTTCGCATCAAGTCATTATGCACATTCTGGTATCGCAGACCTTTTTCAAAATGAGACCATTAAGGTAACAGTTAACTTATTTATTTTTGTCGTTCATCTAAAACAATTAAGTTAACTGTCACCTTAATTTCTTAATTATTAATACTTAGGACCCAGCATGCGGATGGTCCCGTCCTGCCTGGAGGTGATAAATATTTCACCATCCCTGCTCCGGCTGAGCAACATATCTGCCCGAGGAACGGCTGCACCTAATCTCGCCTCGACCAATTCCGTGAAGGAGTAGTACGTACGATTACCGCTGGCATCACGTTCGTAAAGTTGTACTTCCTCAACAGGCGCGACTGTCTTTGGGATCCCATCATCGGCCGCTTTCATGGCGGCAAGATCTGCCACAAACAGACGTCCGCGCAAAATGTCGCCGAATACGAATTTGCCACGAAGCTCGGGAATTCGTCCGTGGTATGCAAATCCACCGGAGATAGACCGCCCTTCGTTATGGTCGTAGGCCACTACGGGGTAGGTATACTCGTCCTGCTGATATCCGTCTAGTATCTCATCCGATAATGGGAATACCTGAGTCCGCAAGCCGTTCCGCCTGCTCAAACCATTATCGAAGAAACCCTCGCGTTGCATCCAGCCGTAGTTGAGACCTTCACGGACGATATTGATCTCCTCGATATGGCTACTACCAACGTCCGAGACGAACATGGTCCCGTCTGTCAGGTCCCACGAGAACCGATGGGCGTTCCTAAAGCCGTAGGCGTAGATCTCTCCGAGTGTTTTTGGATCACCGTCTGCGGCAAACTTATTGACCGGTGGAATCGTGTAGTCACCTAATCCTTTGGTACCGCCAGATTCAGAAGGGCTACGTGGATCAATCCGCAGGATTGCACCAACAATACTATCTAAGCGTTGCGTCTGTCCGGGGTTATTGGCATTTGGTCCACCACCATTAGCGAACCCTAAGTCGCTCCCGTGGATATAAAGCAGTCCGTAATCGGGGTCACCCGGTTCGGCCGTGGGGTTGAACTCAAGCTGACTCATAGAGTGTCGCGCATTAGCAACCGCATTGCCTACGCGGAGTAACTCACGCCGGCTACCCTCAAAGACATTGGCTGCCGGTTTGATGGCGCGCCATTCTGAAATTATAAAGTGAAAGTTGGAATCTGCCGAGGTGAATCCCGGCGGCACGAAATCCGGGGAGGAAGGATTCCTCATTGCGCGTTCTACATGGGTTGTGTAGAACAAGCCGTTTTGAGCAAATTCCGGATGGAACTTGAATCCGGTAAAGCCGGCCGACAGGCCATTGTAGTGTGAGAGCGGGAAGAGCGCACCGAAGTCGAAGTACAGTGATGACTGATTGTCACGGTCCAGCAGGTAAAGGAACCCACGGGTATCATTGGCGAAGCGTCGCCCATCCGGAAGATCACGGACATAGTTGATGCGAGCGTACCCGACACGGTGCTGATTAGCTGGGTAGAGTTTGCTTGTATCCGGCAGACGTGCGATCTCCCGGATCTCAACGCTCAGTCCCCGTTTGATGATTGGCTCTGGAATTGGATCTCGGAGTTGCCCGTACATAGGGCCAGAGAATGAAAATAACAGAATGAACAGACTAATGACTCTCTTATGAATATGCATATTTCCTCCTCGAATCCGATGATGTGCTTCTGGGTTAAGCCCAGAATGACGGTTTAGTATGCTCCGTCATACTGGCGAAGGCCAGTATCCAATCAATTCAATGACTGCCCTTTGGGCAAACTTTATCTCATTGGACTCCGGATAACCGCTACGCGGTTTCCGGAATGACGCACTTACCCACCCGTCATTCTCGCATCACCCACACGTCATTCCCGCGCGACCGCCATGAATGGAGGCAGCACTAGAAATGCAGGAGAATTTTTCTAGTGAAAATGAGAATCTAGTAAAACAACCCTTGAGTGAATTCACTAAACCTAAATATTTTTTAATTTAACTCCCTTTCCATAAATTTACCTACATCCTCAACGATACCTGGTTGTATGTCACGCATATGATGGGTTTGTGCATCCCCTGGATAAATCAATAGGTCACTATTTTTCATTGCACGATGTACTTGCAATGTACTCTCCTTATTCCTATGTTCAGTCGTAATGAGCAAGGTCGAACTATTTAAGGTGGGTAATACGGACTCCATGTCGTCATCGTAATAGACAGACAATAGGGCCATGGCTTTAATGCGATCTGGATCAAGAGAAGCGGCTAATACCGCATTCCTGGCTCCCCTGGCACCGCCTAGCATGCCAATTTTTTCCGCATCAATTCCTTCCTGAGATTCCAGATAATCAATACCCGCAATCACATCCAGATAATAAGGACTCTCAGATGGATCTTCTTCCCACAATTTTTTTATTTCAGGATCATCAAATGACATTCCCATTGTGCTTTGGCCGCGGCCTCGTTGTTCAACACTAACCACCGCAATCCCTCTGCGAAGCAGGTCTTCTTCAAATCTAAAATATGAGTCTCTATTTGATCGTCCACCCGGGGCGATGATGACACCGGGAATTTTTTTACCGTCTTTACCCATGTCATCGGGATAACGAAAATTTCCGTGTATGGTAAAGCCATCTTTGGTGGTGACGGTTATAGCCCGATTTCGACCCAATCCTTTAACATGTGTACCCAACCAATCGATGGTGAACGCCGTACGGGACGAAGATTCATTCAGCAATCGGGCAGATAGATTATATTCACTGTCTGTGGGGTGCTGTGCAATTACATCACTGTACGGATTTTTAGAGTTGGCATAGATTTCTACCATTTCTCTTAAAATCTGTCTGTTGACGGTATAACTTCCCGTTAGCATCGGAATATTTATTGATGCAAGATACGCTTTGGATTCCTGGCTGATATTTGTGCCACCAATGATCACTAGGGCCCGGGTAGGGATTAATGTTTTTTGCATGGCTCGAATGGCATGTTCACCACTATATTCCATCGCAATAATGCCCATACGCAACGCGTCCACGCCTGGATAGTCGGCTAAAAATTCCAACGCTCCTTTTATATCGAGATAGGTATTCTCAGTAGTCATCGTGGAAAAATTATGCCTTTCATTCACATCGGGCTGTTTTTTTCCCTGACTTGTTCCTCTACCACGTAAATCGATATTCAACGTTGCGATCCCAGATTCGGGTAGTTTACGTGCCAGACCGGGCTGTCCAATACCAACAAATTCTGATCTGTCATGCTCTTTTTCGTGCAAGAGTAATATCGCAGAATATTCATTATTTTTATTGGCATCTGGAGGCAATCTGAGTGTGCCACTAATAGTCCACCCGTCCTCAGTTTTATACTTAATTTCTTTGGTGATATAGGTTTCCTGTGCCTGTACAAACTGGGTCATACCAATCAAAAGGAACAGCAAAATTTTGTATTTGTGTAGAAAAATAAACATGGATCTGGTCCCCCTTTAAAATAGGATTGGAGTCAGGTAAGAATAATACAACTTTATCTCAGACTCCTTATTACCCCTGTATAAAACCGTGGTTTGTCTACTATTGTCCTTGTTAATCCGTGGCCTGAGCTTCCCCCAATAAAACGGAGTTAAAAATTAAGAGACATATTTTCTTTCAAATTCCACTGGCGTCATGTAATTCAAAAAAGAATGTCTCCGTTGTCGATTGTAAAACACTTCAATGAATGTCCTTCTGGCAGACTTTTTCTCACTAGATTCCGGATAAATCCTTCGGGCTTTCCGAATTGACGGTGTTATAGATCGTCATTCCCGCGCAGAGCCTATCTTGGATTGTTGTAGTCGGGAACGAGAATCCAGTTATGAAGGTGATAGTTTACTTAATTGACTTTAGAGGAGTAGATATCAAGATACTCTAATTAAGTTAAC
>Ga0302127_10001515_pt1 | contig 13788 bp, 10 predicted proteins | sample CB4_SCM_MG_FD_204452 | JGI IMG/M metagenome (GOLD analysis project Ga0302127, IMG submission 204452) | Marine microbial communities from Western Arctic Ocean, Canada - CB4_SCM | ecosystem: Environmental > Aquatic > Marine > Oceanic | place: Canada: Western Arctic Ocean | collected 2017-09-24
CCCAGAGGGATTCTGGGCCGAACAGGGCAAGCGAATTGACTGGATCAAGCCCTATTCCAAGATCAAGGAGATCGACTACAACGCCCCCGTTACCATCAAATGGTTCCATGACGGCACCCTAAACGCTGCAGCAAACTGCCTCGACCGCCACCTCGCTAAGCGCGGCGATCAGACCGCCATCATCTGGGAAGGCGATAACCCCAACGACAGTAAAAACATCACCTACCGTCAGCTGCACGCCGAAGTGTGCAAACTATCCAATGCGCTAAAGGACATGGGATTTAGCAAGGGTGACGTTATCACCATCTATATGCCGATGGTGCCCGAGGCCGCCGTCGCCATGCTCGCTTGCGCCCGCATCGGCGCGATCCATTCAGTAGTCTTCGGCGGGTTTTCCTCCGACGCCCTCGCCGGACGCGTCCAGGACGGCAATTCGGTCTGCGTCATTACCGCTGATGAAGGCGTGCGCGGCGGCCGTGCCATCCTGCTGAAGGATAATGTCGACACCGCCGTCGCCAAGTGCCCTACAGTAAAAAAAGTCGTCGTCGTCAAGCGCACCGGCGGTGACATCGCCTGGTACGACGGCCGCGACGTTTGGTACCACGACATTGTCGGCGCCGCCTCCGCTGACTGTCCGCCGACCGAAATGAACGCCGAGGATCCGCTTTTCATTCTCTACACCTCGGGTTCCACAGGAAAACCCAAGGGCGTTTTACATACCACCGGTGGTTACATGGTCTACGCCTCGATAACCCACCAGTACGTCTTCGACTACCACGACGGCGACGTTTATTGGTGCACAGCCGACGTTGGCTGGGTTACCGGTCACAGCTATATCCTTTACGGACCGCTGGCTAATGGCGCCATCACCCTGATGTTCGAGGGCGTACCCAACTATCCCAATTCTTCGCGCTTCTGGCAGGTCTGCGACAAGCACAGCGTCAACATCTTCTACACGGCACCGACCGCCATCCGCTCCCTGATGCGCGAAGGCGATGGCCCGGTGAAAAAGACTAGCCGAAAATCCCTGCGCATCCTTGGGTCAGTCGGTGAGCCAATCAATCCGGAAGCCTGGATGTGGTACCACCAGGTTGTTGGTGAGAAACGCTGCCCCATTGTCGACACCTGGTGGCAGACCGAGACCGGTGGCATCCTCATTACGCCTCTGCCCGGCGCCACCGCACTAAAACCTGGATCAGCGACCCTACCCTTCTTTGGCATTGAACCAGCCATCGTCGACGCCGGCGGCAAGGTAATGAACGGCGCCTGCGAGGGCATTCTGTGCCTCACTGATTCCTGGCCCGGCCAGATGCGCTCGATCTATGGCGACCATGACCGTTTCGTGCAGACCTATTTCACCACCTATCCCGGTAAGTACTTTACGGGTGACGGCTGCCGCCGCGACGAAGACGGTTATTACTGGATCACCGGGCGGGTTGATGACGTCATCAACGTTTCCGGCCACCGCATGGGCACCGCCGAGATCGAAAGTGCTCTGGTCGCCCATCACAGCATTGCCGAGGCCGCCGTCGTCGGCTACCCCCACGAAATCAAAGGCCAGGGCATTTACGCTTACGTCACGCTCAATGTTAACCAAGAGCCCTCAAAGGAATTACGCCAGGAACTGATACAATGGGTGCGTAAGGAGATCGGCCCCATCGCCCAACCAGACCTCATTCAATGGGCGCCGGGCCTACCCAAGACCAGGTCTGGCAAGATCATGCGCCGCATCCTTCGCAAAATCGCCGAGAACGATTATGCCAGCCTAGGCGACACGTCGACCCTGGCAGATCCGGCAGTTGTCGATGATCTCGTCAACAACAGGATGAACCGTTGAAGGCAAGCAAATGATGCCTCTGGAGCTATCCGCTGATGTGAGGGGCCGGAGCATCAGAACCGGAAGTAGATGAAGGTGCTGGAACGGTGGGCTAATCCTACGGCACCTAGCTAGCGCCCTTACGCTCTCTTTATTCTGCTGTATTGTCTGATAGACAGCCACAGCCGTGCGGACGCTCCCGGAATGAAGCCGGCTCATAACACTATCCATCGAATATGGTGATTGTCCGAATCACCACTCCACGGGACTCAATATCTAGATATCTGGCCCAGAAATTATAATATATGACATTATTTAGGAAACAATGTTCATCGATTTTATGCCTGGAACATACCGTATAGCCACGTAGCTATTACTACAAATAAGAGAACCGAAAAGGCCACGAATAATTTAGAAATAACCGTTAGGTAAAACTTAAATTATTAATCACGAGGAGCCATATATAGTGGGAGAATTTCGTTAATTAATGAAGAATTGCAAGGCGTACTGCCTCAAATACCATAACGGGATGAGCTCATGCGCACATTGCTGCCAAGTGGTTAGAGCTGTTCAAATGGTTAAGCGTTTGCCAAGAATTATGGGCATAGAAAACGGGAACCAGTGACTGAGGCGAACACCCACAATATTCTGACTAAAGTGAACTATTCGACAATCCAGTTTCAGCCGGTTAAGTACATGACGTAGCAGGGACCACCCTACACCCGACAATCTAAAAATCGATGCAGCGCCCCTTACGTTCCCAATCCCCATAGCGTGTTGGTTCGGGACCTTTTGGACCACCCGTCTCCAGCGGAAGGGGCTTTGTTGGCACCGTTGATATTAACGTTTCTTGATCGCCTTCAATTGCTTTTGAATCTAATACGGCACTGCCACATTTTTGTTCTACGGTCATAATGCACTTCTCCTTTTCTCTCGCCAGTCCGGTCTAACCGCTGGCAGCGTAAACGGCAAATCCTATGATCCTACCATGACAGACGCTCGAACCATCGCCCTGGACGCTCTTGAGACAGTATTAGAGGATGGTCGTCCTCTAACCGCGGTTCTAGAAGCGGACCGCAGGCTTGCCACCTTAGCGCCTCGGGACCGGGCTTTCGCCTTCAATATAGTCATGACCACCATGCGCCGGCTCGGCCAAATCGATGCGGCAATAGCCGCCTGCATGGAACGCCCGCTGCCGGCTAAAGCCATAAAGGTGCGCGCTATCCTTCGGCTTGGCGCTGTTCAGCTCCTTTTCTTGCAGACCCCGCCCCATGCCGCCGTCGCTACCGCCGTGGATCAGGCGAGGCGACGGCGACAGGATCGATTTACCGGCCTCATCAATGCAGTTTTGCGCCGCCTCGTGCGCGAGGGTGTCTCCCTGATCTCCAACCAAGATGCGCCACGCATAAACTCACCCAGCTGGCTATGGGAAGCATGGGAAGCCGCCTACGGTACGAATACAGCACGAGCGATCGCTGCCTCCCACCTAACCGAACCGCCGCTCGACATAACCGTTCAGGAAGATCTTCCCGGCTGGTCGGCCCGTCTCGGCGCTCTCGCCCTGCCGACCCGCAGCTTGCGCCTCATCAATGCCGGCCAAATTGAGTCCCTGCCCGGCTACACAGCCGGCGCCTGGTGGATACAAGACGCCGCCGCCGCCATACCGGCACGCCTGCTAGGCGATATCAAAGGGGAAATCGTAATTGATCTTTGCGCCGCCCCCGGCGGCAAGACCGCCCAACTCGCTGCCGCCGGGGCCGACGTCATCGCCGTTGACCGCGACAATGGACGCCTCGCTCGCCTCACCGCTAATCTCTCCCGCCTCGGACTCACCGCCAGGACCATTGATGCCGACGTAACCCAGTGGCAGCCTCTCGCCCGCGCCCAGGCTGTCATGCTGGATGCCCCGTGCACGGCCACCGGCACCATTCGCCGCCATCCCGATATCCGCTGGACCCGCCGCCCGGGCGACATCGCCAATCTCGCCGCCATACAGCGATCCATGCTCGGCGCCGCCGCCGACATGGTCGCCACTGGCGGTACTTTAATCTATTGTGTCTGCTCCCTAGAGCCTGCGGAGGGACCGGAACAAATCACCGCTTTTCTTAACAGCGGCGCGCCCTTCACCCGACGACCGGTTGTCCCGTCTGAGGTGGGTGGCCTGACCGAGATCATCAACGACAACGGAGATCTACGCAGCCTGCCCTGCCACATGAAAGATACCGGCGGCATGGACGGATTCTACGCTTGCCGGCTGATCCGCAAGACTGATTAGGGGATATGCCGGGTAATCACGTATCCGCTAATGGTGAATACGGCTGCGGTAACCTACCTAATTCCATCTGACATGGCCGAGCTACCTCAACGCCTAGGAGCCCCCGACCCAGCCGCCACGGTGAGCGCCGCTGCAATGAACATTGCCGCCAGCCACCAGCTCTGCCAAATGCCATAACTCAGCCCCAAAAAGACCGAAGCGGTGACACAAAGACCAGCTGCCGAAGCCGCGGCACGGCCACCTGATCCACCCCCCATGGCTGACCCCTGCCGCAATACCCAGGCGAAAAATCCAGCAAGCAAGAGCGCGCCTGGGAAGCCAAGCTCCAGCCATACTTGAAGCGATGCATTATGGGGGTGAAGCGGCATCAGTTCCCCAAAAATTTGTGATCTGGTATTGTCATAAATTCTAACGTGGCCGCCAGGAATGTTCCGCGCTGCATTCATGCCCCAGCCGAGAACGGGCTTCTCCGCGATACGGTCTGCTGCAAAGGACCAGATATAAAAACGGGGCAAAACACTAAGCGGAACGATTTCCACCATCCCTCCCAGAACCTCCGGCTTGAGAATGGTATGAGGCGCCACCGGCGCTGCCAGGACAAATACAATCGCACCTGCCGATAGAACTTTTCCCACCTTCTTACCGAACCGACCGACCAGAAGCGCCGCTGTGCCGCCGGCGACAAGCGCCAGGGTTCCCGCCATAAATCCTATGTGCGCCGATATGGCGGCCAGAATAATAATGATCGCCGCTCCAAACAGCGGATGCATATTCGGCCAGCTCAAAAGCAACGGCCATGCCATTAGAGCCGTCACCGCCATCGGCGCATTCAACCAAAACATGCCATAGATTTGAATCTGCCTGTTGTAATTTAAATTGGGGATAGGGTTATGCAGGTACTCAGACAACGGCGCGCCGGAAATTGCTTCGATACCTAAGATCATTGCTACCGACCCAATGCCGAGCGCCAGCCCTACTGGCAACCAACGACGGGCAGCAGGCGCCACGCGATGGGCAACCCCGATAAGCAACATGCCGCCAGCTAGATTGGCCGCCAACTTGCCAGCGCCGAGCAATCCCAGCATTACATCCGGCGCCCACCAAGCCGACATGGTGGCCCATAAGACTGTCGCGCATAGCAACCACAGGAGCGGGCGCGGCGGATGCACCGGCCATTGCCCCTGCCGTCCCAGTAAAATGGTTCCGCCGACCGCGGCGATAGCCATCGCCACGGTCGGCGCGCGGTTAATAAAAAAAACCAGCGGTGGCAGCAAGCTTCCAAGGAGGACTATCAGGCGTCCCGCATCTAGGAGCGGGCTGCCGGGCGCACTATCATCTGATTGCATGTCGCGAAAACCGTTGCCAATTTGGTGGGGCTAGAGAATTATTACCGCAATCTGCCGGACACCCCAAGCCCACCGCAAACCGTGAAAGTGTTTGCCCGGCAAGTAAACACTACGCTATCGAGGACAGCCCCGGATTTCTAGAGCGTTTCAACTCCATTATACGAGTACGTAAACTCCATTGCTGAAAGTCCAACTACGTTGAAGGCATATGGGAAAGTCTGACCATCGTGCCAACATACTGGCTCTCCTTCGTGCTGGCCTGCGATATGCTGTCTACGGCAACAAGCTCTATGCCCTATCCCTCGGCAGTAGTCGCGGCGAATCCCTGCAAGGAACGCCATCCGACCCCTGGCCGGGAAACCGCGAGGCGGCGGCCGCCTTTTTGGCTGGTGAACTTTTCGTTGGCGGCTCACGGATTGCCATCCATACAAACCCATGGCTTGATTCACCGCGCTCGGAGGTAGCACGCGCCGCTCTGCATAGTTTTGAATGGCTGCGCGACTTGCGCCACCTAAGATCCGCCGCCGCCCGCCACCGCGCCGCTGCACTAACTCTTAGTTGGCTCGATACCTTTGACCGCTGGGCACCTCTGCCCTGGCGCCCGGACGTTACTGGGAGCCGGTTGACCGCCTGGTTCACAAATTTCGATTTCCTGCGCAATTCCGGCGACGTTGGCTTTAGCGACCGCCTAGTTAGAGCGGCCACACGGCAGACACGTCACCTAACGCGCACCGCCTACGACGCCCCAGCTGATCACCGCCGGTTTGCCGCCGTTAAGGGGCTTATCCACGCCGGGGTCTATTTGACGGGACAGGAAGCCGCCCTGAAATATGGCATCAGCCTCTTAAATCAAGAATGCAGCCGCCAAATTCTACCCGATGGCGGTCATGCTCAACGTTGTCCAGCCATCCAGCTGCGGGTCTTGCGTGATCTTATCGATATCCGTGACGCGTTAATAACCAGTCACATCGAAATGCCACCTGCCTTGCAAAGCGCCATCGACCGCATGGCACCCCTGCTACGCGCTTGGCGACATGGGGACGGTAGGCTGGCCCTATTCAACGATAGTACCGAGGAAGACGGTACGTTGGTGCAAACCGTACTGGCGCTTAGCGGGTCCCGGAGCCGAGCACTAAACAGCGCTCCCCATACCGGATTTCAACGTATCGCCGTGGGCCGTACTTTGGTTCTATTTGATGGCGGCCCACCTCCCCCGCCCGGCCTGGATACACGCGCACATGCAGGCTTTCTTTCCTTTGAAATGAGTGTCGGCAAGGATCGCATGATCGTCAATTGTGGAGCCCACGGGGCTGGCGACAGCGATTGGAGCCATGCCCTACGCCGCACCGCCGCCCATTCCTGCCTTGGTGTTGATGACACAGACACCGCCGAGGTTTTCCACGGCGGTTTAGGCCGGCGCCCGGCCGAACTCAGCTGCCGGCGCCATGACACCCAAGGGCACATCATGATCGATGCCCACCACGACGGGTATGTAGCCGCATTCGGGCTCGCACACCGGCGGTTGCTGTACATCGCCTCGAACGGAAACGATATACGCGGCGAGGATACGCTGATCCGTACCGGCCGAACCGGGGGCAAAGCCAACCCGGGGCGCGCCTTCGCCGTTCGCTTCCATCTGCATCCGGACGTTCGCGCTTCCATCGCCGACGACGGCGATAGCCTTCTCCTTCGCTTGCCGGCCGGCGGCGGCTGGCGTTTCCGAACCTCCAAGGGGCGTCCACATCTGGAAGACAGCATTTATCTCGGCACGCCAGGCAGCCAGCGGCGAACCCATCAAATCGTCGTTCGAGGCACCATCGGTACGAACGGCACGACCGTTAAATGGCGCTTCGTTAAGGAAGGTTAAACCTGGCGGTTAACAAACAAAACTGAACCGTCAGAAAAGCATGGAGAGCGCCGCCTCATGCATGCGCGCGTCCCCCGCCGCAACAATTTGACCAGCCGATTCGATGGTCACTGGCGCGCCTTGCCAATCGCTGATGATGCCACCGGCGCCGGTGACTACCGGCGCCAGGGCGCAGAAATCGTAGGGCTTTAAGCCAGCTTCCACAACCAGATCAATATGACCGCTGGCCAAAATGCCATAAGCGTAACAATCGCAGCCATAGCGCGCCTCACGGCAACATTGCCGCAGAGCTTCGAACCTCGAAAATTCCGTGTCGTCGAACATGTGCGGTGTGCTGGCGTAGAGCCACGCGTTTGTCAGGCCGGCGCAAGGGCGTGTCCGCGCATCCTTACCTTTAAACTGGCTTACCATACCTTCAACGCCTATCCAGCGCTCGCCTAAGATAGGCTGATCGATGATCCCTATTACCGGCCGGCCGCGATGAACCAGGGAAACTAGGATGCCAAACAGGGGCACACCGGTGACATAGCTTTTTGTGCCATCGATGGGATCAAGGACCCACACCCATTCAGCATCATTCCGCTCGGGTCCATATTCCTCACCAATAATACCATGCTCAGGAACGTTCGCCGATAGGATCGCACGCATCGTGGCTTCGGATTCCCGGTCGGCGCGGGTTACCGGTGTCTGGTCATCTTTGCTATAAATGGAAAGATTAGTGCGAAAATACCGGCGCGCCAGTTCACCTGCCGCATCGGCTAACTGTTCCGCCAGCGTCAGAAAGTCGGAGGGATAGACGATCATCACCGCAACTTCCCGCCACCACAGATCATTATGGCTTTCCCAGAGTGGACATGACCTATGGCAAAGCCTTCGGCGCATCGCTGAGCGAGCGAAGATAAACAAGCACATCGGCCCGGTCGTTTGGCTTCTTTAAACCGGCGAAGCTCATCTTTGTGCCCTTTACCACATTACGGGGATTCAGCAGAAATTTATTCAGGTCCTCGAATGACCACTGCCCGCCCATACCGGCCAAAGTATTGGAATACTTAAAGCTATTATGCGCACCACGCGGCCGATTAAAGAGATCCCATAGGTTGGGGCCAACCTTGTTGGCTCCACCCTTTCCCACCGTGTGGCAGGATTGACACTTCTTGAATATTTTAGCGCCATTTTTGATACTGGCCGTTTGCAGCAACGTCAGGGCATCAACGGGGACAACCGCATCTTCTTTCTTGCCGTCACCCACGGGGGCGGCCAACCGCATCGCAGCGACCTGAGTCTCGTCAGCTTGCACCACCATATCGCCAATTATGATGCTGCCCCAGACAACCCAAGCGCTAACCAAAAGACTGAAGCCGAGCTTTTCCCAGAACGAAAAATGCATTGCCCGCGATCCTTTACACACCATCGCCACATCGGCGCCAATGTAGTCGCGACCGCCGCCCTGTCAATAGATCCGCATTGGTATTAGGTGAACTTTTCGATGTAGAATCAACCGCATCGCACTACCGACAGTTTAACTGCAGCTTCCCTTGTTAACGGAGCCGGCCTACTGTCCAAATCTTCCACGACATCGTAATTGTTCAAGCATCAACTATGACCAACCCGATCATCATTATCCCCGCCCGCATGGCCTCAACGCGCCTGCCAGGAAAGCCGCTCGCCGATATCAACGGAACGCCAATGATTGTCCATGTATGGCGGCGCGCCACCGAAGCCGGTATCGGCCCCGTCACCGTCGCCTGCGCCGAGGCTGATATCGCCACCGCCATCACGGATGCCGGCGGTCACGCCATGTTGACCCGCCCGGATCATCCGTCCGGTACCGATCGTATTTACGAGGCGTTACAATCTCTCGATCCCGCAGGCCGCCATGATGTCATCATTAATCTGCAAGGCGATCTGCCGACCCTTGATGCCAATCTAATCCATGTCACCGCCGCACTGCTGGAACCTGCCGTGTCCGAGATTTCAACGGTTGCCGCCGTCATTACCGACCCCGAGGAGATCACATCATCAAGCGTCGTCAAGGCGATCGTGTCGCTTGCCGAGGGCGCACGGTCTGGCCGAGCGTTGTATTTCAGCCGTAACCCGGGGCCGTCAGGAGCCGGCCCATTACTCCACCACATTGGTATCTATGGGTTTCGCCGGGCCGCTCTCGACCGCTTTGTTTCACTTGCGCCATCGCCGCTCGAGGGGCGCGAGAAGCTGGAACAACTGCGAGCGCTAGAGCATGGCATGCGGATAGACGTAGGGCTCGTTGACACAGTTCCTCTCGGTGTTGATACTTCCGCCGACCTTGACCGTGCGCGTGCCATTCTATCAGCCTAAGCACTCCAACAATACCGCGCGCACTATTGGCGAATGTTGGCCCAGCGCCACAATCGGATCTTTGGATATGAGCGACCCCGTAAACATCATAGCGTTCCAGGGGATGCCAGGCGCGTACTCCGAGTTAGCCTGCCGCCAAGTGGAAGCCGGCATGACGACCTTGCCCTGCCCGAGCTTTGAGGACGCCTTCGCCGCCGTGCGCGACTGCCGGGCGCGTCTCGGCATGATTCCCATCGACAATTCAGTTGCTGGGCGGGTTGCCGACATCCATCATTTGCTGCCCAAGTCTGGCCTTAACATCATCGGCGAGCACTTCCTCAGGGTCGACCACCATTTACTCGGCTTACCCGGGGCTACCATCGACGGCCTGACCCACATCCATAGTCACGTCCACGCATTAGGCCAGTGTCGAAAGATCATACGCGAGCTTGGTGTCAAGGCAGTGGTGCGCGCCGATACCGCCGGCGCTGCCGCAGAGATCGCCGAACGCGGCGACCCAACTCAGGCAGCCATCGCATCAGATCTGGCGGGCGAGACCTATGGCCTAGTTTCCCTGCGTGCCGGCATCGAGGATGCAGCACACAACACCACGCGCTTTCTCATAATGTCGCTTGAAGCCAAGACACCCGACATCAAACCCGGGCCGGTAATGACGAGCCTAATTTTTAAGATTCGCAACGTGCCGGCAGCGCTCTACAAGGCTCTGGGCGGATTCGCCACTAATGGCGTCAATATGACAAAGCTGGAGAGCTATCTCGACGGCGGAAACTTCCAGGCCGCCCAGTTCTACGCCGAAGTCGAAGGTCACCCCGGCCAACGAGGGATGCAGCTGGCACTCGAAGAGTTAGAGTTTTATTCTCGCGAAATCTATATCCTCGGCATCTATCCGGCACACCCATTTCGCCTTACTGCCGCCAACACCACCGGCTGACCCTCAACAAATGCCCATCAGTCCAAGCATCGATTCAATGGCATCCCTAACGCCGCTGTTCCTTTCCACCTTCGGTCGTTGATGGCGAATTATCCGACAGATTTTCAAGCCTCGTGCGGCATGATGCTTGGCTATGTTAGGTTGCCATCTGAACAATAGGAGAGATCAGGTGGCATCCATCCGCCAGGCCTTTTGGGCCGACCTCACTACCGACGAATTTATAGGCCTCAACGCCGACCGTCATGTTGCCCTTCTACCCATCGGCGCCACGGAGCAGCACGGGCCACACCTACCTCTCAACACCGATACCTGCATCGCCAACGGCATCACGGCGGCCGCCATGGAGTACCTCGCCGATAACGTCGGCGTCCTCATCCTGCCGACATTTACTGTCGGCAGCAGCGACGAGCATCAGGCCTACCCCGGCACCCTCAGCCATCCAGCGGAAGCCCTGATCGGCATGCTCACCGATATCGGCGACGGTGTCGCCCGCGCTGGCCTACGCCGCCTTGTTATTTTCAACACCCATGGTGGCCAGCCACAAATGGTTGACATTGCCGGCCTGCGCATGCGCCTGCGCCACCGCATGCTAGTGGTGAAGGCCAATGTCTTCCGCTTCGGCATGCCCGACGGCCTATTTGCGGCCGATGAACTACGCCATGGCGTTCACGGCGGCGCTATCGAAACATCATTGATGCTTCACCTGTGCCCCGATTGCGTGCGCCACGAAAAAGCCGCCGACTTCGAACCATCAACGCGCAGTCTGCAATCCGACGAAAGCCACATCGGGCCCGGCTCACCCGCTAATTTTGCCTGGGCAGCACAAGACCTGCACCCCTCAGGCGCTGTCGGCGATGCGACAGCAGCAAGTACTAAGAAAGGCGCCCAGCTGGCTACCCATTATGCCAAGCTATTGGCCGCTATTCTTGCAGATGCATCGCGATTTCCCCTCGACCTACTCAAGGACCGTCCTTGACGGGCAGCTTCGATGCCAATGTTCACCGCTCGGTTAGCAAAAGTCCACGCCCGTTAGTCTTTGGGGCTGAAACACTCTTGGCCCTAGGCATCGCTGATCTCGACCAGAACCACTCCGTCAGCAGCAAATACGCCTTTGCCCTTTGCCCCGACGATCAGCGGATTGACCTCCGCCTCCAACACGCGCGGCCCGTCGATGCGGGCTAGATCGGATACGGCGGCGATCGCCCGGGCCAACGCCTCCACATCGCCTTCCTCCATCCCACGGTAGCCGCGAAGGGCGGCAAGCCCCGGCACCACCTCAATCATCTTTCGAGCCGTTTCCATATCAACCGGCGCCATGCGCACGGCGGCATCGTCGTGAAGCTCCGCCAACCGGCCACCAACACCAACGGCAATAATCGGCCCCACCTCCTGATCGCGGCGGAAACCGACGATGACTTCACCCAGTCCCTGCACCATTTCCTGCACCAAGATGCCCTTAATCAAAGCCATTGGAATGGATTCGACAATACGTGCCCGTAACGTAGAGATCGCATCGGATAGCGCCGCCGGGTCGGCGATGCCCAAAATGACTGCGCCAAATTCCGTCTTATGCTGGATATCCGGCGACAATACCTTAGCAACAACGGGAAAGACCAAGTTGCAGGCGTCCTTAGAGGTCTCGGCAATAACTGTTTTCGGACGTGGTACGCCGAGTGCCTCAAAGACCGCTCCGCTGGCTGCTTCATCGAGCACCGGACCATTGCTTTCAGTAAGTAGCACCCGCGCCATCGCCATATTACCAACCGGGCCAGCCGCTTCATTCGGTGCCCGCCACGCAAGGTAAGCAGCCACCGCGTCGGCGCAGGCTTCCGGAGTGCGAAAGCAAGCGATCCCGGCTTGCGATAGCCGTGCCAGGGACTCATCGGCTTGCGGCGCTATAAACACCGCCACCGGCCGCCGAACCGGGCCCCGAGCCACCAGTTCCATAAACGGCTTCAATGCCCTGTCGGCATCAACACCCGATGACCCGACCACCGCCACCACCGCATCCGCGTCAGTCTCAGCTACTAAACTGTCGAGCGCCATACCATAGATATCGGGTCGAGCGCCAGCCACGGTCAAATCAATTAGCGGCCCGCCCCCAATGTGGATACCGCGCCCGGCAACCTTATCGATGAGGCCCGCCGGTGGCGCCACCAGCTCGGCGCCCAAATCGCCGAGCCGGTCAACGATCATCGCCGCGCCGCCCCCCGTTGTTGTCATAACGGCAACCCGCTGGCCGATGCCCGGACGCTGGCCACGTACCAACACCGGAGCCTCGACCAGCGCGTCGAGCATACCGACGCGGATGATCCCGTGGTGGCGCAGAAATGCATCGATGACCTTGTCTGGCCCGGCGATAGCCCCCGTATGGGTGGCAGCCAGCGCCCGGCCAGCCGCCGAGCGCCCCAGACGATAAGCAATGACCGGCTTACCCGCCGCAAAAGCCCGCCTCGCTGACCGGCCCAAACGATCGGCATTACGCAGGGTTTCGAGAAATAACAGGATGACGTCGGTGTCGACGTCGTCGACCAACAGGTCGACCAGCTCACCAACGCCAAGGTCCGCCTCATTGCCGACCGAGACCAGCTTAGCAAAGCCAAGCCCGCGTGCCTTGCCGCGTGTCATCAAGGAGCCAAGCATGGTGCCGCTCTGTGAAACCAGGCTAACCCTACCGGCTAGCGGCTTAACTTTGTCGAGAACGGCGTTGACCGTCAGAGGCATTCTCCCGTTGACGTTGATCAGCCCCATACTGTTGGGCCCAATAATGCGAACGCCATAACGCCGCGCCATCACCATCAAAGCTTCCTGGCGCGCCAAGCCGGAAGCGCCAGCGTCGGAGAAACCATCGCTGTAGACGGTAGCCAGCGGAACACACGCGGCGCCACACGCGGCGATGACCCCTTCGACCGCCTTGGCCGGCACCATGATGAAGGCATGATCTACGGGACCCGGCAGCGATTTAAGGTCCGGCCAAGTACGCTCCCCCAAGACTTCATCCCGGCCCGGATTAATCGGATAAACGGTGCCGGGAAACCCCCAGTCGCGAAGGAAGCGTAGCGGGCGGGCCGTGGCGCGAGATGGGTCGCCCGAGGCGCCAACTAGCGCGATGGCACGCGGTGCAAAAAGCGCCCGGGCCAGCTCTTCTCGATCCGCGCTCACTGCCCCTTTTTCCATGCACCCTCTCCCCATAGGCGAAGAGGGGGGATTATATTCGCT
>Ga0302127_10001516_pt1 | contig 13784 bp, 12 predicted proteins | sample CB4_SCM_MG_FD_204452 | JGI IMG/M metagenome (GOLD analysis project Ga0302127, IMG submission 204452) | Marine microbial communities from Western Arctic Ocean, Canada - CB4_SCM | ecosystem: Environmental > Aquatic > Marine > Oceanic | place: Canada: Western Arctic Ocean | collected 2017-09-24
CCGAGCCATTGACTCAGATGGCAGTGCTTCAATGGAAAAGAAGAAACAAGAGGGCTATTTTTAATGGAAAATCAATCAAACTCTAGCAGCCACAAAGAGATTCAAGCCCGAGTGGATGCTTATATTGATACCCAAGCTCAGCTCGACCTCGTGCGCTTTATCACCTGTGGATCAGTAGATGATGGCAAAAGCACCCTAATAGGGCGCATGTTATACGAAGCACAGATGATCTTTGAAGATCAGATTACATCTCTTCAATCCGATTCTAAAAAGATCGGCACCCAGGGCGGTGACATAGATTTTGCATTATTAGTCGACGGTTTAGCGGCAGAGCGCGAACAGGGTATTACTATTGATGTTGCTTATCGTTTTTTCAATACTGATCATCGTAAATTCATCGTTGCGGATACCCCAGGGCATGAGCAATATACCCGCAACATGGTAACCGGTGCCTCGACCGCCGATGTTGCAATAATTTTAATTGATGCAAGCCAAGGAGTGCTCACGCAAACCCGGCGGCACTCCTTTATAGCCTCGTTGCTAGGGATAGAGCACGTAGTGTTAGCCGTCAATAAAATGGACTTAGTGGACTTTTCTGAAGACCGGTTTAATGTGATCTATGACGAGTATCAAGCCCTGCGAAAGCACTTGGCATTCAAATCAGTCACTCCTATTCCACTCTCTGCTCTCGAAGGGGACAACGTTATCGAGCGCTCTAAGCGAATGGATTGGTATCAAGGACCCACGCTTTTGGGATTCCTGGAAACCGTAGACATTCGAGAGAGACTGAACCATCACCCATTCCGGTTTCAGGTCCAATGGGTTAATCGACCAAATGCTAACTTTCGTGGCTTTTCAGGGACTGTCGTAGCCGGCAGCATTCGTCCCGGTGATACAATTCGTGCATTACCCTCAGGTCAAACCGCATCAATTGACCGTATTGTACTATCAACCCAAGACCTTGATCAGGCCGTTACCGACCAGGCGGTGACCTTAACACTGGATTGGGAGATTGATCTTTCTCGCGGAGACTTGATCGTCTCGGCAGACTCCCCCTGTGAAGTCTCAGATCAATTTGAAGCGGAACTGGTCTGGATGGATAATGAGCCAGGTTACATCGGCCGGCGATACATTTTACAGCTTGGAACCAATCAAGCGAATGCCAGTTTGACTAACATCAAGTTTAAATATGATATTAATACGTTCGAACAGTTACCGGGAAGATATCTTTCACTCAACGAAATCGCCAATGTCCAGATTAGCTTAGATGCTGAAATTCCTTTTGAAGCCTATAAAGACTGCCCCGGCCTAGGTGCCTTTGTTTTGATCGACCGCTATAGCAATGCAACGGTTGCCGCAGGGATGATTCGTTTTGCCCTGCGCCGAGCATCCAACGTGCATCGACAAGCGCTTTCGGTAGACCGAGCGGCCCGGGAGAGACTGTCAGGCCATCAAGGGCGAGTAGTATGGCTAACCGGACTGTCAGGCTCTGGAAAATCAACCATCGCAAGCGCCGCAGAAAAATTGCTCCATGAGCAAGGTTTCCGAACTTACATTTTGGATGGCGATAACGTACGACATGGCCTTTCAAAAGACCTAGGGTTTACAGTGGCAGATAGAATTGAAAATATTAGAAGAATAGCCGAGGTGGCTAAGCTGATGGTGGACGCAGGCGTTATCGTACTAACGGCGTTTATTTCGCCATTTCGAGACGAGCGTGATATGGCAAAGAGTTTATTTGAGCCTGACGATTTCCTTGAAGTGTTTGTTGATACTCCTCTGGCGATTGCAGAAGAGCGGGACCCAAAGGGTCTCTATAAAAAAGCACGAAGTGGAAAACTACCTAACTTCACCGGTATCGACAGCGAATATCAGCCGCCGAAAAACCCCAGTTTGATCCTTGAGATGGAAGGCCAGACAGTCACAGAATCTGCAAAAATACTTGTCGATCTGATTGAGACACGGGCGCAGGATGAATAAACATAGCCTATAACCGCCAAACGCTTTATCAAGGATAGCTCATGCCACTCATTAACACGTTAAAAGATCAAAGTTCCCGAACGCGAAGCCTAGTAAAGGCTCTGACCTGGCGCATCACTGCAACTCTAACGACCGCTGGGATCGCCTACGTGGTGACGGGGGAACTTAAAACGGCAGCAATGATTGGTGGTATCGAGTTTATACTGAAATTCATGATTTATTATGGCCACGAGCGCGCCTGGAATTTGGTTCGCTGATCTCAAAACTTATCAAGGAGCTTTATAGTCACACGCTTAAAAAAAATTTTAGTAACCGGCTAAACGATGGAGCCCGCCAATCACAAGAAATCTTGAATTTGATACAGTGTCCAACAATTTAATCTGATGGGATCCTATGTCAGACGAGAAAAGTTCTTTATCTCTACCAATAATATTTAAAATATTCATTTTTTACCAATTATGACAGTACTCTTAGGGACCTTTTGCGGCCAGCAATTTTTTATGCAATCTTCCGGACTAAATAGAGGAACCCAGCCCAACTGGTTTTTAGTGTTAGTTATATCGACCTGCATTGATCCACAAAGCCTTTGATAAAGGCCCATTTTACCGACGCATTTTAATAAAAATCGAAACAGATTTGTAGGAAATCTAAATACACTACTATTAAAACCCCCTGTTTTTGCAATTAAATTAAGTAGTTCTGGAGTACTCATGTCACAACCGTCACTAACCAAAAAAACTTTATTTGCAGCATTTGGATGGACTAAACAAGTAGTAATTAAGGATACAAGATTCTCAATCGAGACAAAACTTCTTTTATTTTTTATTGACGCCAAAGGCAATGGAATCGGTAGTGTAGTCAATTTAAGTAACTTCGCAAAGTTCCCCTTAACACCTTTGCCATAGACGAGTGGAGGCCTTATTATCACTACCTCCATATTTGTTTTTTTTGCCAGCTTGAGAAGACCGATTTCAGCCTCAGCTTTCGAAACACTGTATGGATCCTGAGGATTGAAGGGACAATCAGCAGTAAAAGGACGCCCTCGGTCAGTTTTTTCACCTAAAACCTTTATTGAACTAATGAATATAAAGCGTTTTACACCTTTATTAGCGGCCTGTTTTGCTAAGTTCAATGTTGCAAGAGTGTTAATGCTACGATATTCCTGCAGAGGGTCTTCTGACACTTCATCCATTACATGTGCCCTAGCCGCCACGTGCACTACGATATCTATATCAGATAATATATGGGTGTAATCACTGGCGGCATCTAACGTGATGTGTAAAAATTTTCCACCCTGGTTTGGCTGTTTGCGGCCAACATTCAAAGCATCTTTAAACGATGGATTCTTTAACAATGCCATCCCAAGAAAGCCACTTCCGCCTGTAATAAGAATTTTAGACTTCATATATAACGCATCACCTGATCAATTACTGCTAGCTGAAGTGCTGCCGATAGAGACTGTAGTGTTGCTTCACTACTTCTGTATCTCTATAAAAACTCAACGCTAGTTTTCTACCATTCTCTCCCATTTCACATAACGTCTCATTATCCTCTAGAAGCTCCAATATAGCCTTTGCCAAGTCGGTTGAGTCTCTAGGTTTCACCAGAAGACCAGTTTTGCCGCTCACGATAGCATCTCTGCAACCAGGGTGGTCAGTCGTAACAATAGCAACACCACAAGCCGAAGCTTCTAATAAAACCTTTGGCACTCCTTCGGCATAATAAGAAGGCAAGACGAACATAATCGAAGAAGCTATCAATTCTGGCATATCCGACCTATTACCTAAATATTCAACTCCATTTTCTTTACATAACTTTCTCAAATCTAAATTAGAGATAAATGTAGGTGACTCACTATCAACTGGGCCAGAAAGCTTAAATCTGAAACGATGTCCCAGCTTTTCATGAATAATTTTAGCAGCCAAACAAAATTCCCTAACACCCTTGTCACCCAACATCCTCGCCGCCATCAAAACATATGGGTCACAATCAACCAACTTTTTATCAGGCGAGTACAAGTCTACATCAACTCCAGATCCATTAATTAAGACAACTTTCTCTCTTGAAGATACGCCAAAAGAAATGAGAGTATCACGGTCATTGGCGGTTTGGCATATCACACTAGCCTTACTACTCCGAAAAACAAACTTAAAAACGGAAACAATTATCCCTAACCGTAGCTTGCTCAACCAACTATCAGCGACAAAAGCAGGTCCCAAGCCTGAAATAGCGCCAATAAAAGGAGTAGATGTCAAGCGAGCTACAACGCCTAAAATAAGTATCGGCTTAATCGTAACTGCATGAATTAGATCAGGCCTACCCTTTATGATGATTAAAAAGGAGCTAAAAACTTCAAATATCAAATGAAATAAGGATTTAGACGCCCTGCGAAGAGGACTCTGGTGTAACTCATAATCCTCATTAAAAGTTGCTCCATGATCTTGCGTGAAGTCTGTATAAACAACCATATCTATGTTATTGGTCATCGCTGCTTTAGCAATCGGCAATCTATGAGACAAAAAAAACCAGTCTACATTTACAAACATAAATACTTTTTTCATAATTTTTATCTAATGTGATTGGTTGAGATATTTAGGAAGAGCTGGAATCTGACCCTGTTTATTTCTATCAATAATAGATTATCCACACTAAAATTCATCAGATTAAAGGTTCACTTTCGCTCCGAACGTTATCTAACCAGGCCTGGAACATGAGTATCGTCCAGAGTTGACTGTGCCAACGCCGTCTTCCCATACAGTGCTCAACCCACATTTCCCTTACCACCGAGACTTGGAAGAAGCCATCTTTCGCCAACCTTTGCTCATCAAGAAGGGTCTCGGCCCAATCTCGCAATGGGCCAGACAGCCAATGCTCTATAGGAACACCAAAGCCCATCTTAGGGCGATCAATCAGAGCGCTTGGGACATGCTTTTCGAGCACTTGTCTCAGAGCCCACTTAGTCTGACCATTGCGGAGTTTGACAGACATCGGCAATGTCCAAGCATATTCAATCACGTTGTGGTCAAGGAAAGGGACTCGTGCCTCAAGACTGACAGCCATAGAGGCCCTGTCTACCTTTGTAAGGATATCTCCCGGCAAATAGGTCTGCGTGTCGAGATACATCATTGTTTCACGGAAATCATCAAGTGAAGGCCATGTTTCCGATCTAGCCAGTAATGTTTCTGGCTCGCGCGCATCTAACGCTAACAAAGTTGGATCCTGAAATTGAGATATCAGTGCCCGATATAAACTAATCCCTTCAGCACTAAATAGCACAGAACCCAATTTATTTAGTCGGTCTCCCAGTGCTGGATAACGGAGTCGAGGGGGTAAGAAACTCATCCCCCGATCCATTAGCTGAGCGGGAAGCGCCCGAAGCGACGCAGAAATCGCGCGACGCATTGGATTAGGAAGTTTTCGAAGTGTTTGATGCAATGCATGGCCTTGTGCATAACGATTGTAGCCGCAGAATAATTCATCTCCTGCATCGCCGGATAAAGCCACTGTCACCTGTTCACGCGTCATTTGACTTAGCAATAGGGTTGGTATTTGGGAGGAATCAGCAAAGGGTTCGTCCCATATCTCGGCTAGGCGGGGCACTACATCGAGGGCATCCTGCGCACTAAGATAAAGTTCAGTATGCTCCGTGCCTAAATGCTGCGCAACTTCCTTTGCATTCTCTGCCTCGTTGTAACCGGCTACATCGAAGCCGATTGTAAAAGTCTTCACGGGACGAGATGCTTGCGCTTGCATAAGCGCGACTATCGCTGAGGAATCTATTCCACCAGAAAGGAACGCGCCCAGCGGCACATCTGCTTCCATTCGTAGGCCGACGGCATTCATTAAACAGGTCTCAAGTTCATCTACAAGGACCTTCGGAGGATCATCACGGCGGGTTGCCTGAGTAACATCGGCTATACTCCAGTAACAGACGGGTTCGCTCGCGATATTGTCTCGCACTTCGACCCAATGTGCAGGCGGCAATTTTACCATACCCTGATAAATGCAATAGGGATCTGGCACATAAGCATGGCGAAGATAAAGCGCGAGTACATCACGATTTATTTCGCCCTTCCAGTCAGGGTGAATCGTTAGTGCCTTAAGCTCTGAAGCGAATAAGAAGGACCCTCCAGCGGTACCATAGAACAGAGGCTTTTCTCCTGCCCGATCACGCGCAAGAGAAAGTACTCGGCGCTGGCAGTCCCACAATCCTAGAGCAAACATACCATTGAGCCGCGGTAAAGTTGACGCAAGGCCCCAAAGTTGTAGTGCAGCAAGCAATGTCTCTGTGTCAGAGTACCCACGCCATGGAGTGGGCCATCCTGCGGCCTCTATATCACGGCGCAGTTCACGATGATTATAGATCTCTCCATTGAAGACCAGTATTAACTGACCGTTTACTGACACCATGGGCTGCTGTCCCGCATCAGAGAGATCAAGAATTGCTAACCGTCTATGCGCAAGTGCCAATCCCGCTGCCTCGTCGATCCATACGCCCGCAGCATCAGGTCCTCGGCTCTTAATACGCTTCGCCATTGCCAACGCAATGTCTTCACTAGCAATGCCAGAGTTAGAGCTATACCCTACTATTCCGCACATTTTAGTCAACTCCTGAAAATATTATTTTAAAACCCGACATACTTATCGAGCGTAAAAGAGCGACGGCTTCACTCGACCGTTTTAGAAATTGATTTCTATACATGGCAGGATAACTATTTCACTTACAGCAAGACCGATGAAGAGCAACCAGCCTGTACTACACAGAATTTTTCTGGAGTCAAAAGTTCTGAAAAAGAAACTACTTGCGTCACTCGAATGTTGTCTCAGATCAGATTAGAACTACCTCAAGTGAGTCAATATCTTAATTGACTCACTTGAAGAATAGAAATATCGCTCACGATTTTTTTTTGTAGCTGCAATGACTTGCACGCCGAGAGCTCGTGATAATACTCGAGCGAAAAAGCTAACCGTAGAAAATACTTTCGCTAACGACTTCATTCTGAACCCTAGGTAATCTTCTTCGATATTCTTGATATTGAAACCAGCAGATGCATAAGCCTCTGCAATCTCTCGCCTTGTTCGGTAAAAAGTATATTGGTCTAAGTATTTTAACTGTAGCTCAGCCCATTCGCGTGGCTCGTTACCTTCCCCACCTGCACCAAGTCTGAGCCTTCGCATCATTGTCATATACCACATTCGAAAAGATGCATTCTTTGGGATCCAGTGGATAAAAGGAATTCTTACATGAGCCTCTACAACCGACTCTTTACCTGGGAACGCTGCAAAGAACTGCCCATCTGGCTTGAGTACACGCGCAATTTCAGAAAGAGCACGATCTATATTCTCAACATGCTCGAAAACCATATTGCAATATACAAAGTCGAAATGCGCGTCAGGATACGGCAAAGCAAGTGTCTCTAACTGGATCTCTAACACTTTGCCAAGTAAATGTTCTGGCAGTTTTCCATGATATTCTTCGCCCGTAATATCTTCATCCCACTCAAAAATATCTGCACCCCAAATGTCGATACCTCTGCGCAGCCCCTCCTCCACACATAGACCCATACCACAACCATAATCTAAAACTTTACCTCTTCCTAAAGAATGGTTGAGGAAGTACTCATAATTTGGATGCACAGTCTTTCTCCTCTATTTGATTTAACTTAAATGAACATATTTTCGATATAAAAACTTTTCCCACACAATAGTCTCTCAGCTTGTTCTTCACTTGTCACCCTTAATTCCTAATGCACACCAGTGGGGAAGAGTATCCGAAAACTTGATATTTTCAAAACCACTGTTCTCGAGCATTTCTCTTATTTGGTCTTTTGTAAACCGCCTCTCGAGCTTCGTTCCGAAGCGATCTAGTGCGTCAGTTCTTAATACATAGTAGCTATGGTCCAAGTAGTAGCTCAACGGCCAAGCTCGTGGCAGAATTGTTAGTGACCTCAGAAGACGACCTATTCTCGTCAAAGGAAAATACACAAAAAGAGCAATCACCTCACAGATGAGGTGCTTTAACTTGGTGGGTAGACTGCTAATTACAGCCCTTATTAAATCAGAAGTCTTCCAGATAAGCTTGAACCACAGGGGTCGATTATCAAAGGCATAATAAAGATAAATTAAGAATGGGGCCCCAGGCTTAAGCGTGTCAGATATTGACTTTATTCCGGCTAGTGTGTCAGGAATATGATGAAGGACGCCAAGGCAGTATACAAAATCAAGGCTGTTATTTTCGAAAGGAAGCTCGTGAACCGATTTGACATTAAACGACGTGTTTTTTAAATCTCTAAGGTTCGATTTTGCAACTTCAAGGGCCTGCTCGCTTGGGTCTACCAAGTGTAAATGTGCGACTTTAGGGGCTACTAGGGAAGCCCATCGACCACTACCACATCCGATATCGGCACCGATTGAATCTGTACTGATTTTCTCCCAAGGAAATATATGAAAATAACTATTAAATTGACTAATATGATCATCTCTAGTCAATTTATCTTGCTTAAATCTATCCCATTCTTCGCCGAAATCACTAACAACTGAATCATCTTGATTTTTCATTTCAAAGCTACCTAAGTTTTAATTTTCTTGATGCGCAACTAACTATTTGCAACATATATTAATTCGTAATTATGCGCCATTAAAGCAGAATTGAAGTGCTCGCGCGCATATTCAGATATATTTTCTTTAATATCTTTTTGCCTATTCTCATCGAGCTCTAAATATTTAATACAAACATCCGCAAGTGTTTTCATATCTCCTACTGACACTACCCAATCGGTATTGTAAACCAAGTGTCTAACATCACCGACGTCCGTACTAAAACACGGGACTCCGCAAGCCATAGATTCGATCAGAACATTTGGGAAAGCTTCGCTTGAGGACGTAATAACAACTGCGTCGAGACCAGCAATAATATTTTCAATGTCTACAACAGAATCCAATAAGTGGAATTTTTTGGACAGATTACGGTCACCCACCAAAGAGATTAATGTTTTATTATTCTTAATATTTTCGCCTATCATTAAAAAATCGCAACCATCATCACAATCATTCATAAACTCTGCCATTTCGATGAAGCCTGCATGATTTTTTAAATAGTCATACCTGGCTACAATTCCAATAATTTTTCTATCGTCTGCAATATTTAATTCACGCCTCAGATTTATACGCGATCTGACTTGAGGCGTAAACCGATCAGTATCAACACCATTATAAATCACATGACTATTGTTTGAGGTATACCCAAGATCCTTATGATAATTTAAGCCTCTGTGGGAGTTATAAATAATCACATCGGGGACTATGTTTGAAAGCCATGCACAGACTCTCACGATAAGCTTGGTAGAAAAAGGAGTGACAGCGGAAAAGAAGTCAGCACTTCTAATGCCCCACACAATACGTGGGATACGTAGCAGTCTCGCAAACAAACCTCCAATAAGGTCTGAGTGATACATCCAGGTATGAACCACATCAGGATTTATCTCCCGAATTGCTCTATATAGTCTAATCAGTGCAAACATATTAAACCGACTTTTTTTCATTCCAATAGTTATTACAGGAACACCAAGATCAATGACAGATTGCCCTAGCGCGCCCATATCAGTTAGAGATATAACGGTCGCGTCAAACCTACGTTTATTAATACCTTTTAGAAGCCTGAGTAGCATGCTTTGAGCACCACCAGTTTCTAAACTCACTATTATAAAAACTATTTTCAATTGAGCTCTCCAGACCTACAATTCTTGTTTCGTTATAGTTTGCTAATTGAGCGAGCAATCATGAACGGTTCAAAGACGCAAAGTGTCATCGCTTAAAGGCAGCACAGACTTTAAATCGTATAACACGTGCCCAGGTTTACCAAATATCCGGATTCCATTTTGGCTTGCATTACAAAATTCATCGTGTGCAACCGCAAGCACGATGCCTTCGTAGCCTGCTATAGCAGGAGAAGAGACTAGATCAACACCATAATCATGCAGTGCCTCATCACTATTCACCCAAGGGTCGTGGACATCAACTTGAATACCATAATCCTGAAGCTCAGAAACCACATCAATAACCCTAGTATTCCTAAGATCAGGGCAGTTTTCCTTAAACGAAAATCCGAGAACCAGAACCCGGGCACCGTTTACTTGGATGCGACGTTTGAGCATTGCCTTAACCAACTGACCTGCAACATAGGCACCCATACCATCGTTTATGCGTCGTCCGGCCAAGATTACTTGAGGGTCGTAGCCAAATTCCTGTGCTTTGTGAGTCAGGTAGTATGGATCAACGCCGATACAATGGCCCCCTACGAGCCCTGGACGAAATGGAAGAAAATTCCATTTGGTTCCTGCCGCACGGAGAACTGCCTCGGTATCAATGCCCATTTTGTTAAAGATAATCGCAAGCTCATTCACCAAGGCAATATTTAGATCACGCTGAGTGTTTTCAATTACTTTCGAGGCTTCAGCTACACGAATATTTTCAGCTTTATAGGTACCCGCCGTGATAATGCTGCCGTAAAGTGCGTCTACCAATTCTGCAACCTCTGGCGTTGATCCAGAGGTCACTTTTCTTATAGAGGCTAGGCGATGCTCCTTATCGCCCGGATTGATGCGCTCCGGGCTATAGCCAGCGAAGAAGTCAACATTAAAAGTGAGACCAGAAATACGCTCAAGGACCGGCACACAATCTTCCTCGGTAGCACCGGGATAAACAGTACTCTCGTAGATTACAATATCACCTCTTTTCAAGACACGACCCACCGCTTCCGAAGCCTTGAGCAGCGAGGTCAAATCAGGACGTTTGTGGGCGTCAACAGGAGTCGGTACTGTGACGATATAGATCTCGGCTTCAGTCAAATCAGCAGCAGAGCTTGTGAGTGAAAGCTGACTCGCAGCCGCTAGTTCTTCCGTCGAAACCTCAAGGGTGGCGTCAAATCCTGCGCGCAGCGTATCAATACGAACTGCATTGATGTCAAAGCCAATCACCGGTCTAATCCTGCTAAACTCAACCGCCAGCGGAAGACCGACATAGCCAAGGCCAATAACTGCAATTTTTTTTAAGTGTGATGTCATTTTCCAGAATACTCCCGATACCATTCTACATAACTTGCGATACCATCCTTGTAATTCGTCTGCGGACGATAACCTGTCAAAGTTTTTAAGAGATCTGTGTTGGCCCAAGTCGCCGGAACGTCTCCCGCTTGCATGCCCATGTAATTCCGAGTCGCTTTCTGCCCTAGGCAATCCTCGATCGCATCTATGTAGTCAAGCAGCCGTACCTTGTCAGAGTTACCTATATTAACCACACGATAAGGAGCAACTGGCGAGAGGCTATCTCCCTCCGGCACTAGGCCGTCGTTAGGGCGCACAGGCGCTACATCAATCAATAGGCTAATAGCGCGCACCAAGTCTTCAACATACGTAAAGTCGCGATACATATCACCATTATTGTAGATATCAATCGGCCGGCCATCGAGGATCGCTTCCACAAATTTGTAAAGAGCTAAGTCTGGTCGACCCCATGGCCCATAGACTGTAAAAAACCGGAACATCGTGGTGGGCAAATCGTATAAATGAGCATAGGCATGCCCCATATTTTCATTGGCTTTCTTGGTTGCTGCATAAATAGTTAGTTGTGTATCAGCCTTCTCGGTCTCAATGAATGGCATCTCGATATTTGCACCGTAAACCGAGGAAGTAGAAGCCATTAGCAAGTGTTTCACTTGAGTGCGCCGGGCTGCTTCCATAACATTAAAAGTACCTATTACATTGGCATCCAAATAAGCCCTAGGGTTTTCAAGACTGTAACGCACTCCAGCCTGCGCCGCGAGGTGCACAATAACATCAGACTGAAACTCGTCGACTAAAGCATCAAACTTAGTCTGGTCTTCCAACAAGCCCACAGTAGCTGAGAAGTTTGAGTTCTCCAGCAGCATCGCGTGCCGGCGTTGCTTGAGGGCAACATCATAATAATCTGTCATCCCGTCATAACCATGTACAACAAAACCTTCTGCTAAGAGTAGCTTTGCAAGATGAAAGCCAATGAAGCCAGCGGTGCCTGTAACTAATACTTTTCGAGACTTACTCATAATTCTTACTCAGGTTTGTGTTCTAGTAGATATTCGTAATTTCTTTACTAGCTCCAAAAGTATCCATAGGATGATTTGGAAACATTTTTTAAATATTATTAGCCGATGTCTGCATTACTCAAGACAGATAATATCTGGGGGAGTGCATAAAATTTAACTTCTTTATAACCTGTTTCAATAGAGGACAAGATAAAAACTGGATAATAATTACAGCGCACAGATAGAAAAATTAAGATTTGTTTCAAAGCATTTTCCACAAACAATTATCTTATTTTTTTTAAAATCGCAGTTGGCCATCAGACCTCATGAAATTCCTTGCTTGAAAAACACTAATAGCTTTTTTCTTCCACTCATTACAAATACTCATTATTTTATTATACCAAACAATTAGCTGGTACCTCCTAGTGGACGTCTATTTGTAAACCATTAACAACTTTTCAGGTCTTTAAGGTCCTATGATCTCATTTTAAATTATTACTCTACTCATTTATTACTTACAAGTCGCACGGCAAAAAACATACTCATTGCACCCCGAATTACCAGAAACAGTGTTTAGTTGAGTCAAAACAAACCCTTGCGATTTATAAAAATTAAAAACTTCTTTAGGCGTAGAAACTTCAAAAGGATAACCACCTAACCAATCGAGCAAGTCATACCATATCGTCATGCCTCTTGGAGCCTTCCTTTGCTGTAGAAATTTTAAAGCAACCGACGGTAATGTAGGATATAACCCGTGCACCAATATCCAGAGGGGGCGTGAAATCATGAATCTGTTATACGTTTTTTTAACAAACGTCCAATAGCGACTAAAGAATTTCTGGTGGTTATATAGTGCAATAAACAAAATCCCATCATCTTTTACTAAAGAAACAACGTTTTTTATTGCTTCCCACATATTTCCAGTGTGATGCAATACCCCCCAACTATAAACGAAGTCAAATGTTCCCAAAGTATTGAGAAAAGTATTATCAAGAACCGAACCTTGCATCACCTCCCAATTATTATCTTCAGAATAAAAACGTTTTTTAAGTTCAGCGGTACACCCTACCGATGAATCATCAAAATCAAACGAAGTAACCTTAGCTCCTAAATTACGCGCAGCAAGCGAAAACAATCCACTTCCACTACCAATGTCTAAAAACGTTTTACCTTCTAAACTATCTACACCTAACATCTCTTTTAGAGAATTCTCGGCTGCGTTAATTCGTTCTTCATTCAATACTGTTAGAAACCTTTTCCAGTTCTTGCCAAATTCGAAACGTTCTTTATCACTAATCTCTTTACGGAATTCTTTAATAGTCATTTCTTCCTCCTTCGTTAAACCAACACACCCTTAAGATGCCCAGCACAGTCTCAAATTCTTCACACAAACACTTTACTTTTTTTGAGCGGGTTAGAACACCCATGCCTCTTATCTTCAACCGTCTTTTCGATGAATCCTTCATTGAATATTAATATGTCTTGCTCGGTCGCCACCCAGGATTTTGATAAAATCTAAAAATAAGACATAAAATCTATGATGACTCAAGGCGCTTCTCCCGATTTTGAAGTATTCCAGAATAAGTGATCATCATGTAGATAAATAAGGGAGATGTAATGTCCCCATAATGAAGCAGTCCAACAATTGAAAATATCACGTAATAGCGGATTTTACGAAACAATACCCATAAATAGACAGCAAGCAACAACAATCCAGCGTGCTGTATATAAGTAAACCACATCAACT
>Ga0302127_10001518_pt1 | contig 13778 bp, 7 predicted proteins | sample CB4_SCM_MG_FD_204452 | JGI IMG/M metagenome (GOLD analysis project Ga0302127, IMG submission 204452) | Marine microbial communities from Western Arctic Ocean, Canada - CB4_SCM | ecosystem: Environmental > Aquatic > Marine > Oceanic | place: Canada: Western Arctic Ocean | collected 2017-09-24
TGGGGATACCATTAGTGTCGACATCCTTGGAGTGGAGACCCTTCAAGCAGATTTAGTTCTGTCTGTCTTTGGGCGTAGTATTTTCGAGAACATTACTAGCGAATTTCAACCACTGAACTTTGGCCCTGTTGATCCAGACTATCTGCTAGGTCCCGGAGATCAGATTCAGTTGTTTATAACAGGAGAGATAGAACTGGCTTACAGTTTGGACGTCACTCGGGAAGGGTTTGTCGTCATCCCTGACGTTGGACAAATTTCGGTCAATGGTCTCACTCTAGCTACTCTAAGGGAAAATTTGTATCCGAGATTGTCTTCTGTGTATTCTGGAGTTGGTCGCGGGCCGGAAGCGACTACAAGATTCGATATTTCTCTCGGAAGATTGCGTACTAATCAGGTCTTTCTGATTGGAGAGGTGTCTCGTCCTGGTGCATATCAGATGAGTCCTGCCGCCACAGTATTCAACGCCCTTTACAGCGCCAATGGTCCCAGGGCAGAAGGATCTATGAGGTCAGTTCAAGTTAGGCGTAAGGGAGAACTGACTGGAGAATTGGATGTATACGATTATCTCTTGAAAGGTGATGCCTCGGAAGACCTTCGGCTCGAACAAGGGGATTTCGTTTTCGTTCCTCTGGCCGGCCCGCAGGTTTCCATAGAAGGAGATGTCAAAAGGGAAGCAATTTTTGAAATTAAAACTGGAGAAGGATTACTGGATTTGATCGAGTTTAGTGGGGGCTTGGCCGCATCGGCGTTTTCTGAAAAGGTGCAAATTGATCGTATCCTGCCCCCAGACCAGAGGACTCCTGGGAGAGACCGAATTTTGGTAGATGTTGATCTGGGAAGCCTCACACCTAGTAACCGTTTTCCTCTAATGGACGGTGATAGGGTTTTTGTCGAATCTATTTCAGATGAGCGACTCAGTAGGGTTAGCCTAGAAGGTCAAGTTCAGCGTCCAGGGGACTATCAATTACTTTCAGGAATGACCCTGGAAGATCTGATCGCCAGGGGTGGCGGATTGAGACAGGATGCATTTGAAAAAAATGTACACCTAGTAAGGATACAACTTTCAGACAGTTCCTATGTTTTAACTCAAATAGAACTGGATGCTGAAGGACGAGCGAGTCCTAATCCCTTACTTCAGGATTTTGACCGGATAACAGTTTTTGGGAATGCGACTCTTGTATCTAGGGGATCTGTATTTCTTTCGGGTGAAATCAAGGAACCATCGGCGTACGATTTCTTTGAAGGGATGACCGTTGAAGATCTTGTTCTTTTAGGAGATGGTTTTACTGCGGATGCAGATCTATTCTCTGTGGAACTGGTCCGTAGAAATAACAATCCTGGATTGTCAGAAGATATTTCAGAGGTCATTCAGGTTTATTTTGAACGTGGATCTTTGCGTTCAATGTCGGACCAACGACTCATTGATGACCCCTCGATATCTCCATTGCTAGATAGTTCCGTTATGCTAGCGAGTGATGTAGCGTTGCAAGCGGAGGACAGGGTGTTTGTTCGTCGTTTACTGAATCGCAGAAATAGTCAGGATGTCTCTATAGCTGGAGAGATCCTAAGTCCTGGTTCGTATTCCAGGATTTCTAGGGAAGAAAAAATAATTGACCTGCTGGAGAGAGCCGGTGGGTTGACGGAGCAAGCTGACATAGCAGGAGTTCGATTGACCCGAGATGATTTGGCTTTGGGCCTCGATCTGGCACTAGCAATGCAGAACCCTAGCAGTCCAGAAAATCTAGGAATTTTACCCGGGGACAGTATTTTTGTGCCAGGGTACAACCCGATTGTCACTATCCAAGGAGCGGTAGAATTTGAATCTCGTGCCCGTTGGATATCAGGTATGGATGTCGGGTACTACCTTGATCAGGCGGGTGGAGTTCGCGAGGATGGCGATAGGGGACGCACTGTGGTCACTTATTCCAATAATGAAAGACAGCGATCTAAGAAATTTTTATTCTTCACTTCGGATCCAGAAGTTTCTCCAGGAACTACAATTACAGTACCAGAAAAAATTGATACAGCTGGAGGTTTCAATGTCGATCAATGGCTGACCAGGGTTCTATCGATGGCTACTGTGTTAGTAGCAATAAATGGAATCACTCCTTGAGTGATCAGTGGTGGATCAGAAAGATTTAGGTTTGCTAGCATTGGTTAGTCCTCGTTCTTCGGTACGTTCAGACTTATCATGAACATCGGCGTTATTGGTACTGGTTATGTCGGCCTGGTCACTGGTGCTTGCTTTGCCGAAGTCGGTATGAGTGTGCTTTGTGCTGATGTTGACCACACAAAGGTTTCCCAACTCAAATCTGGTGTGATGCCTATCTATGAGCCTGGCCTTGGCGAATTGGTTAGGAAAAATATGGATATTGGACGTCTTGGTTTCACCTCAGATCTGAGAGAGATGATCCGAATTGCAGACGTAATCTTCATTGCCGTAGGAACCCCTCAAAATAGAGATGGCTCGGCCGATGTGAGCAATATTTTGGACGTATCTCGGATCATCGGTAAAGAGATGAAAAGAGAGAAGGTAGTAGTCACCAAAAGCACTGTTCCGGTAGGCACTTCGGAGAAAATTCGCGAGACAATAGAAAGCCTTAGTGAATTTAAAGTGCATGTATGTTCAAATCCAGAATTCTTGAGAGAAGGTTCTGCCATATCAGATTTTATGAGTCCTGATAGGGTGATCCTAGGTGTGGACAGCAAGTATGCCGAGTCTTGTTTGAAAGACTTGTATCGATCTTTCATGAAGAATACTGAGGCGATCTTGGTTATGGATTTGGCTTCGGCAGAAATGACGAAGTATGCGGCCAACGCTATGCTGGCCACTCGTATAAGCTTCATCAACAGCATCGCAGCCTTTTGTAAGATAAAAAATGCCAATATCCAAATGGTCCGGAAGGGTATTGGCAGCGATCATAGAATAGGGCAGGATTATTTAAATCCTGGAGTAGGGTACGGTGGATCCTGTTTCTCAAAAGATATGAAAGCACTTATTAAGATGATGAGTGATCTTGATTTAAACCCGTCAATCTTATTAGCAGTTCAAGAGCTAAACGAAGACCAAAAGACGATACTTTTCCAAGAAGTGATCGGTAGGTTCGGTAACGATTTGACAGGCAAGAAGATTGCAATCTGGGGTCTTTCCTTCAAGCCAGATACAGACGACATGCGTGAGGCACCCAGTGTGGCAACGATAGAAGCGTTGTTGGAACACGGGGCTTCAGTATCAGCACACGATCCAAGGGCGATTAAGGAGGCGAACCGGAGATTTGGAACGCGTATCAGTCTTTGTGAGGATCAATATGAGGTGCTAAATGATGCGTCAGCTCTTGTGGTACACACCGAGTGGGATTGCTATCGCCACCCAGATTTTCAAACTGTCAAATCCAACATGAGAGAAGCCGTAATTATTGATGGTCGCAATTTATACAATTCAACTCGGCTAGTTAGCCAGGGTTTTGAATATTATTCGTTGGTGTCACCCCAGACAGAGGAGTAAAATTTGTCTAGAGTGTTGATCACAGGTGCTGCGGGATTCCTTGGATCTAACCTTGCCAGATATTTTCTCAACGAAAACTACCAAGTGATCGGTGTAGATAATTATCTGACAGGTTCTAGGGATAATATAGCAAGCCTAGAATTGGATAAAGATTTTTCTTTTGTCCTCCATGACGTGGTTAGTCCTCTCTATCTTGATGAAAGTCTGGATGGAGTGTTGCACCTAGCTTCACCGGCCAGCCCAGTGGATTATTTAAAGCACCCCATCGGGACTTTGGAAGTTGGTAGTATAGGTACACAAAACATGTTGAATATCGCGGAAGATAAAGCCTGTCGATTTCTACTGGCTTCTACGTCTGAAGTATATGGGGATCCCAAAGTGAATCCTCAATCTGAGAACTATTGGGGGAATGTGAATCCAGTAGGGCCTCGCAGCGTTTACGATGAGGCCAAACGTTATGCGGAGGCACTCACTATGGCCTACAATCGAACTCATGGTGTAGGAGTCCGAATTGCTAGGATTTTTAATACCTATGGGCCTAGAATGCGTATCAGAGATGGTAGGGCCGTTTCGAATTTTATTGTCCAAGCTCTTCGTGGAGAGCCGTTGACAGTTTATGGAGATGGTACCCAAACTCGTTCTTTCTGCTATGTAGATGACGAAGTGGATGGCATTTTTAGACTATTTCAGTCCGAGTTTACTGGTCCAATAAACATTGGCAATCCAAGTGAAGTCCATGTAGTTGCGTTGGCTAAGTTGATTATTGAGATGACCGGTTCTGAGTCCAGACTGCAGTTTGTGGAGTTGCCTGAAGACGATCCCAAGGTGCGAAACCCTGACATTTCATTGGCAGAGAATCTTTTGGGATGGACCCCTAGGACGTCGCTAGAGGAGGGGCTAGCTAAAACGATTGAATTCTTCAAAGATGCACTTCGGGACTCGGGTTTTAATTCCTAGGGAGATGAGTCGTCCCCCTATCTGGTTTTCGCGGAGTGTTACCGAACTTTAATCAAGTTGGGACTCACCAGTACATTGAGAATCGTCCACTCGCGGTCCCCCAGATCCAACTTGGATTTTGGCCACTTTGATAATCGTAAGCACCGCCAATTGAAACAGTACTGTTATCAAATTCCCATCCCAAATTCAAAAGAAATCTGTAAAATTTGCCAGCTAAGGAGTTGGTGACGTTCATTTCCCCAATTCCTTTAGGGACTTCTGAAACGCTGTGTAATAGGCTGGTCTTAGTTATGAACCCATTCGGGTTCGAATATGAGACAGCGAGCTTGCCCATCTTAATGTTTAGAAGATAATCAACATTGTTTGTGCGATCTTGGCGTAAAGTGCGTTTTTCCATCATAGTTTTTTTTACGCCAGTTGCACTGAGGCTCCAATGATCATTGGCCCGAAATATGCCGAAACCAGTGATTTCTCGGGTCATTTCAGATAGTTCATGACTGGAGTTTCCCCTCAGAGTATTATTGATAGCCCTATCTGAATTGGTATTTACTTCTGTTATAGATCCAGCCAACAAAAGACGTTTAGTAGGAGTCCATTCGATAAGTCCACCCAAATATTTTGCGGATTCTCCTAGAGTAAATCCCCAATGCTCTTCCTTTTTGCTTGAACTGTCCAGTAGAGCCGTTGGCATTAACATTGCATAAGCTTCGATGCGGAGATTTTCGTGGAGATTCAAGTGATCTGCTAATCTTACAGCCACAGGTTGTTGAGTATAAACAACGGTTGTATCACCGTGGGGATGGAGACCCCCAGCTAGTGTGACATAAAGGAAATTATTTAGAGGGTCTAAGATTGTGAGTTGACTGGTGACTCGATTCGGCCCTTTGTTCCATTCAGCTCCAATCCAGAAATCACCTCCAGCCTTATGTGGATCTAGATGAATGCCACTGAATATCTTCGCAGATTGACCTAACGTTCTTGCGACTTGGAGCCTGATAGCACCGCCCTCAAATCCTCGATCTGTGGTTTGATTGAAAAGTGCATTCATCGTCCATGGTCCACCTAGAGCGACAGATGTTTTAAACTCTGCCAAAGACGTCAGTAGAAGGGTGGTGGCGCTAGTTCCCCTCCACCGGGCCCCATTGGCCGTCTCGTTCCAGCGCGAATCTTCCAGTGGGTTAAATTGTGATCCTAGGACGTCGAGTTGGTATTTGCTATCGACGAGGGGGGTGAATCTCTTTAGGATGCCTTTCTCGCTGAGTCTTCCTTGAAATGAATCGTTTCGGTCTAAAAAGAATAGCCATAGGTTCTCCTCCCAAGTCTGCAGGCTGCCGTATTGCAGAACTTGTTCTTGGGCTAAAGATATTCTTGGAATTGATGCGGTGATGACAAGACACCAGAGTATGATATGAGATTTGGTCAAAACTGTTCCGAACAATTGATTCGATATCTTCTTCAGGTTTCTCATTTAGAACCAGTATTTTGTTAGAACAGCTTCGTTTGTGATTGGAAGTATCTAAGAGGATCGCATATAGAGCTAATATGAATTTTTATCGCCTTGTTGTAAATCTAAGCGTGTGGGATCCGATGAGTTGGGGGATTTTGGGTCAAGAGGGACCTATAGGATGTTAGTGCTGTATTCATTAGGATAAACAACAAGGGAAAGGCAGCTAGCTTAGGCGACTTTGTTTGCTTGTCAGTACGTCAGTACGGGAACGGTCTGTGATATTTTCTAGAAGAATTCAACAATCAGATTACAATGTTGGTGTGTTTAAGCATCGATATAAGGTTTTGGTGAGTCTAGTAGGCTTGTTGTGGGTATTCGGAGGGTGTTTCTCTACAACAGCAGATGAATCCTTTCTGATTCGAGGTGACGAGGCAATTGTGAGAGGAGACCTACCAGCAGCTCTTGCGGAGTATAGGATGGCTGTGCAGAGAGGTGGATCAGAAGATCCTTCAGCTCTGGTTCGTGTGGCTCACACCCATGCTCTTATGGGCAACATTGATGAAGCTGGAGATTCTTACCAACAGGCAGTCAAATTCGATTCAGATCTAATCGATCAAGCTGTTTCCGATCTAGTACGATTAGCGCAGGAAGCTATGAATCGGTCCGACTTGTTTGGTCTGGCTTCTGCTATGGAAATTGCTAAAATGTTTCGTCCTGGGATTACAGTGGATGGAATGGCACTTCCATTAGCTCGCCATTACTTCAACAGCGGAGAATATGCGACTGCTCTGTCTTACTATCAGTCCGCTATCTCAGGGGGCCGAAAGGATACCATCCCCGAAGTAATTTTTGAGGCAGCCTCTGCTTACGATGAGGTGGGGGACTGTAGAAGAGCTTTGCTACACTATGAGCAATATAGGGGGATGATTGCTAGCTGGAGAAGAGGTGAAGTGGACTGGAGAATAGGGAATTGTTTGATTCTCCTTGCAAGAGAACTGCGATCCATCAATGCAGATGAAGAAGCTTTGGTTTATCTTGAGCGCGCAGTAGCGATTGGTGAACCACGGAGCTTGCAAAGCCTTGCTCATTTTGAGATCGGTGAAATTCTGTTCGACTTGAATAGATGTGAAGATGCAATGCAGGCTTTTCTAGAAGTTTCCCGTGCCGATCAAACGGGTACAAGTCCCTTGGTGTCCAGGGCACTGTGGCGCTACGATGAACTTCGCTTTCTGGGATCTCTGGGTGGAGTGGGAGATAGAGGGTGTTAGAGGAAAAATCGAAAATACGGTGGGATTATTAGAATGGAATTTTTAGCTAAGAGTGTGAAGTCACCCTTTAGGGAAGTTAGGTATTGGCTTGTAGTTATCACAGGAGCATCCTTTTTAGCATGCGGTGGCGGATTGCCTTATCCCGGACTGAGTGTGGAAGAGGTGTATAACTTAGGAGTTGGAGCGCTTGAAGAACAAAACTGGAAAGAAGCCACAAAAGCTTTTGAAGAAGTTCTTGTCTCACCGGGATTCGATCGGATGCCTGAAGCGGGATTACAGTTGGCCGAATCTCACTTCGGAGCTGGTCGTTTCATAGCAGCACGTACGGAATTCCAGAGAGTTATTGATAGATGGCCCACAGATACTACTACAGTTTATGCTGCACTTGGGGTTTGTCGATCTCTGGCAGGAATGTCTCCGATTCCACAGCGCGATCAGACATTTACTAGGCAAGCCCAGATCACGTGTGGTCAAGTGGCCGCCCAGTTTGCAGGAACAGTAGTAGGATTAAGAGCGTCGGAATTTTCCACTGACATGGTAAATAAATTGGCAGAACGTGATTATAACACAGGATCGCATTATCTAAAGAGAGGTTTAATAGACTCTTCGCTCCTCTATTTCGAAGAAGTTGTGGAGAGTTTTCCTGATAGTAAATGGGCTCCCTGGGCTCTTTACCAGATGATAGGGGCTTTTGAAATGATTAATTATGCTCGAGACGCTGAAACCACTAAGGAGCTTCTTCTTGGTTCTTATCCTGAATCGGAACCTGCACAAATGTTAGAGAATGGAGGAAAATAGCAGTAGCTCTGGTCGGATTGGAGTCTTTGGAGGCACATTCGATCCTCCTCACTTGGCCCACGTAAAAGTAGCACGATTCTTACTTGACTTTGGAAAACTAGAGAAAGTGTTGTGGATTCCGACATCTAAGTCGCCTCACAAAGCTGAATCCGAGGTTACTCCAGCCAGTATTCGATTAAGAATGGTCAGTGCGACGATTAAAGGAATTACTGGTCAAGATGTGAGTAACATGGAAATTCTTCGAGGTGGATACTCATATACAGTCGAAACCTTGAGAGTGCTAAAGGAAGCTCATCCACAGAAGGATCTTCTTCTGATAATGGGATCGGATCAGTTCCACAGTTTGTCTGAATGGAGAGAGGCCAAAAGCTTGGCTGGACTTGCTCAGATCTGCGTTCTTCCTCGCAGGGGTAATGTTGTTCTTAGCCCGAGCCCACCTTCGAATGCATCTGTTGATTGGATGCTTGCACCCTTTGAAGAGGTTGATGTCTCCTCTTCGGAAATTCGAAAAAAAGTCCAACAAAATTTGCCATACAGTCACCTGGTCTCGGAATCCGTAAGAGAAATAATTGTCAGAGAGAGTCTTTATCAAACATAAGTTGTGGCTTGATCAAGAGCAGATCGTTAGAAGGTAATTTGTTTCTGGACTGGGATAATTGATCGCCTTGCAATAATTTTACTGGGCATCCGGATTTGTAAAGATATGGTTCTAGTGAAGTCTAACTTTCTCAAAAGGAAAATTATCCCTTGAGTATCCTTAAAGCAGTAGCAAAGAAGATTCTGGGCTCCCAACATCTCCGAGAAGCTAAAAACCTCGAACCTCTGGTTGATGAGATCAATGAAATCTACGCCGATTACGAGAATCTTTCGGAGAGTGAATTCAAAGAGAAAACTTCAGAATTTCGGAATAGAATCAACGATGCTACGTCGGAAGTCACATTAAAGATCGATCAATTACAGAAAGAAAAAAGGGATTCTGAAGATCCTGATAGGCGACAGCAGTTGCAGGAAGAAATAGCTGAATATGATGAAAAACTGTTGGTAATAACCGAAGGAATATTAAATACAATTCTACCAGAAGCTTTTGCCGCAGTCAAAGAAGCTTGTCGTCGACTGGTCGGGACTGAAGTCATCGTTAGCGGCCAGAAACAGACTTGGGACATGATCCCATATGACGTCCAGTTGGTTGGAGGCATCGCACTACATCGTGGCAAAGCGACAGAAATGGCAACTGGGGAAGGGAAAACCTTGGCCGCCACAATGCCACTTTACTTGAATGCTCTTGTCGGCAAAGGAGCACACCTCGTCACAGTGAATACTTACTTGGCCCAAAGAGATTCCGAATGGATGGGGAGCATTTACAATTACTTAGGCCTAACAGTCGATTGTATTGACAAATATGAACCACACTCACCCGGGAGAGTTGCCGCTTATCGGAGTGACATTACTTATGGGACTAATAACGAATTCGGATTCGATTATCTTCGCGACAACATGGTCCATTCTTTAGACCAGAGGGTCCAACCCAGACATTGGTACTCAATAATTGATGAAGTGGACTCTATCTTGATAGACGAGGCTCGGACACCACTTATCATTAGTGGTCCAGTAGGTAAAGATACAGCAACTCCGTTCAAAGAGTATAATAGGTTGGTAGGGGGCCTTTACCAGAAACAGACTCGTTTAGTAAATCAATTGATAGCTGACGCTGAAAGAGACTTAGAACAAGGCGAAGAGTTTTCTGCCGGTGAAAAATTGCTAGCTGCAAAGAGAGGAGGCCCCCGTAACAAAAGGCTTATAAAGATTTTTTCTGAGGATCCTGGGATTCAAAAATTAGTGCTCAAAGTCGAAGCAGATTACATGAGGGAAAAGAAGTTGCATGAGATAGATGAGTTACTCTTTTTTGCTATGGACGAGAAAGGGCAGAATGTACACTTGTCAGATGTTGGCTTGGATGAGCTTTCTCCTGAAGATCCCGAAGCTTTTATCATTCCTGATCTTTCTGAGATGTTGGGTGAGATCGAAGAAGATGACACGTTGTCGGTTGACGAGAGACTAGAATTTATTTCAAAGATCGAGGCAGAGTACGCTGCTAAAAATGAAAAAATGCATGTAATTCACCAACTTTTGAAGGCTTATACGCTATTTCAAAAAGATGAGAAATACATCATTGGGGAAGATGGCAATGTCGTAATTGTTGATGAATTTACTGGACGTCAGATGTCAGGCCGTCGATGGAGTGACGGCCTTCACCAGGCCGTTGAAGCCAAGGAGGGAGTAGAGATAAAGGGAGAGACCCAAACTCTTGCTACAATTACTATCCAGAACTATTTCCGTATGTACGACAAGCTCGCTGGGATGACTGGTACTGCTGAGACTGAAGAGACTGAATTCCATGAGATATACAAGCTTGATGTTTTCGTTATTCCAACCAACCAACCAATAGTTCGTGAGGATAGAGAAGACTTAATCTTCAGGACTAAGCGAGAAAAATATCAAGCTCTCATCGACGAAGTTGAACGTCTAAACAAACTGGAACTTCCAGTTTTAGTGGGAACTACCAATGTCGAAATTTCTGAGACGCTTTCTCGAATGATTAAGCGCCGAGGTATCACTCACAATGTGCTGAATGCTAAACAGCATAAAAAAGAGTCAGAAATTGTGGCTGAAGCTGGCAAGCCCGGTGCTGTAACAATAGCTACGAACATGGCAGGAAGGGGAACTGACATTAAACTTGGGGGAGGGGTGACTGAACCCAGGACAGTAGCATGGGCAAAGAACAGAGGTTTGAATCTAGAGGATCTAATCTCGGTTGACCCAACTCGGAAATCGAACTTGGAAAATGCATCCGACGATTTCGTAATCGAAGTGGGAGGCTTGCATATACTAGGCTCTGAACGTCACGAGTCAAGACGGATTGACCGGCAACTTAGAGGTCGTTCGGGACGCCAAGGAGATCCAGGTGTAAGTCAATTTTTCATTTCAGTTGAAGATGACCTAATGAGGTTATTTGTAGGGGACAGGTTGGCAAATGTGATGGACACTCTCGGTGCTAGTGAAGGAGAAGTAATTACACACCGTATGGTGACCAGATCTATTGAAACTGCTCAAAAAAGAGTGGAAGGGAACAATTTTGAAGCTCGAAAGCGTTTGCTCGATTACGATGATGTTATGAATCAACAGCGTGAAGTGATTTACGACCTTAGGTTGTTCGCCTTAGAAGGTGGGGAGGACCTTAAAGGTGAGATGTGGGAAATGATCGAGCAAAGTGTCGAGGATGTCTTAGATGAGTATTTGAACTACGAGCACAGTGAGGAGTTGGACCTTGATGCACTGAAGAGGAGATTGGCTCTAGAATATTTTACTCTGATTCCAGATCATCGTCTAAATTCAATGAGCGATTTAGACCGATCGAAAATCACAAGCGTAATCCTGGAAGCTGTACAGCTCCAGTTTGACCGCAAAATCGAGGGATTTGGAGTGCACGCCGAAGCTGTTACCAGCTACATAATGTTGAATGTCATTGATGGTAAATGGAAAGATCATCTTTATGACCTAGACCACCTCAAAGCTTCTATCGGATTTAGAGGTTGGGGCCAAAAAGACCCTCTGGTAGAATACAAAAAAGAGGCCTATGACATGTTTGTAGACCTAATGGGAGACTTAAAGAGAACCGTTGCAAATTTGACACTTAAAGCTCAGTTGGGTGACCCCAGCAGGAGGACTTCTGGTCAGCCTCAAGCTCTTAATTATTCTGGCTCTAGGGGCTCAAGTAGTAAGATTGGCGATGCATCATCCTCTAGAGAATTGAATCGTTCCAGTCAAGCATCCCCTGAAGAAGTACAGTTGCCGATTGGTTCTTCAGGTAGCCAATTTATGAATACTGCTCCCCGAAGCCTTTCCACTAACAGGGACCCAGACGTAGTCAGGACTCCGGTGACCACGGATAAATCTTTGGGGAGAAATGATGCTTGTTTTTGCGGATCCGGGAAAAAATATAAGAAGTGTCATGGGAAGGGTTGACATAAAGTTCAGCAGTGAGCGGAACTTTACCTGTCTCGATAATTGTACTATCGCCTTCTGAGGCTTATTGTTCTGAGCAGGACCGATAGCAAATTACAAGTGTGTCGGCGAAGTCGAATCAGTGGGGTCTGGAAAAATACAATCTCATTCAGGTAAAACTGGGACCTCAAGAATTCTCAGAAGGCTAAACTCAGGGCACATTTTGTGATGGGGGTGCTCTTACACAGAAAAAGGTTTATGAAGGGAATCCCACATAACTTAGCTAGTGTGGTAGAAAACAATGCGGATCGCTTTGATCTTTCAGCAATTCGAGAAGCGTATGCTTTGGCTGAAGAGGCACACTCTGGTCAACGTCGTGCCTCTGGAGAAGAATTTGTTACTCATGCTGTGGAAGTAGCAACTATACTGGCAGGCTTGGGTCTCGATACAGATGCAGTAGTCTCTGGGTTGGTCCACGATGTGGTAGAAGACACCTCTGTCGACCTGGATGAGATCGATAGACGGTTCGGGAAAGGGGTTGCAACTATTGTTAACGGAGTAACCAAAATCAGCAGGGTTGAATTCCACTCTCACACTGAAAAACAGGTTGAGAACTATCGCAAATTGTTACTTTCGATGGCTAAAGATGCTCGTGTCATTCTGGTGAAATTAGCTGACCGTCTGCATAACATGAGAACCTTGAATGCACTTACCGAGCACCAACAAAACCGCATAGCTCTAGAGACCAGGGAGATCTATGCTCCTCTTGCTCATCGTTTAGGTATGGCAGCAATCCGCTGGGAGCTGGAGGACCTTGCCTTTAAACATCTCGAACCCAAAGCTTATAGAGACCTCACAAAGAAAGTTCGGCAAAGACGAAAGGAGAGAGAACAGCAGGTCTTAGAGATGCAGGGACCGCTCACTCGAGCTCTGGAAACTGCGGGCATCCAAGTCGAGCTTACAGGAAGACCAAAGCACCTCTGGTCTATTTATCGGAAAATGGAGAGTAGGGATCTTCCTTATGAAGAAATTTTTGATTTAATGGCTATGAGGGTTCTAACAGAGAATGTGGAAGATTGCTACGCTGCTCTGGGTATTATTCATAGTAACTGGACACCTGTACAAGACCGGTTCCATGACTTTATTGCCACACCGAAATCTAATATGTACCAGTCTTTACATACTACGGTCGTAGGCCCTTCGGGACGGAGATATGAGATTCAAATCCGGAGTCACGAAATGCACCGTAGGGCGGAAAATGGTATAGCAGCACACTGGCGTTACAAGGAGGGTTTGATCGCTTTGCAGTCGACGGATCAGGCTGATGAAGCTGATGAAGCATTGCAGTGGCTTCGTCAAGTTTTAGATTGGCAAAAGGATGCCGATGAGCCAGAAGAGTTCATGGAATTTCTTCGTATGGATTTATTTAGAGGAGAAATTTTTGTTTTCACACCTAAGGGTGAAGTCAAGCAACTGCCGGTGGATGCCACACCAATTGATTTTGCTTACTCGGTTCATTCAGAAATTGGCAATCATTGCGCTGGAAGTAGAATTAATGGTAAAAGAACCACACTCTCTCAGAAATTGGTCAATGGGGATACAGTAGAAATACTAACAGAACACAAACGGGGTCCTAGTCGGAACTGGTTGGATTTTGTAAAGACGTCCCGTGCACGTCGAGGAATTAGGGATTGGGTCCGTAAAGAAGAGTATAATTCTAATTTGAGGTTTGGGAGAGAACTGTTTGCCCGTGAAATAAAAAAGGCAAAGATCAGTGCACCTAAAGAAGAACAAAGAAAAG
>Ga0302127_10001520_pt1 | contig 13771 bp, 16 predicted proteins | sample CB4_SCM_MG_FD_204452 | JGI IMG/M metagenome (GOLD analysis project Ga0302127, IMG submission 204452) | Marine microbial communities from Western Arctic Ocean, Canada - CB4_SCM | ecosystem: Environmental > Aquatic > Marine > Oceanic | place: Canada: Western Arctic Ocean | collected 2017-09-24
CAAATTACTGATATCACAGACTTGTGGACATTTGCCCGCAATACTCGGGCCCGTGATCCAAACTGGACATTGGTCGAAACCAGAAGCCCAAACTAAGTACCGCTTTCAAGTTCTGATCGCTTTTTTAGCGGCTGGAATTTTAACGGGCTGTGTTGATCGTTCAGCGCTACCGTTTGACGAAAAACTAGAGCTCTCCCCGGTGAGTTTTAAGAGCCTGCCGGGTTGGTCCAATGATAACCATGCTGACGCCCTAAAACCGTTTTGGCGTAGCTGTGTGAATCTGCTTCGAAAATCGCAACATGCCCGGTTTGGGAAAAACCAATTTGGCCATGTTGACGCGTGGCAACAGGTTTGCCGAAAACTGGATCGTCGGAGATTTAAAGAAAAAAATTACGGCAGGCGTTTCTTTGAGGAAATGTTTCGGCCTTATCTGGTCAGCGGCCGGCCGTCGGAAAATTCTAAAGGCACCTTTACCGGATATTACGAGCCTGAAGTTTCCGGCGCGCTCTATCGGGGCGGCAAATTTCAAACACCGTTATATGAACGACCGAATGATTTAAAGCGCTCGGTCGGGCCGTATTTTTCGAGGCGGAAAATCAAGCAGGGTGCGCTAAAGAACCGAGCTAAACCTATCGCGTGGATTGCTGATCCGATCGATGCGTTTTTCCTGCATATTCAAGGATCGGGCCGAATTCGGCTGCCTAATAAGAACGTTCTTCGGGTTGGGTTTGCCGGTCATAACCGTCACCCCTATACGGCAATTGGCCGGGTTTTAATTCGCCGGGGTGCGATAGAGCGTAAAAACATCTCGATGCAGTCAATTCGTGCGTGGCTCTTGGCAAACCCACGGCACGCGCCGGCGGTTATGGAACAGAATGCGCGCTACGTCTTTTTTCGGCGTTTGACCGGAGCTGGACCCATCGGTGCGCAGGGTGTTGCGTTGACGCCTGGCCGAAGCCTCGCCGTTGACCCGAAAATTATAAGCTACGGCACGCCTATATGGCTCAATACGATAGACCCAATCTCTGCGAGAAAGCCATTTCAGCGGCTTTTAGTTGCGCAAGATACAGGGGGTGCCATCAAGGGCGTGGTCCGTGGAGACATTTTCTTTGGTCATGGAAAAATTGCGGCGCGAAATGCTGGTTTTATGAACCGGGCAGGTGAGTATTATGTTTTGATACCGCGGTTGGCAGTACCATCCACATGAAATTGCCTTTCAGCTTTACAGCATTGGTTGTCTCGTTTTGGCTTGCGGATGCCGTTGCGGCACCGTTATTGATCGAAACTTCTCCGATCCTTCTTTCTGAGGACTGTTACTGACAAAGGTAGTTGGATTAGGACAAAACCAACGCTGGATGAGAAGCGTAACCCGCTGGATTAAGAGAAGTGAGTATCGCGCCTCTTCTTAATTCAAACGGAATGTCCATTCGTCTTAAAAATAAGAAGGGCACAGAATCCTTTTTTCGCGTTGAGGGCGGTTACGTAGCGACGTTTGGGGGCGTTCACCGACTATTAAAATATCAAAAAAAGTAATATCCGCTCTCAGAGCTTGGATTTCCCGCTTCTGCGCCCGATCGTACTTTTGATGCAAATTTCAATAAGGGCATGGAGGCTGCCGTTGCTCTGAACGATGGGCGGCGGGTTGTTATCGCTGAAGAATTTCCGAAAGACGAAAAAACTCTTTCAGGCTGGGTGTTACAAAAATAACGTTGGCGACGTTGCGTAGTCAGGAAATCGCGCGCTTGGAGCCGCTGCTCACAGAAGAAAATTTTGAGGGGGTAGTAGCCCACAGGAATAAAAAGGGCGAAACGATCATTTATATTGTGTCGGATGATAATTTCTTTCCGATGAAATCGACGCCTCTTCTCATGTTCCAGCTGCGCGACTGATGGAGATTTGCAATCAGTGTACTGATTAGGCCCGATCCAGCGGTTTTGTTTGGCGCCCTAATTTGTGTGTGGTTGCGATCAATTCATTTAGTTGCCGCACGTGCCATTGATCGCGTATTGATGGCGCATGGCCGGAAGAAACGGAAAAAATGGTGAGAGAAACAAGCCTCGTCCGAGTTTAAAATCTGACGACGAAGCGTTGTTTCTGTCGGCGATGAAGGATGTTCAACGCCCTGCAGGCGGTGTAGAAAAAATTGAAACCGTTGAGCCTTCAGAGCTCGGTAAACCGCCTTCGACACAAACCACAGCTTTTCGCGCGACCCCCACGCCGCCGGGCCCTAAAAAATTATTACCGCTCGCGACAGGCCGCTCCGGCGATGTTGACGGCCGGACGCTGGACAAGCTTAAGCGCGGCAAACTTCGCCCTCAGGCGCGGCTCGATTTGCATGGCATGACCCAGAACGAAGCTCATCGGGCGCTTGTGTCATTTATGGCCGACGCACAGGCTGAGGGAAAGCGCTGTGTGCTTGTCGTTACCGGGCGGGGACGCCTTAGTGAGGGCGGCGGTGTTCTGCGGAATCAAACGCCGAATTGGCTCAATGCTCCTGCAATTCGGTCACGTCTTCTCGCCTTTGCAACGGCGCAACCACGCGATGGCGGTTCGGGTGCGCTTTACGTATTATTGCGGCGGGTCCGGTAATTTTTACAGAATAAACTTACTAAGATCGGCGTTCTTGGCGAGGTCACTGACTCGCTCGCGTACCGTCTCTGCTTCGATCACGATGGTTTCGCCACCGCGATCTGTTGCCGTGAAGCTAATATCATCCAGCAATCTCTCGAGGACTGTGTGTAGTCGACGCGCGCCGATATTTTCGACCGCGCGGTTTACGTCGGCGGCAACCGTGGCGATCTCGCTGATGGCGTCGTCGGTAAATTCCAGTTTTACATCCTCGGTGCCGAGAAGGGCAATATATTGTCGGATCAGGCTTGCCTCTGGTTCAACCAGAATGGCTTTTAAATCGTCGACTTCCAGAGCTTTGAGCTCGACCCGGATCGGCAGGCGTCCTTGTAATTCGGGTAGCAGGTCAGATGGCTTGGCGATGTGGAAAGCGCCCGATGCAATAAACAGGATATGATCGGTTTTCACCTGTCCATGCTTGGTTGAAACCGTGGTACCCTCGATTAAGGGCAGGAGATCGCGCTGTACACCCTCACGGCTGACATCGCCACCATGGCGCTCGCTGGCAACACAGATTTTGTCGATTTCGTCAAGAAAGACGATGCCGTTTTGTTCAACAGACTCTGTCGCTTCGCGAACAATTGACTCCTCGTCGAGAAGTTTATCGCTTTCTTCGGCGATAAGCAGCTCGTGCGATTCTAACACCGTAACCTTGCGTTGCTTGGTTTGACCGCCGAATGCCTTGCCCAACATATCATTTATATTGAGCATGCCCATCTGCGCGCCGGGCATGCCGGGCACCTCAATCGTCGGCATCCCACCACCGCTGCTATCGGTTAGCTCTAATTCGATTTCTCGATCATCAAGTTCGCCTTCGCGGAGCATTTTGCGGAATTTCTGTTTGGTGTCATCGCCGGCATTTTCGCCGACCAGCGCCTCAAGAACGCGCTCTTCAGCGGCCAGCTCGGCCTTGGCGGTGACATCCTTGCGGAGCCGCTCGCGGGTCTCGTGGATGGCTACTTCCATCAAGTCGCGGATGATTTGCTCTACATCACGACCGACATAACCAACCTCGGTAAATTTTGTCGCCTCCACCTTAACAAAAGGCGCCTGGGCGAGACGCGCAAGTCGCCGGGCGATTTCGGTTTTACCAACGCCGGTCGGACCGATCATCAAGATATTCTTGGGTAAAACCTCGTCCCGGAGATCGTCTTCGAGTTGTTGTCGCCGCCAGCGATTTCTCAGCGCAATTGCAACGGCGCGCTTGGCGTCTCCCTGACCGACGATAAAACGGTCAAGCTCTGATACGATTTCGCGAGGGCTAAAACTAGTCACCTTTGGGCAAACTTTCCATTGTTACATTTGTGTTTGTATAAACGCAGATTCCAGCCGCAATGCCCATGGCCTTGCGCGCAATATCTTCCGCTTCCATCCCGTCAATATCGTGCAGGGCCTGCGCGGCTGAAAGTGCGTAAACGCCACCTGACCCAATACCGATGAGTCCAAGATCGGGCTCAAGAACATCGCCGGTGCCGGTCATCACCAGTGAGACGTCTTTGTCCGCTACCGCCATCATGGCTTCCAAACGCCGGAGATAGCGGTCTGTCCGCCAGTCCTTGGCGAGATCGACACAGGCGCGGGTGAGCTGTCCCGGGTGCTGTTCCAGCTTGGCTTCAAGGCGCTCGAACAGTGTGAAGGCATCGGCGGTTGCGCCTGCGAAGCCCGCAATAACGGAGCCATCGCCAAGCGGGCGCACCTTGCGGGCAGTTGCTTTAATGACTGTTGCGCCAAGGCTGACCTGCCCATCGCCCGCAATAACGACTTTGCCGTTCTTGCGCACTGACAGGATTGTCGTACCGTGCCAAAGAGTTGGATCGTCGTTCGCCATAGTTTGCTGTCCCTTCAGGGGCTCAATTATGCTGAATTTGCGTGAGGATCAAGGGGCGTCTCCCCACCATGTGGTTGTTGTGCCCTGTGGGTCAAGACGGGTAGGTGGTCTTTCTGATTTAAATCCAGCAGGAAAACTGAAATGGGGAAATCAGAGTACCGGCAATAATTTCGTTTTCACCTGGGATCAACACCGCCCGAAAGCCGATGCTGCTGCCGCCCAGCAGAGCGCCATTAACGATTGTGCCGTTATGGCTGCCGCAATCCCGTACGATGATGCCATCCTCATCCTGATCGATCATGAAATGCCGCCGCGAGAGCTGAAACGGCTGGTTGTCCGAGATTGCTAATGAAACTGGCGGGCCCATTGCTTCTGAGGTGCGTGAGGATTGTCGCCCTATCAGGAACGGAAACATGTCAATTGTCATCGAATCTTTGCCGATTTGGCGGATAATATCGGGCCGAACTGCGGCAAACCGGACACTCTGTTTGGCCAAAGTCATGGCGCAAGCCTGGGTGTCAGGAGCTGATGCCGCAGCCATCGACTGTTCTGTCGTAGTTTGATCTGTGATCTGTCTATGAGGCGTTTAGATAGCAGCTTTGACGCTTTGGTTGGAGGAAACGGTGGTAAGGACTTCTGCTGAAGGCATGATCTGGACGGCAGCCTGTCCCCGGGCATGTGCCATGATAGGCTGGTTTGGTCCGCCCATGGCCCCGGCCGCACTAAAGATAGCGCCCTGTCCCGCGACCATCTCAGTGCCATTAATTGTCGGCTGTGGTGTTGCGAGGACGATAAGGTCATTGATTATAATATAGACGGAATCCGGCGCATCCCCAACGTCTGAAGACGAACTTACCATCGTTTAAGAAACGCTCAAGCATAGGCCGCGCAGGCACGCTGGCTTGCAATTGTTTGTGCCACCCCAAGGCCCGACGCGAAGGAATTTCTAAATTTGGTAAATTTTGCAATAAAAAAGGCCTAATCCAGTTAATATGATGGTAACCGAAAGACTGGCCGTGTTCTAGCAGGCCTGCTAAAACGGCGCCGCTAAGTAAAAGGATTCTCCAAATGCGTGAAGGAAGTGTTACCCGTAAGACCAAAGAAACGTTGATTGAGGTTCGCGTAAATCTCGATGGTTCCGGTACCTACGATATTTTAACCGGAATAGGATTTCTTGACCACATGCTGGAGCAGCTTTCACGGCACAGCATGATGGATCTGTATGTCCGGGCGGAAGGCGACCTTCATATCGATTTTCATCACACGACCGAAGATACTGGAATTGCGATTGGCCAGGCCGTTAATAAGGCGCTGGGCGATAATGCGGGGATAACCCGTTTTGCCTCGGCTTATATTCCGATGGATGAAACGTTATCGCGTGTCGCGCTCGATATTTCGGCACGACCCTATTTGATTTGGCGAGTTGATTTTTCGAAGCCAAAGCTCGGCGATATGGATACAGAGCTATTTAAAGAATGGTTTCAGGCATTTGCGCAAGCGGCGGGGATTACGCTGCACGTTGAAAATCTATATGGCGAGAACAATCACCATATTGTGGAATCATGCTTTAAGGGGTTGGCGAGGTCATTGCGAGCGGCGATGACAATCGACCCAAGGGCGGCAGATGCGGTGCCGTCGACCAAGGGAACGCTCGGCGGTTAATTGTGCGTATCTATATGGTTCATGTTACGCTAGGCGCCGGTAATTCTGATCCAGACCCAGTGTTGTTGAAAGATGGGTTTTCATTTTTTGCTTTTCTGTTCACAGGCCTCTGGGCGCTTTGGCACCGCATGTGGTTGGTCGCCGCCCTGCTTTTTTGTGGCGGGGGTCTTTTGGAAGTGATTCTTGCCTTCAGCGGCTCGGCAGACGAATTGGGGTTCATCGTTCGATTGGCATTTTGTGTGATTGTTGGGTTTGGCGCCAATGACTGGTTAAGTGCCTCTTTGGAAAAGCACGGTTATAACTTGGCCGGGGTGGTCGCGGCGCCCCGATCTGATGCGGCCTTGCGCCGATGGTTTGATCTACAAGGTTTTGCTGGAACGTGAAACGCTCTGATTTGGGTTCCCAATCATGAAAGTTGTTGTTGTCGATTACGGATCGGGAAATTTGCGGTCCGCTGCGAAAGCGCTTGAGCTTGCGTCTGCAGAAATTAGCGGACAGTTCGAAATTACGGTCACCGGTGATGCCGCCGATGTGAGCAAGGCAGACTATATTATCCTGCCGGGCGTCGGTGCTTTTGGTGACTGTATTGCCGGTCTTGTGAAGCTGGACGGTATGATCGACGTTTTAAATGAAACAGTTATCTCGGGTGGCCGTCCGTTTCTCGGTATTTGTGTTGGTATGCAGCTCATGGCTGATCGTGGCATTGAGCATGGCGAGCACCTTGGCCTCGGGTGGATTGGTGGTGATGTGTTGCCAATCGAGCCCGTTGGTGAGGCATTAAAGATTCCACATATGGGATGGAATGAGCTCCAGGTGGGAACGGGCGATCACCCGGTACTGAACGCCGTTTCGAACGGCACGCATGCATATTTTGTCCATAGCTTCTCGATGCGCTGTGCTGATGATGACAATGTTCTGGCAAGGACGGAGTATGGCGGAGCAATCACGGCAATAGTTGGCCGGGATAATATGATTGGGACACAGTTTCACCCAGAAAAAAGCCAGGCAATGGGACTTGCAGTTCTCAAAAACTTTCTTAAGTGGCGGCCATGACCAATTTTTTTTGGATAGGGTGGCATTGAGATGAACGATGCCGAACCCAGCCTTTTTGTAGATCAGGCATATGACCTCTCAGATAGCGATATTGCAGATTTGTGTGATGCTGCAGAATCTGCAATTCTGGATGGTGGTGGGTTTGGCTGGTTGAAGCCACCGCCCAGAGACTTGCTCGAACGCTACTGGCGCGGCGTGCTTTTGGTGCCGGAAAGAGAACTGTTCGTCGCGTGCTATGAAGGTCGTGCTGTTGGGTCGGCTCAGCTGGTTCGCCCCCCCCGAAACAATGAAGCGCAAAATGGTATTGCGACAATTACGACAAATTTTGTGGCGCCATGGGCGCGCGGTCACGGGCTTGCCCGCGATCTGACCGTCGCCTGTGAAAAGTCGGCGCGTCAGCACGGCGTACGTTTTATTAATCTTGATGTTCGGGAAACTCAGGATGCCGCTATTCAACTCTACGAGTCATTGGGATATGAGCGCTGGGGCACTAATCCCAACTACGCAGTTGTCAACGGGAAGACAATTGTCGGACACTATTACACCAAGGCCCTGAAGAATGGCTCTGGGAAAAAGGGACGCGCTAAATGATTTTGTTTCCGGCAATTGATCTTAAAGACGGGCACTGTGTCCGGTTGCTTCGTGGTGACATGGGTCAAGCGACGATCTTTAATCCCGACCCCGTTCAACAAGCGCAGGAGTTTCAGGCCGCCGGGTTTGAATGGCTGCACCTCGTTGACCTAAACGGTGCGATTGAAGGCAAGCCTGTTAATGTGGATACCGTCGCGAAGGTTGTTTCATCGGTTGAGATGCCGGTGCAGCTTGGCGGGGGGATTCGAAACCGGAAAATTCTGGACTATTGGATTGAGGCTGGGGTTAGCCGGATCGTCCTCGGGACGGCGGCGTTGTCGGACCCGGAATTCGTCACTAAGGCCTGCGCCGATTACCCCGGTAAAATCGTCATCGCCATTGATGCGCGCGACGGCAAGGTAGCGGTCGAAGGTTGGACTAAAGATTCTGGTGTCCGAGTTCTCGATTTGGCTTTGCGGTTTGAGGAAAGCGGCGCTGCGGCAATTCTCTATACCGATATAAATCGTGACGGCGCGATGGGCGGTGTAAATGTCGAGGCGACAGTAGATCTGGCCTTTGCACTTACCACGCCGGTAATAGCTTCGGGCGGTGTTTCCTCTCTCAACGATCTCAAGGAACTCAAAGAAAAATCGGCCGCTGGGATTGAGGGAGTCATTTGTGGCCGCGCTCTTTATGACGGACGCATAGAGCCCGCTGAAGCGATCGCAATGTTGCGGGATACAAAGGCCGAAGGCCGCACCTGATGCTCAAAATGCGCGTCATACCTTGTCTGGACGTGAAAGAAGGGCGCACTGTTAAGGGTGTAAATTTTGTCGATTTGATCGATGCCGGTGATCCCGTTGAGCAGGCTAAACTTTACGATGCGGCGGGCGCAGACGAGTTGTGTTTTCTCGACATAGCGGCAACGCATGAAAATCGCGACACCCTTTTTGATGTAGTGTCGCGAACGGCAGAACAATGTTTTATGCCGCTAACAGTTGGCGGAGGTGTGCGGGCAACAGAAGATATTCGCAAACTTCTGCTAACGGGGGCTGACAAAGTTTCCATTAATTCAGCAGCGGTAACTCGTCCCGAATTGGTTGGCGAGGCGGCAGAAAAATTTGGCTCGCAATGTATCGTTGTTGCGATTGACGCCAAACAGACAAGCCTTGGCAAATGGGAAATATTCACCCATGGCGGTCGCAAGCCGACGGGGATCGATGCCGTTGCCTGGGCGGGCCGGGTGGCGGATCTCGGTGCTGGTGAAATTCTCCTCACTTCGATGGATAAAGACGGCACAAAATCTGGGTTTGATATTGCTCTTACGCGCGCAGTTGCCGATTCCATAACGATCCCGGTGATCGCCTCTGGTGGCGTTGGCACGTTAGGCCATTTGGTTGATGGTATTCGGGATGGTCATGCGACAGCCGTTCTTGCGGCGTCGATCTTCCACTTTGGCAGCTACACGATTGCTGAGGCAAAGGCTCATATGGCTGCTGCCGGTGTTGCTGTGCGCCCGGTTTTGGTATGATAATGTTTCAACCAGCGAGGCGGTCCGATGACTGACAGCAATAGCAACATTGAAATTTTGAAGCGGCTTTATGCCGTCATTGAATCGCGGAAAGACAGCGACGGAGATTCATCTTATACCGCGTCATTGCTGCAGGCGGGCATGCCAAAGATTGCTCAGAAACTTGGCGAAGAGGCGGTTGAAACGGTGATAGCTGCGACAACCGGCGACGATCAAGAGCTTGTCGGGGAAAGCGCCGATTTGCTCTATCACCTGCTTGTCGTTTGGGCGGCGAAGGGTATTACGCCTGATGACGTCTGGGCCGAACTGTCGCGCCGTGAAGGCACATCAGGCATTGCCGAAAAGGCATCGCGCAAAAGCTAGCTTGCCAAGCAGGTCTCAGAAAGTAGCCGGAACAAACATCATGTTCAAATACGACGATACTAATATTTTCGCAAAAATCATTCGGGGTAAGCTTCCCAGCGACAAAGTCCTTGAGACGGAGCATGCGTTGGCGTTCCACGACATAAACCCGCAGGCACCGATTCATGTGCTGGTGATTCCTAAGGGACCTTATGTTTCGATGGATGATTTCACGGCCAATGCCAGCGCCGAAGAAATAGTCGGTCTGTGGCGCGCGGTCGGTGAGGCTGCTCGGTTATTGGATTTGGTGGAAGGTGGGTATCGGGTTATGTCGAACCATAGCGCCAACGCTCATCAGGAAGTTTTTCACCTCCACATTCATATTCTGGGTGGTCGGCCTTTGGGACCGATGCTCGAAGGTGGCGACATCCCACCGAATGGAACTTGGCATCGGCCTGCCTGAAATCTCTTAGCACGGTAGACCCGATTAACCCGCCTGCTGTCGCCTCTCCCGCCGCTTTTATGCAGAGGGCTCTTGATCTTGCCGCCGCAACGGAAAACGCAGGCCGCGGAAATGCCTATGGCCCGGTGATTGTTCTGTCGGGTAAGATCATCGGCGAAGGGGCGAACGTGATCTATGCCCACCACGATCCAACGGCCCACGGCGTGATGAAGCCGATCCCGCCTGCCCGGGCGACCGCGCTGACATAGGTGGCATCCGCGAGCCACATCATGCCGCCGCAGATCAGCGGATGATCGATCCCGAAAAGATCGGTGATCCGGGTGCGGAAAATTTGCCGTGTCATGAATTACTTTCGAAATACCGGGGCGCGTTTTTCCATGAACGCCGTAAAGCCTTCGGTAAATTCGTCAGCGCCGAAACAACCGGCCTGCGCCAGCGCTTCCATTTCCAGCGCTTCTTCCAGTTTGACCGGCGCCAACCCAAGCTGCTGCTTGGCGATTGCAAAGGCGAAAGGCGGCATGGCGGCGAGGGTCCGCGCCCGTTCGATGGCGATTTCCTCCGCCGTGCCCTCGACCACCAGTTCGTCTGCAAGACCGAACGCAACCGCTTCTTCCGCCTTGACCATCTTTGCATAAAGCAAGATCTGGCGCGCCTTGGCCCCACCGGCGCGGCGCGGCAGCGTATGCAGAATGCCATAGTCGGGGATCAGCCCAACCTTGAAGAACGGGAACCCGATGGTGCCGCCTTCGGCGACCACCGCGGTATCACCCAGCATGGCGAGCCCGGCGCCGGCGCCGACGGCAAAACCTTCGATGGCGGTGACGACCGGCTTTTCGGCCTCGGCGATCAAGCGGACAATCTGGTGATTGGCCTTCATGCGCGCCCGTGCGCCCTTGGAATTCAGCCCTTCCATGCTGGCAATGTCCCCGCCGGCGCAAAAATTCCCGCCCTCGCCGGTCAGCACCAGCGCATGGACCGCCTCATCGCCCAGTATGCCGGGCAGCTCGGCGATCAGGGTGTTGCGGACTTCGTCGTTCAGCGCATTGCGCTTGTCTGGCCGGTTGATCGCAACGCGGGCGATCCCGTCGGTGCGGCGTTCGATATTAACAACTGCCATTAGCTTTCCCTTATTCCGTCCCGGACATCGTTGGGGCGGCAATATTGCCGGTTTGGAAATCGGCGGCAAGGCGCCGGCTCTTCGCGTAACACGCTTCAATTGCGTCCCAAAGTAGAATTTCGATCTGAATGTCGTCGAGCGCGTTAATTTCTTGAATGCCAGTTGGCGAGGTCACATTGATCTCGGTTAGAAAATCACCGATCACGTCGATTCCGACGAACAGAAGGCCGCGTTCTTTGAGGGCTGGTCCGATGGCTTCACAAATCTCCTGCTCGCGAGACGTTAGCGTTGTCTTGCCCGCGGAGCCGCCGGCATGGAAATTCGCCCGAGCATCGCCAATTGCTGGAATGCGCGAAACGCCGCCGACCGGAACGCCGTCTACCAGAATAATGCGTTTATCGCCTTGCCGGACCTCAGGCAGGTAGCGCTGGATAATGATCGCTTCGCGATATTTTTCAGCAAACATTTCCAGTAACGCGCCCATGTTCTCGTCATCAGGGGTAATGTGAAAAACATCAGCACCTCCATTGCCGTATAGAGGTTTCACGATGATGTCCTTGTGCTCATTGCGGAAGGCATGAATCGCCGCAATATCTGACGTGATCAATGTTGGTGGCAGGATGCCATCGAAATGAGTGACGAAGAGTTTTTCCGGGGCGTTCCGAACTTCTGCGGGGTCGTTGACTACTAATGTGTCCGGATGAATATGTTCCAGTAAATGCGTAGCAGTTATGTAAGCCATGTCGAAGGGCGGGTCTTGCCGCATCAATACAACGTCTACCGTCGATAGATCGATGATCTCTTCCTTGCCCGCGGAGAAGTGGTTTCCGACTTCCCGGCGAACTTCAATCGGTCGAGCCCGCGCGAATAGTTGACCATCCCGAAATGCCAATTCGGATGGAAGATAATGATAAAGCGAATGGCCACGCTTTTGCGCTTCCATCGCCATCATAAAGGTGCTGTCGGCACTAATATCGATCGATTCTATCGGGTCCATCTGGATCGCGACGGCTAAGCTCATGTCTTCTCTCTATTCTGCTGGGGCGTGCTGATCCTAGTTAAGCCGCGAGCGGACCTGATGCAACAGTGTCGCGGCTTCCTGGCGCCGGGCTTCGTTTGTGGACTGTGCCAGGAATTCTTCCAAGACGGTCGCCGCACGACGCAGATTACCAATGCCCGCATAAAACTCGCCGGCTTCCTGTAATAAGTGCAGTCGCCGGGGGGCAATCAACAGCATCCGATCCATAATCTCGGCGGCTCGTTCGGGGTCGTTTCCGGAAAGCGCCCGAAGCTTAATATTATTAAGCAACCTGATCAGGGTGTCGCGGCTGCTGATCGGTGAATAGTGACCCGGCTGCAACTCGGCATCTAAGCCAGCCATTTGTTTTAACAACGCTCGAAGGTCGGCTACGTTACGTTCTATTCCACCATTGAATGGGTCAATGATACTGCGCACTGTGCCGCGTTCCAGCCTGATCATTAAATGGCCGGGGAAATTTATACCTGTTGCTGCCCATCCGAGTCGATGAGCAACATCGAGATAAATTATCGCAAGTGCGACGGGCAAGCCTTTACGGCGATCAATCACATTTATCAAATTTGCGTTTTGGGGGTCGTCGTAAGTGTCGGCATCCCCCAGATAGCCTCTGTCCGATGTTATGACGTCTGACAGAGCCCGCATCCGCTTTGTCACGTTATGTGTTGAAGTCCCCGGAACTAATGCGGCGACATCTGCGGCAATTTTGGAAAGATGCTCACGATAGACCATCAGATCTGCATCGGGTTGATCAAGCGCCGCAAGCAACAAAGCGGTTTCTCCGATATCGATGTCGTTATCTTCTTGGTCGCCGAATGCTTTCAGCGCGGAAAGAATTTTTGTGCTCCCCGCTGTATACCTAGCAGTCATTTGTTTGTCGCCCGATTCACTTTGCGCCGGGGATTATTTTTCATGATCGCGTGGCTGACGATGCGTCGAACATATTTTATTTGGCGGGCATGATTGCGCACACGTTCAAGCTCTGCTGCGTTTTGCGCAATGCCCATCAAATAGACCGTCCCGCTAACCGTATCTATTGAGTAGTTTATTGAGACAACTTGGTTGTCCAGAGTAAGTAGGGTTTTTAATTTAGTAGAGATCCAGCTGTCACGTGCAAAACCGGACGTTCCGCCCGATGAGGTCGCCTGAATTTCGTTTATGACTTCTTTGACGCCAGCTGCTTTCCAGGCAAGCCGGACGGCGTCGACGCGCATTTTTGGTGTCGGAACGGAGCCTGTCAGCAATACGCGTCCTTCAGATATTGAAATATTGGCACTGGTTAGAAGCGCTTTACTATGGCCAAGCCACAAAGCGCTAATTTGGGTGCCGATCGCAAGGTCGCGGGCGGCATTATTGAGGCCGCGTTCTTCAGAGGCGGCGGTGGCAACAGATGCACCGACGCCAATGGCGGCCCCAAGGCAGCCACTTAGAAACGGTAATGCGGCGAGCAATAGCAACAGAAAACTAAAAACCCGAAGATCAAACCTGGCAGCCATAAAAGTTATCCCAACCTCACCTAACGTATTTTGCACACGCTCATG
>Ga0302127_10001530_pt1 | contig 13748 bp, 10 predicted proteins | sample CB4_SCM_MG_FD_204452 | JGI IMG/M metagenome (GOLD analysis project Ga0302127, IMG submission 204452) | Marine microbial communities from Western Arctic Ocean, Canada - CB4_SCM | ecosystem: Environmental > Aquatic > Marine > Oceanic | place: Canada: Western Arctic Ocean | collected 2017-09-24
CCAATTTCTATGCAGTCGGTTCTTAAAATCAATCGGGCAGCGTCAATTTTAGCACTAGCTAGACCAATACGATGTTGGACATTCTGGAAATTACGCATTTTTGAGCCGGTATAATTGGTGCTGCGGCTTTCAATCCACTCAACCATGCGCTCGAGAGCTGCTTGGGCTCCCCCAACTACACAGCCAGCCAGACCGCTAGCGCCATAAGCCGACGTTGGAATCCTGTACATCGGATTTGAATTGGCATCGATGCCTCTGTATCGATGCCCTGCTCTCGATATTGCCATCGACTCAACGCGGTGCTCTGGCACGAACAGATTGTCTGTTTTGCAAGTGCAACTCCCCGTGCCACGCATACCCATGGTGTGCCAGTCATCGATAATTTCATATTTACCTTCGGGGACCAAGCACTGGACCCAATCAACGGGTTTGTCACCTTCCATGACGATAGCAGCAAGAATATGCCATCCGGCGCCGATGACACCGGAACAAAACGGCCATTGGCCGGAAAGGATGAAGCCTCCATCGACCTTGTGTGCGCGCCCGAATTGATAGGCAATCCCGGACGCAATCAGGGCGTCTGGATTATCTTCCCAGACATCACGCTGCGCCTGCTCTGAGAAAACTGACAGGGTACGGTGATGAGAGGCTAGATTTGCCACATTCCAGGCGACCGAACAGTCGCCCCTTGCAAGCATTTCAGGAATATCTACCCAAGCGACAAACTCTAGTTCCATGCCCCCCCAATTACGCGGTTGCAGGAAGCGTAATAGGCCGGTGCGATGAAGCTCAGCCTCGATCGGAGCCGGCATGGAACGTTGCTCATCTGCGATGGCAGCATGTTCTTGCAATAGCGGAATTAATGCGCGGGCACGCTCAGTTGCCTCTTTAAGGGTAACCTGGCTGAATTGATCGGACGCAGATCTAGCCATAATATTTAGTCCTTTTGCGGCGAGATGTATGTCTAAAATCCGAAAACGGCAACTGCGCGGATTGGCGAGCCAGTACCCTCACGCCACTTCATCGGTAACCCGATAAACCGAAATTCACCGCGACCGATGAGAGCCTCCAGATTGCACAGGCTTTCCATGTGAGTGATGTCAAGTTCAAGGCAGGCTTTGTGTACCAGAGAGTTGATACTGCCGATCGGACCTGGCCGCATTGAGTCTATGCCAAAATGAACGATGTCCTGTTGTGCTAACCATTCAGTTGCAGCAACATTAACGCCGGAATTATCGGTTGAATATGCCGACGTTGGAAACGTCCGCTCGTGATGGCCAGTGCAAAGCAGCACAGTCCCTTTCTTTGGTATCTGCACACCGGATGCTTCAACCGCTTTTTCAAGATCTTGAGGTGTAATTTCTTCTTTCGGCTTCTTGTGGCGTAGATCCAGGCAGATTCCAGGAACGATGCAGTTTTCTAATGGATATTCATTGATTGGAGTGCCGGTTTTTCCAAAATGACGGGGGGCATCGATGTGGGTACCGCCGTGGTCTGGCATAGAGAAAAACATTACTGCATTGCCGTGGACATTGCCGGATTCGATAAATGCCTGATCATGATCCTTCCACACGCCGTGGATAATCGGAGGCTGCCCTGGATAGGCGGGGGAGCGGTGATAAAGTTCCCTACTCAGATCAATTATTTCCATGGTCTTTCTTCCTTTTGTATTCTGATGGTTCAGGTCCAATTTTTAGGTTGGTATAGATTGTCACAATAATCATGTTGGCTACGCGCGTCGATTACTTAGGGTTGCTGGAGGATTGTTAGTCAATGTGTGAGGTCTGGTGCAAAAAGCCTATCCTGTGAAGTTTCTAATGCTTGCCCGATACGCAGCACATTATCTTCGCGCCAGCGGCCAGCAGATATTTGAACCGACATGGGCATACCGGATGCATTTAGTCCCATCGGCATGACCAGGGCTGGACAGCCGGTCACATTGTGGCAGGATAGGAACGGGCGGTGGAGTTGATCCAGAAAATTGTACGGTTTCCCGTTAATATCAATGCTTAGTGTTTTGATGGGAGGGGCAGTGAAGGGTATGGACGGGGAGATCATCGCGTCGGCACCTGCAAAAAACTCCTCCACTTCACGGATAAGTAAGCTTCGTGCACGCAGTGCCCGGACATAATCGTCGGTCTTGATTTTGAGAGACCATTCGATGCGGTGGAGCACGTCAGCTTCAAAACTATTAGGGTCGCGTTCATAAAGTGGGCGGTGGACCTCGGAAAACTCTGGACCGGCTATCTGACGAAATAATGTGTGAAAGCGCTCAGGATCTGGGAAGTGGCGGGTTTCAACTTTGGCGCCAAGGTCGATGAGTGTCGCTATAACGCGCTCAAAAGCTTTGGAAATATCGTTGTCTATCTCTTTGTTCTGGTTGAAGTCGGGAGAAATAATGATGGTCGCGCCGTTTACACCCTTATCGATGGTAGCTAGATAGTCGGGCACGGGCCGGTTGCTAGAATGCGATTCAAGTGGGTCGTAGCCTGCTAGTACTTGCAGCATGAGCGCGGCATCGGCCACTTCTGAAGACATTGGGCCCGGATGATCAAAGGTTGGTGCGTTGGGGCAAATCCCGCGCAGGGAAATGCGCCCATGTGTTGGTTTCAGGCCAACAATGCCACACAGGGCTGCCGGTGTTCGGATGGAGCCGCCGGTATCTGTGCCGAGAGCTAATGGACACATGCCGCTGGCAATAGCCGCAGCTGATCCACCGCTCGATCCACCGACTGTGCGGCTCGGATCCCATGGGTTTTTTGATGTGCCAAAATGCTGGTTAATTGTTGTTGAGGCCGCAGCCCACTGATGGGTGTTAGTCTTGCCGAGTAGTATCGCGCCGGCATTGGTTAAAGACGAGATGCAGTGGGCATCGCGCACCGGTACGTTGTTTTCGCAGACTTTGGCGCCATTGGTGGTTCGAATGCCCGCTGTTTCTATGATGTCCTTGGCGCCGTAAGGTAATCCATGAAGTGGTCCGCGCCATTCGCCAGCCATGATTTCTTTTTCGGCTTTCTTTGCATCCTTTCGCGCGCGCTCCGGAGTGACCAAGACAAATCCAAAATAGTGCTCGTTCTGTTCGTCAATACGGGAGAGAAAGGCGTCAGTTACCTCTACTGGAGAGAGTTTCTTGGTGCGTATTGCTGTGGAAAGCGCGGACGCGCTCATCGTGTAAATAGATTTATAAGACATGAGGGCTGCTCCGGCTTCGGTTTATTAAAAAACTCAACCATTGACGTGTTACACTTTGGAGACAGAATTCTGAGGTGACGCGATGTTCCTGTCAATTCAACCATAGGTTGAACCGGGATGATATTACCTCATACAAAATTATTGACGTCACCGGGTCTTGGTCCTGCCATGGCCATCGACAAGGGATGGTAAATAAGCTATTGTAGGCGATTATTTTGACGGATCATACGGGAGCAGCGTCAATAACGCGGCCTAAGTATGACTGTTTTTTCACTATGTTTCGAGGTCGAGAAACAATGAACGTTATCGAACAGCTCGAGGCCGAGCAGATGGCGGATCTTTCCGCCAAGCGTGAGACACCAGAATTTTCTCCCGGTGATACGGTCCAGGTTAATGTATGGGTGCGCGAGGGTAGCCGTGAGCGTGTGCAGGCCTATGAAGGTGTTGTGATCGCGCGGTCTGGCGCGGGCCTAAATGAGAGTTTTACCGTACGAAAGATCTCCTATGGTGAGGGGGTTGAACGCGTATTTCCGGTCTATTCCCCGATGATTGATTCTATAAAGGTGATCCGCCGGGGTAAGGTGCGCAGAGCAAAGCTTTATTATCTGCGCGGTTTGCGCGGGAAATCGGCCCGCATTGCTGAGAAAGTTGATCCTAACCGCGGTAAGAAGAAAGCTTTGATCCAGGCTAAATCATTGATGGCCAAGACAGCTGTTGATGAAGTGCCAGTAGATCTGGGCGAGGGCGCTTTGAGCGCCGAAGATACGCCAGCACAAAAATCCGAATAAACACTCGGTGCGCGGCCTTGTTAAACGGCGGGGTTATTTCTCCGCTTGATGCATTGCGATGTTTTTATGCCATCAATTGATACAGCAAGTTGCGTGGAGTTTTGTCCAATGAACATCGATCTACTAAAACGCCTTTGTGAAACGCCGGGCGTTTCTGGTCGGGAAGACCGTGTTCGTGAACTGATCAAGTCGGAGATCGATGGGTTGTTCGATCACGTCGAAGTCGATGCTATGGGCTCACTACTGTGTCGGCGGGATCCGCGCACGGGGAGAAAACCTAAGACCAAAACGGAATTAAAGCCGGTCAAAGTCATGCTGCTTTGTCATATGGATGAGATTGGTTTCTTGGTCAGTCACGTGAGCGAGATGGGTCATATTTATGTTCATCCAGTTGGTGGGTTTGATCAGCGAAATTTGTTTTCGCGCCGTGTGCTGGTGTGTACCGAAAGGGGCGATTTTAAGGGTGTGATGAACCCCGCGGGGAAGCCTGTGCATATTCAAGCACCAGAAGATCGTAAGAAAGTACCTGAAATATCAGGATTTTTTATTGATATTGGGCTTGGGGATAAAACCCGAAAGCATATTCGCGTTGGCGATTATGTGGTGATGGATGAGCCGCTAGTAGAGATGGGCGATAAAATTGTCTCCAAGGCGCTCGATAATCGTATTGCCTGTTGGCTCGGCATTGAGGTGATCCGAAAAATTGCCGCTGACAAAGCTAAACACGGTGCTGAAATCCATGTGGTGTTTACCTGTCAAGAAGAGGTCGGCCTACGCGGCGCTCGGACGGCTACTTTCGCCATCCAACCTGATATTGGGCTTGGTATAGACACCACGCTTGCTTGTGATACTCCTGGCGTTGGTGAGCCTGAGCAGGTGACGGTACAGGGCCGGGGGTTTGGGCTGCATGTGAAGGATTCCTCGTTCATTGCCGATGCCCGGTTAGTTGCCGAATTTGAAGAACTTGCCGAGAAGAACGAGATACCATTCCAGCGTACCATGCTGGCACGCGGCGGGCAGGACGGCGCGGCCGCGCAACAGTCAGCCGCGGGTGCGCGCGCAGTTGGAATTGTAGTCGGAACCCGCTATATTCATACTGTGACTGAGATGATTCACACGTCTGATCTTATTGCCGCACGCGATATTCTTGCAGTATATCTTTCGCAGTAATACCCGATAGTGGCGAGTGTTTTGATGCTGGGAGCTTGACCGGACGACGTCTCCCGTCGCATATCTGCCGTTAATTAATCAATTAAATACCGGACAGATGATTCCCATGACGGCACCAAAAACGCTTTACGACAAAATCTGGAATGATCATTTGGTACATCAGGCCGATGATGGCACATGCCTTGTCTATATTGACCGGCATCTGATCCATGAGGTGACCAGTCCGCAAGCCTTTGAAGGATTGCGGATTGCCAAGCGCAAGGTGCATGCGCCATCGCGCACGTTGGCTGTTGTTGATCATAATGTGCCGACGACGGATCGCTCCAAAGGTATAGATGATGAGGAATCGCGCATCCAGGTAGAAGCGTTGGCGAAGAACTGCGCCGATTTTGGTGTTGAGTATTTCAACGAGCTTGATCCGCGACAGGGTATTGTCCATGTGATTGGACCGGAGCAGGGGTTTACTCTTCCCGGTACGACTATCATGTGCGGCGATAGTCATACGTCCACCCATGGGGCATTTGGTGCGCTGGCTATGGGTATAGGCACCTCGGAAGTTGAGCACATTCTTGCCACCCAGACTTTAATTCAGAAAAAGGCCAACAACCTTCGGGTTGTGGTTGATGGCAAGACACCTGATGGTGTTGGCGCTAAGGACATCATTCTTGCCATCATTGGTGAGATCGGCGCCGGCGGTGGCACCAATCATGTGATAGAATATTGCGGTAACGCGATAGAAGCGCTCTCGATGGAGGGGCGTATGACAGTATGTAATATGTCGATTGAGGGCGGTGCGCGCGCCGGTCTTATCGCGCCGGATGAGACAACCTATGCTTATATGGAAGGTCGTCCGCGCGCTCCTAAGGGAGCGGAGTGGGATCTGGCGAGGAGATATTGGGAAAGCTTGCCAAGTGATGGGGGCGCCGAGTTCGATCGGGAAGTGTATATTAATGGAGCTAATCTTCCGCCTATTGTTACCTGGGGAACCAGTCCGGAAGATGTGGCGTCAGTGACTAGTGTTATCCCTAATCCGGATGATATTGATGATGAAAGCCGGCGGGCAACGAAAAAGTTGGCTCTTGAATATATGGGGCTGACGGCGGGGACGCGGATCACCGACATCAATGTCGACCGCGTGTTTATCGGATCCTGCACCAATGGTCGGATTGAAGATTTGCGGGCTGCTGCGTCAATAGTTGTGGGTAAGACCGTCAATGGCAATGTCAATGCGTTGGTGGTGCCGGGCTCGGGGCTTGTTAAAGCGCAGGCTGAATCGGAAGGACTCGACAAAATATTCATTGATGCAGGGTTTGAATGGCGCGAGCCTGGTTGTTCTATGTGCCTAGCGATGAATCCGGACAAACTAGAGCCGGGAGAGCGCTGCGCATCGACATCTAATCGCAATTTTGAAGGACGGCAGGGCTTCAAGGGTCGTACGCATCTCGTTTCGCCAATTATGGCGGCGGCAGCAGCTATTGCGGGTCGCTTTGTCGACGTGCGCGAGCTCGATTAGGAACCGCCGAGACACACGACCACGTGACCAAGGAATTTGATAATGAAAAAATACAAAACACTGACTGCGGTTAGCGCGCCTTTGCCGATGACCAATATTGATACCGACAAGATTATCCCTAAACAGTATCTCAAGACTATTAAACGTACCGGTCTTGGTAAGGGGCTATTTTCGGAGCTGCGCTACAATGACGATGGTTCTGACAATCCGGACTTCACTTTGAACAAGCCGGCTTACAAGAATGCCGAGATTCTGGTGACTGGCGATAATTTTGGGTGTGGATCAAGCCGAGAGCACGCGCCTTGGGCACTGCTAGATTACGGCATACAAGTGGTAATTTCGACTTCATTTGCCGATATTTTCCATGCTAATTGCTTCAAGAATGGCCTGCTGCCCATAGCTCTCCCGAAGGCAGATGTTGACAAGCTGATGAAAAATTCTGAGCGTGGCGCAAATGCGACAATCACGGTTGATCTGGAGAAGCAGGAAATTCTCAGCACTGACGGTGAAACGATTCCGTTTAATGTTGATCCATTTCTCAAACGCTGTCTGCTCGAGGGCCTTGATGATATTGGGCTCACATTGGGAAAGACAGCCGCTATCAACGATTTTGAAGAAAGTACCGGAGAAGTGCGTCCTTGGATTTAGAGCGCTGATGGTGCAGAGAAGTTTGCGTAATTATTGTGGTCCGACCATCTTTTAGACCACTGATGCGATTGCGCAATAAAATTGATGAGGAACTGTGTGATGATTTGGAGGCTGCAATCAGGGCTGAAATCACGTTGGCAACAGGAGCAGTCAATCCGCTGATGAAAGAAATATTGAAGTCACGATCTCTAAAATTACAGATTAAGCAACTAAAAATTTGGCAATATTGATGAGCGGAATTGCTAATCTTGTATTGCATTTTAGGCTCTTTGAGAGTAATCGCCGACAGGTAGTTATGGGAAAATTTATTCTTGGTTATATGACCCACCTCCAGGTTGGATGGTATAAATTAGAAAATTAAACAATCATTTAGTATTGGTAAATGTTCCAAAAAGGGGAGGCTGCCTTGATGCGGTATGAAGCTCCATCGACACTCGACGCGGCTATGGCGCTTCTGGCTGAAGAAGCTGGTAGTGCTCGTATACTCGCGGGAGGCACAGATCTTCTGGTTCAGATGCATAGTGGTACAGCGGCTCCGGACCTAATTGTTGATATTAAGAAAATTGACGAAATGTGTTCGATCGTTCTGGAAAACGGCCGCTATCGAGTTGGTGCGGCGGTAACCGGTATGGAAATCATGGAGCATGATGACTTCAACGCTGCCTGGCCGGGGGTTGTTGATGGGGTGCAGCTGATCGGATCGATACAGGTGCGCGGCCGGGCAACCGTTGGCGGTAATCTTTGCAATGCGTCACCAGCGGCTGACTCTGTTCCAGCAATTGTGTCAGCTGGAGCAGTCGCGTCGATTATGGGTCCTGGTGGACGTCGTGATGTACCGGTTGAAGACATTGGTATCGGCCCGGGGCGCACATCGATTGAAAAGGGTGAAATTGTTGTCTCGTTACTATTCCCGGAAAAGGCAGCTAGCTCATCTGGTGCGTATTTGCGATTTACCCCACGAACAGAAATGGATATTGCTGTTGTCGGTGCGGGCGTTCATTTAACCCTCGATGCTGGAGGCACCTGCACAGAAGCTAAGCTGTCCCTGGGTGCTGTTGCCGCGCGGATTTTGGTGGTGGAAGAGGGAGCTAAAGCGCTCATTGGCTCTAAGGTTGATGATGCGACGTTGGAAGCTCTTGCTGCCGCGGCAAGTGCGGCTTGCAGCCCGATTGATGACAAACGTGGGACCAAGGAATTCAGGATTGATGTTGCCGGTGTGCTCGCGCGCCGGGCTGCAGGCATTGCTGTTGAAAGAGCGAGGAAAAGCTGATGGCAAGACAACATGTAACGATGACCGTAAATGGCGATGAGGCCGATTTTCTATGTGAGACCGACCAGACGTTGCTTTCGGCGCTGCGTGATGAGCTTCAGCTAACGGGAACCAAGGAAGGCTGCGGTACGGGCGACTGTGGTGCGTGCTCGGTCATGCTCGATGGCCGGCTTGTGTGCTCATGTCTGACGCTTGCAGTTGAGGTCGAGGGCAAAGAGGTTGAGACTATTGAAGGTATGGCCCAGGGTGAAAACCTACATCCCCTGCAAACCAAGTTTCTTGAACATGCGGCACTGCAATGCGGGATCTGCACACCGGGATTTCTGATCGCTGCGCGTGCTCTTCTTGAGAAAAGTCCCGATCCTACCGAAAGCGAAGTACGCTATTGGCTGGCCGGGAATCTTTGCCGTTGCACCGGATATCACAAGATTGTTGAAGCTGTGCTCGATGCGGCAGCGGAGATGAGGGGGCATTAGCTGATGTCTGTCTCATTAAGTTATGAAGATAAGGCTTTGAATGTCATAGGCACACGGCCTATCCGGCCCGATGGTGTCGACCGAGTGACCGGTCGGGCGCGTTTTGGGGCGGACATTAACTTGCCAGGGCAGATTTATGGTCGCGTGTTGCGAAGCCCTCATGCCCATGCTCACATTAAATCGATTGATATATCAAAAGCCGCAGCCTTGCCCGGGGTAAAGGCTATCGTCACAAGCGATGATTTCGATGAGATGCCCACCGAATATATTGCTGTCGGCGAGATGATTGTAAATTTTCGTGATCTGACCCGCAATGTTATTGCACGTGAAAAGGTTCTCTATGATGGCCATCCGGTTGTCGCCGTCGCGGCGACTAGTGATGCTATTGCGCGCCGGGCCGTAAAACTTATCGATGTCGAGTATGAAATTTTACCCCATGTAATCGATGTGGTTAAGGCGATGGCGCCGGATGCACCGCTACTGCATGAGGATCAGTTTACACAAGGTGTTGAGCCAACACCAGAAAAACCTAGCAATATTGCCAAACGGATGATGTTTGAAATTGGCAATTTGGATGCAGGTTTTGCTAAGGCGGATCATGTGGTTGAGCGCGTATACACCACAAAACCAGTGCATCAGGGCTATATCGAACCGCACTCTTCGATTGCTAGTTATAGCGAGGACGGAACCGTTGAACTGTGGACTGCTACCCAGGGACATTTCGTGATCCGGGCACAGTGTGCCCGGCTTCTCAATATGGAAATCTCAAAAATTAAGGTGATAGCCACTGAATTGGGTGGTGGTTTTGGTGGCAAGAACAATGTCTATCTTGAGCCCTTAGTCATAGTACTTTCGAAAAAGTGCAACAGGCCGGTCAAGATGACGATGTCGAGGGAGGAAGAGTTTCGGGCTACGGGTCCTGGGGCCGGTGGACGCATTCTGGTCAAGATTGGGTGTACCAAGGATGGTAAGATCACTGCTGCTGATTTTCAGATAGATCTTCAGGCTGGAGCATATGCCGGCGCTCCGTTGCCACAGGCAACCATGTCGGCATTCACTAGATATGATATAGAGAATGTACGTGTTGTTGGTCACGATGTGACAGTTAATCGTCCCAAGGTTGCGGCTTACCGTGCTCCAGGCGCACCGAATGCGGCGTTTGGTGTTGAGGGCGCAATAGACGAGCTTGCGCGTGCAATCAGTCTAGATCCTGTCGACTTCCGGTTGAAAAATGCCGCAAAGGAAGGCTCAAAAACCTATTATGGGGTGACGTTCGGGCCGATTGGATTTGTTAAAACTTTGGAGCGCGTTAAAGCTCATCCGCATTATAGCGCACCACTTGGCCCGAATCAGGGACGCGGTGTTGGAACAGGTTTCTGGTTTAATATCGGATTTGATACGACAACATCACTCAATGTGAATGAAGATGGCACCATTACACTGACCATCGGCACGGTTGAGGTTGCTGGTGGTGGACGTGCGTCTTTGGCGATGATGGTAGCGGAAGAATTCGGAGTTGATGCGGGCAAGGTGCATGTTTCAACCGGTGATACTTCGCAGCTTGGGTTTAACTTCGTAACCGCAGGTAGCCGCGGCACATTTGCTGGCGGCATAGTCGCGGTGATGGCTTCACGCCAGGCGATTGAAACATTGAAAGAACGAGCGGCGATGACCTGGGATGTTGCGGCTGACGAGGTTGTCTGGGAAGATGGGCATGCGCGACCCGCCAGCGCTAATGTGGGTGACTTTGAGCCTTTGTCGATCGGCGATATTGCCAAGGTATCAAATAAGACAGGCGGTCCGATATCAGGCCATGCTGAATTAAATGTGCAAGGAGCTGGTCCGGGCTTTGGCGCCCAGATTGTTGATGTCGAAGTCGATCGGGAAACGGGACGTGTGCAGGTGATCCGGCACACTGTTATTCAGGATGCAGGCAAGGCGATCCACCCGGCTTATGTCGAGGGGCAGTTCCAGGGTGGTGCCGTGCAAGGTATTGGCTGGGCGCTCAATGAGGAATATATTTACGGTGAGGATGGTCGTCTGCAAAACCCTGGTTTTCTCGATTACCGCGTGCCTGTTGCCTCTGATGTTCCTCACATTGATACCGAGATTGTTGAGGTGCCAAATCCTAACCATCCATACGGCGTGCGCGGGGTAGGAGAGGTTCCTATTGTGCCGCCGACGCCGGCGATCGCCAATGCTATTCATGATGCGATAGGTGTGCGCTTTTACGACCTACCGATGTCGCCGCCCAAAGTCTTGAAGGCGATGAAAGACAATGGCACGGCTTGAGTAAGAGCTCATGTTGGCTCTGCGAGACTGCTTTGCGGGGCCGCTGTTTATCGTTGAATATTATATGTAATGAAGGTGTGATTTTTAGTGCGCAAGTGGGCAAGGCATTGTGTGCCGAATCGCCCAGCCTTGTATCATTTAGCCTAGATTATTTCGTTCGGAGGGGATTTGATGAAGATCACAAAGGTCACTAGCTCAATTTTGCATGTTCCCAACGATCCTCCGGTCTCGGCCTATTATCCTTCTAATACCTATGTTCTGGCAGATATTGAGACCGATCAGGGGTTAACCGGTGTTGGCTATACAATGTTGGTTGGTGGCTTTGGGGCACGATCAGTCAAGGCTTATCTCGATGAAAGCCTAGTCCCACTTCTTAGCGGGGAAAATCCTCTTGAGATCGACCGTCTGTATGAGAAGATGTATGAGAATGATCGCGGCATCCGCAAGAAAGGTGTGCCGATGTATGCGATCAGTGCAATGGATATTGGTCTGTGGGATATTCTGGCGCAGTCAATGAATTCCCCGGTCTGGCAAGTGCTTGGAGGCACGAATGCACCAATCAAGGCGTATGGTAGTGGTGGGTTTTTACCCTACACTATCGATCAGCTGATTGAGGAAGCGCAGGGGTTCCGTGCCAAAGGTTGCGGATATTACAAGTTTAAAATCGGCCGTGAAGATTTGATGGAAAATGTTGAGCGAGTACATACATTATGTGACGTACTTAGCGGTATGCGCATTATGGTTGACGCCAATCAGCGATGGGATGTCGCAACCAATATCAGGATAGGTAATGCGTTGGCTGACTGTGACCTATATTGGTATGAGGAGCCGGTTCTGGCGGATAACATAGACCAATGCGCTGAGGTTGCTCGTGCTATATCGACGCCGGTTGCAACGGGAGAGAATGAATATACTCGCTATGGATTTCGTGATTTGATTGAGGCAGGTGCCGCGCAATTTCTTAATCCAGATATTCATCGCTGCGGGGGATTTAGCGAGATGATGAAAATTTCCCATCTTGCCAGTGCTTATGATCTAAAAATCGCACCACACTTGGCGACGGAGCTTTCACTCCATGTAATGGCGGCAATTCCCAATGCGGATATGGTTGAATTTCTGGCCGGCATGCCGGCGGATTTGCTTGAGGATCCCCCAGCGCTTGTCAACGGCACCATTGCTTTGTCAACCAAACCCGGTCATGGCGTGCGGTTCACTGCTGAGGCACTGAAGCGTTACAGTGTTGAGTAGGTAAAGGGTTGCTCTGCCGTATTGCGGCAAAAGATCCTGCGCGCTAAACCAATACATAATAGTCTTATGAGAATGGGCCGGTTACTTAGCTACGGTACTAGAAGGAGATATTAAAAATGGCGTCGTTCAGTTTATTGTTTCTTCCAGGTGACGGAATTGGTCCGGAAGTCATGGGTCAGGTCGAACGGGTGGTTCAATGGTTCAACGGTCACACCGATCTCGATTTTGAGATTGAGCGGGATCTGGTGGGTGGAATTGCTTATGACGCCCATGGGAAGGCTATTTCAGAAGATGCAATGAAACTGGCACAAAATTGTGATGCAGTTATCTTCGGTGCGGTCGGTGGGCCGCAGTGGGATGATGTCCCATTTGATGTGCGCCCAGAGGCGGGTCTATTACGTTTGCGCAAGGATCTTGATCTGTTTGCTAATCTACGTCCGGCAATCTGTTACGAACCGCTTGCGGATGCGTCTAGTCTGAAGCGAGAGTTGGTCGAAGGACTTGATATTCTGATTTTGCGCGAACTTACTGGCGGGGTTTATTTTGGTGAGCCCAAGGAAATTATTGATTTGGGCAATGGCCAGCGACGTGCGATCGACACCCAAGTCTATGAGACCTTTGAGGTGGAGCGTATTGCAAGGGTAGGATTTGAGCTTGCCCGCGCGCGCTCTAACAAACTTACTTCGACCGAAAAACGTAATGTCATGAAATCAGGGGTATTTTGGCGCGAGGTAGTGATGGATGTACATCAGCGTGAATATCAAGATGTGGAGCTTAATCATATTCTTGCCGATGCATGTGCCATGCAGCTTGTGCGTAACCCTAAGCAGTTTGATGTCATCGTTGCGGACAATCTGTTCGGAGATATTTTGTCCGATGAGGCAGCTATGCTGACCGGCTCTATGGGTATGTTGCCATCAGCTTCTCTCGGTAATGAGAATGCCGAGACTGGACGACGAAAGGCAATGTATGAGCCAGTTCATGGCTCCGCTCCCGATATATCAGGCAGAGGTATTGCAAATCCAATTGCGGAAATTGCTTCCTTCGGTATGGCGTTAAAATATTCATTTGACCGGAGTGAAGAAGCCAAAATGGTAGATAAGGCAATTGCGGCTGCACTAGATCACGGCCTACGCACACCAGATATAATG
>Ga0302127_10001532_pt1 | contig 13736 bp, 12 predicted proteins | sample CB4_SCM_MG_FD_204452 | JGI IMG/M metagenome (GOLD analysis project Ga0302127, IMG submission 204452) | Marine microbial communities from Western Arctic Ocean, Canada - CB4_SCM | ecosystem: Environmental > Aquatic > Marine > Oceanic | place: Canada: Western Arctic Ocean | collected 2017-09-24
AGCTGCGACATCGCAGAATTACGCAATGAAACACTAATCAACCTGTTGTCAAATAAAGATAAACGCGTTCGTCAACGCGCGCAGTTTGAGTTGGTGAATAGGCACGCAGTTCCACAACTGCACTCTGTCGCAATTAATCCCCAATACCCGACAATCGCTCGCTGCCACGCCTTATGGGCTCTTAGCTCGTTGTCGCGAACTCAGGGGAGAAACCATTTGCCACAGATATGTCTTAGTGACGACGATGCGCAGGTGCGCGCCCAGTTTTTACGAAGTGCCAATGAGATTCATGATAAGAGATCAGAGGCATGGTTTGTTAAGGGACTAAGCGACGCGTCTCCCCAAGTCCAGTATTTCGCGGCACTCGGTTTAGCTCATTACCAAGGCCATTTACGGCTGTTATACAGCCATGCCGCTACAACCGATAGATTTGTACGCAGTGCATTGGTTGAGGCTGTTGCTGCTCAAGCATTGACAGGAGAGCTGTCGTCTCTGAGAGCAGAGCACAGCCAAGAACAACTCATGTTAAGTGTTTTGGCCCTGCGAAAAACTCGCAGCACTGAGCTTATAAAATTCTTAGATGACAGCAACGTAGAAATTAGAAACGAAGTTATTTGTGCGATATACGATCGCGAACTAATTTCCGCTAAAGAACAAGTTGCAGCCCTTGCCGCGGATCACAATAAATATAGTTCAGCCTCAGTGCGAAGAATACTTGCGTGTAAAAACTTTATCGGAAGTAAGGCTTATGCTAAAGAACTACATAGCTATGCCAGCGACGCTAGCAATCCGGCTTACTTACTAGAGGAGGTGGCGGTGTATTTGCAAAAATGGTCTAAGCCACACGGGTTTGATATGCTGCTAAACGAGTGGCAAGAGTTTCCGACGCGCGATGTCGATTCAGTAAAAGATATGGACCTAGATTTCTCATCGATAAAAGCCGAAGGCCCATTGGTCCGCGGCAAAAAGATTTTTTCTGAAAATACCGTGCTTAGCTGTACAAAATGTCACAGCATGTCAGGCATTACCCAAGATGGCTTTGTGAACCCTGCAGGCCCAGACTTAAGTGGCATTGGTTCGAGGTACAGTGCCGAGCAAATCCTTAAATTCATTGCTGAGCCACGGGCTGAATCAGCGATGCCTAAAGATATTTCTGAAAAGATCAGCGATTCAGAACTTTCTGACTTAGTGGATTTCTTGTCAGCGCAAAAAGATAAAACAGTAACGTTGAACTTGACAGAAGATAATGCTGTTGAGTTTAAAGAGGTCACCATCGCCGACAACAAAACTATTTATGTGTCAACAACAGAGGTGAGTTGGGATGTCTACGATTTGTTTTTCTTGCGCGAAGACGAGCAGATAGAAATTGATGGAGTTACCGGGCCCAGTCACTCGGTGTTTCCGGTGACCCGCGGTTACGGACACGACAACATGCCGGCGATTGGTATGACTTATGCGGCGGCGCAAAATTTTTGCACTTGGCTCAGCGCAAAACAAAATCATAACTTCCGATTAGCAACAGCCGATGAATGGCGCGTGGCCCTCGGTAAACAAGAAATTTCTGCGCAGACCGCGTGGCTTGCTGACAATTCTGAGGGCACTCCGCACTTAGTTGGACAATACGCCGCTAATGGAAACGGCATCTTTGACATGATTGGCAACGTAGAAGAGTGGGTCACAGACCCATCAGCGCCTAAAGGAATGACCATGGGCGGAAGTTTTATGGACGATGCTTCGCAGTTAGAGTCTGAACTCTCGTCGATTTACCAAGTATCCTGGCAGGCTCGTGATCCGCAGTGGCCAAAAAGTTCTTGGTGGATGTCAGACGCAGGTTACGTAGGATTTCGTATCGTAACGGACAGCAGACCGCAAACCGCATCTCTATAACTAGTTACATGAATCGAAGAACATTCCTTAAGGGCGCCTCAGCCGGGATCGCCGCCACCTCTTTATTAGGCTCAAAAGCTGTTGCCAATAGCGCCAAAGAATTGCGCGTCGGCCTCATCGGCTGTGGTGGCCGCGGTACAGGCGCAGCAATGCAAGCGCTAAATGCTGATCCAGATGTCGTGCTTTACGCGATGGGTGACCTCACCGCCGACCGCTTGCAGCAATCACACGCTGGGCTTACTGAAACCTTTGGCGAACGACTGCAGGCAGATAGCACCCGCCAGTTTGTTGGCTTCGATGCCTTCGAAAAAGTTATCGAGCAGGTGGACGTCATTTTACTGGCAACCCCCCCCGTTTTCCGTCCGCAGCATTTACGCGCGGCCGTTGAAGCCGGGTGCCACGTGTTTTGTGAAAAACCCGTCGCGGTAGATGGCGCCGGAGTTCGTTCGGTTATTGAAACCGCAGCAATGGCACAAGCAAAAGGCTTGTCAGTAGCCAGTGGTTTTTGTTGGCGCTCTGCATTCGGACACCGCGCTCTTTACCAACGTATTCATCAAGGTGAAATCGGTAAGGTTGTCGGTGTACATGCCACTTACATGGCAGGTCAACTGTGGAATAAAGAACGCCAAGCGGAGTGGTCTGATTTGGATTACCAGTTACGCAACTGGGTTTACTATGCACAACTCGGCGGCGACCATGTTGTCGAACAAGCCATTCACTCGGTCGATAAGATTTTGTGGGCCAAGAATGACGAAACGCCGTCCAGTGTGCTGGCTAGTGGCGGGCGCCAAACGCGCACCGAGGCAAAATACGGCAATATTTTCGATCACTTTTCGGCAGTATATGATTGGGCCGACGGAACCCAAGCCACTTTGCAGTGTCGTCAAATGAAAGGTTGTCACATGGAAAACCTTGATCGCATTATTGGTTCGACCGGCATCGCTTACGTTGATGGTTGGGCAAATAAATTTGTGATCAAAGGTGAGAATGCATGGAAGTACGATGGCCCGAGTAACGATATGTATCAAACCGAGCACGACGATTTGTTCGAGTCCATTCGTAATGGCAGCGCGATGAATCAAGGCGTTGACATGGCGCACTCAACTTTGGCGGCAATCATGACGCGCATGTCAGCATATACAGGCAAGGTTGTGACCTGGGATCAGGCGCTTAATTCTCAGCTTGAATTAACTCCAGCTCAATGGGTTGGTGGACCAGGCGTTGATGCTTCTGTGCCAGTACCTGGTAAGACGAAACTAATTTAGTCTAAGCTAAGTTCGAGTTCGACCCAGGGCACAGCCCGTGGGTCGAAGTAGCTGTCTTGTAAATCACCGGCGACGCCCTCAGAGTCTTCGCCGTAACCTAATGCGGCAAGCGCAAGCTTTTCTTCTTCGGAAATAGTCATGGTAACCGAAGAGTTGCCGAAGCTTGGCAGTAACCATCCACTTGCTTTGTAGTCGTCAAATAGATCGCCAACCATTTCAAGTTTTCGCTCGGCAAGGTTTGCCATTTCGCGTGGGTCCGCTTGCAAGTCAAAGAACCAAACGCGGTTAGCAGGGAGTAACGACCATGGGTCGCTAACAATTAACTTTGCATGCGGTAAGCGGTATGCACGCAGTGGCCCGGTAAAGCCGGATAGGGCGCTTCCCTGGCTATCTGTCTCAGAAATGGCGCTACGGTCGCTTTGTACCGAGTCATTCCCAAAGAACGGAAGTAGTGATTGACCATCAAGGTCGACAGCCGTGGGCGGCCATTCAACACCGCATATTTCTAGCACCGTAGGCAACACATCCATTTGGCGCACTTGTTGGCTATGAAGCCCCGGAAGCCATTGTTGTTGTTGCATCAGGCTTTCACTAATATTAAATTGCAGCGGGATACGAATGAGTTCGTCGTAGACAGTATGGCCGTGACCGAGGTCGCCGTGTTCTAGAAACTCTTCACCGTGATCAGCGGTGATAATAACAATCACGTCATCGCGGGTTTGCAGTAAGTCGTTGACGAAGTCGCCAACAAGATCGTCGAGGTAGCGAATTTCCTCCGCGTAAGATAAACGCAAACTCTCAACTTCCATCTCGCTAAAGGAGGCCCCTTCACTTGTGCGAAATTCTATTTCAGTTGGCCCATCGAGCGTTACCTCAATGCCCGTGTTGTTAAACATGCCTGCATAGTCGGCACTTGGCTCGTAAGGATAGTGCGCGTCGTTTAAGTGCAGGTATAAAAAAGAAGCCTGCTCGCCACCGGCCTCTAACCATTGCTTACCATTCGCAATCAATGCGTCGGCATTGGCGAATACGTCGTGCTGCATTTCGCTAAAGCCCTGCTTGAAACCAAAAGTAGGAGTAATATTTGGGTTAGACGAGAAACAGTTTGTGCGATACCCAGACAACAATAATGCTTCAGCTAAGGTGCGTTGCGAATTTGGCAACGGGGCGTAGCGTGAGTTCGCATGATGCTTACCTGGCACTAAGCCGGTGAGCAAAGTTGCGGTCGACGGTTTCGTCCACGACGACTGTGAAATATTCTGTGTGAAGCGCACGCCTTTGGTGGCTAAGGCATCGAGCTTTGGCGACGTTGGTAAATCGCTACCGCCCCAGCCAAGATAGTCGAGTCGCACCGAGTCGAGAGTGATCAAAACAATGGTGGGTTGCTGGGAGCTCGATGGCACAGTCACGCCGACCATAAGGTGTGGCAAAAAAGATAACATGCAACACGCAACGGCAGCGCGCCAGTTATGAAATTTTTTGATTAAAACAATGTCTCTAGCGACCCACGAAACAAAAATTGCCAGCGGGATACTGAGCATCATTCGTTTGAATCCAATGTCACCAGCCCACTGTAGCCACAATAATTCGGTGTCGCCCGTTGCCATCCAGTTGCCGTCGACCATGGCAATGACGGCACGTAGGGCGCCAACCACCGCTGAGGCTAAGGCTAGAGAACAAATGACGAAGTAAAATTTACGCATCGGACAAATAGTATATCAGATTAAGGCATGGCGCAATTGTTTGGTCAATCGCGGATCTTTGCGGTGGTAGAATAGGAGGATGGACATGGCGCTGGTCATTTTTAGTATTGTTTGGGTGTGGATTTGTTTTTTAATGATTCCCTTTGGCCTGCCAGGTAACTGGTTAATGGCAGCGAGTGCCTTGCTGGCTGTTTATGGCGAAGAGACCAACTATACACCGCTCATCCTTTTATTGAGTGCTGCGACCATTGCTGAGTTATTCGAGGCCTTGTTAGGTAGCAAGATGGCGCACAGTGCCGGGGCGAGCAAAGCAGGAATGATAGGCTCATTTCTTGGTGCCCTGCTCGGTGGATTTTTCCTCACCTTTTTGGTGCCCATTCTGATAGTCGGCACTTTGGTTGGCGCCTGCCTAGGGGCATTTCTTGGGGCGGTCCTATTTGAGATGCTTTTTACCAAGCGTAATGCCGACTCAAAAAGCCTAACCCATATTGGGCTCGCCGCCGCCGTCGGCGTCTTATTCGGACGGCTCATGAAAGTCACTTTTGGCGTTGCAGGCGCTATTTATTGGACAATAGTTGCCATTAGTGCCTATTTCTAGAAATAGTCCTAACACAATTATTGAGCGGGCGTATGATATTGGTGAAATGAAGAACACCTCTTTCCTAATTACAGCAGCGCTACTTTGCGCCGCTCCACTTGCCGCACAAGAAATAGAAGCTACAATTGAAGCTCCAGTTGTAGAACCATCAGCTGCATCCTCAGAGTTAATAGAAAAAGCTACCATGGCCCTTATGGGCTCTCAATGGAAGTCCACTTTTAAAGTTGTTGCAGAACAACCGGAAGGGGAAGCCACAATAACACTGAACATGAGTATGCAAGACATCACGCATTTCTCTGCTTCAGTAACAATGACAGCCGAAGACCCGTTCGAGGGCGAGGTAACTCAGAATCACACCATCATGTGCGATGGCGAGTTTTTGTACGCTGACATTGACGGCGTTGCCGAGATGACACAGGGCATGTTTAACGGGCCAGTGAAGATTGAACTATCAGCTCTTCTGGGAATGCTTGATATGGAAGAAGCTCCTGCTGCAGAAGACATGGCCCCAATGTTTGCCGGACTAATTGGCGCAATGCCTCTTGCAGAAGAAGGCTCAACTGACAAAATTCGTCGTTACACGGCATCCAGTGACGAAGAAGGAACAATGACGGTTTGTTTCGACGCAGCGACTTTTTTCCTATCATCAATAGAGGCCATTGATGCCGAAGGGGCGAAAATGTCAATCACAGCGACAGATACTGCGATTGTTGAAGAGTTTGAAGAAGGTCACTTTACATTCAGCGGCGAAGCGCAAGACGTTACAGCTATGCTCGCAATGATGGGTGGTGGCGGTCCGCCCGCTCCAGCTGACGAAGATCTCGAATTTTAATTCGATAACACAACCCAAAAAGCCTGTCGCGTTTTACTCGCGGCAGGCTTTTTCTATTGAGGTCCAAACATTAAGCGCCACTTGCCGCCAAGTGAATTTTTGCGACTGTGTAAGACCGTCAGCGATTAGTTTATCGCGAAGCACTGTGTCGCTACACAACCTGGTTATTTGTTCAGCGATAGAGTTATCGTCAGCGGGATCGCAATACAAAACCGCGTCGCCACAAACTTCTGGCAACGACGAAGTGCCGCTTGAAATAACCGGGCAGCCCAACAACATTGCCTCGCCTGGAGGGAGCCCCCAGCCCTCGTAAAAAGAGGGGAAGACAAAGCCGAGCGCGTTTTCATAGAGTGAGCGCAGTTGCTCGTCACTTACCCGGCCGAGATAAACGGCGTTGTCCGGCAACGTGTCGATGCCCTGATCGCGGAAAACTTTAGCATTTGCAGTACCAGCGATGACTAATTTATTATCGACGCCGGCCAAAGTCATGGCGCGCAAAATCGCCGCAAAGTTCTTATTTGGGTTTAAGCTACTGACAGCTAATAAGTATTTACTTTTGTCAAGACTATGCTCGCCGAGAATGCTGTCGTCTCTGCTGAAGCGCAAAACATGTTCGTGGCCAGATTCGGTTATTACGCACTTGTCTCGCGCAACCCCGAGGTACTTTTGTACTTCACTTACCGTGCTTTCAGACAAGCAGGTGATTACTTTCGCGCTGCGTGCTGCACGCGGAATGATAGTTTTATAGAGTGTGTTGAAAACTGAAGAATGGGTGTCAGGGCGCGCAAAGGGCTGTAAATCCATGATTTGCATGCTCATGTTTTTCTTAAACATTGGCGCTGTGTTTTTGAAATTAATCAAAAACCCTTTTGCTATAAACGGTAATTCAAGCTGCTCCCAGAAATGTGAGCGCAATAAGCCTTTGACCTTTAAGTTAAGGTGGCGATATCTTGGCATGTCACTCGGCAGAGTAGGGCTAAGCAAAATGAATTTATATTGCTCGCCGTCAATAACGCCATCTTCAATTAACTGGTCAAGCGCCGTTAAGGTTTCTCTCGCCCAACGCTGAATCCCCGTAACTGGTTCGCACAAGAACCGCGCATTAACAAAGATAGATATTTGCTCTGCCATAGTTGCCTATTCTTCTAGCGGGGAGGCAGCCAAAACGCGATCTTGCATTTCGCGAACCGCTTGGTCGAGGCCGACGTAAACCGCACGCCCGATAATCGCGTAGCCAATATTTAGCTCTTCTATGAAAGGTATTTGTGCGATAGCCATTACGTTGTCGTAGTCTAGCCCGTGGCCAGCATTCACGCGCAAGCCAAGTTCGTGGGCATAAATAGCTGCCGTTGTTAAACGCTTAAGTTCATTCTCGCGCTTTTTGCCCTTTGCATTTGCATACGCACCAGTGTGCAACTCAATGAAAGCGGCATCGACGTCTGCGGCGGCTTCAATCAAATTAGGGTCGGGGTCAATAAACAAACTGACATCGATACCCTTGTCTTGTAGAGCCTTGATGTCACCAGCAAAACTATCTGGCATGCTGTGTAAATCTAGGCCGCCTTCAGTGGTCAATTCTTCGCGCTTCTCAGGCACCAAGCAAACTTGGTCGGGGCGAATTTCATGGGCCAACTTAATCATTTCCGGTGTGTAGGCCATTTCTAGATTAAACAAGGTTTTCACCACCTCGCGCAGCAGGCGTATATCGCGATCTTGAATATGGCGGCGATCTTCGCGTAAGTGGGCAGTAATGCCGTTGGCACCCGCAAGCTCACACAAACCGGCGGCGAACACCGGGTCAGGCTGCTGGGATTTGCGAGCTTGCCGCACAGTTGCGACATGATCAATGTTAACGTGTAGTCGAGGCATGGCGCCCTTATTCTATACTAGCCATGCTACGAATAACCGCCGGAGAACACAGAGGACGAAAATTGAAAGTCCCGAAAGTCGCAGCCACGCGGCCGCTTGTTGAGCGCGCACGCGAAGGAGTCTTTAACCATATCAGCGACATTATTGATGGCGCGACTGTTTGGGATGTTTACGCTGGCTCGGGCATCCTCGGTTTAGAATCTCTCTCGCGCGGAGCCGCACAGGTGGTGGCAGTAGAATATAACCGTTCGGCAATAGCGCAGATTAAAGAAAATGCTGCGCTCATTAATTACAGTGACCGCATGCGCGCGTTACAAATAGACGCCTATAGCACGCCATCCTTGGCGAAGACTGAGGCAGCTCCCGACGTTGTGTTTTTCGACCCGCCTTACGCCGATTTTCGCGGCGGCGGCCTAAAGCGCATGAAGGTGTGGCAGTTGTTTCTAGACTTATCGGCAGCAATGAAGGACGGCGGTTGCGCGATTGTTCATACTCCTAAAGGATTGTTGTTAGATAACGAGCTCGGCAAACTGCCAGGAATCGAGCGTCGCGATTACGGCAGCTCATCTTTATACTGGTGGCACAAACCGTCGGTGACGACTGATTAAATGAAAAAAGGCATTCGAGCAAAACTCTGGGACGGCAAGCAATTTACCGCTGGCTGGCTAACTTACGACAAAGGTGTCATTAGCAAAGTTTCATTTCGTAGCCCCTCGCCCAAGCGCGCGGCTGAGTTACATGACTTGAGCGGGCGCTGCATTATGCCGGGCTTTGTCGACACTTTGCTACATGGCTATGCAGGAGTTGATTGCGGTGAAGGCACAGCGGTGCGCTTACAGAAAATGACGCAATCTCTCGTGCGCACCGGGGTAACTACCGCTTTGGCGGGGTTTTATCCGACAAAAAGCGATGGCCTACAGCGCGCGGCACGCAACTGGAATAAATGGTCAGCGCTGGGCGGCAAGCGCACTCATATTGCCGGATGGCACGTCGAAGGCCCTTTCGTTGCGCGTGAAATGTCGGGCGCATTGCCGAAGGCGGCAATGCGCAAGCCAAGCGCCAAGTCCGCACAAGAGTTTGTTGATGCATGTGGCGGCTGGCTAATAATGGCAACTCTTGCTCCAGAATTGGATGGCGCTTTTGAAGCAAGTGAAGTCCTTCGTGCCAATAAAGTTATTCCATCGGTGGGGCATAGTCGAGCAACGGCGCTTGATTGCGAAGTTCTTCGAGCGAATGGTAAAATTGCTGCGACCCATTTAGGCAATCGCATGACTTCCTTGAGCGCCCGCGAGCTCGGGCCAATTGGCGCGGCAATGCGTGGCGAAATTGATTATGCTGCAGTCATTCCCGACATGATTCATGTTGGTGGTGACACGCTAAACTTGTGGGCAAACACCCCAAAGCTAAAAAACAAATTGATGGCGTGCTCAGACAATCTGTCGCATGCAGGTCTACGCGCAAAAAGCTTTATGGCGGGAGGACAATTGCTATCGCGTAGTGGCGCGGTGGCCGTCGACCGTCGCGGCGGTTTGGGCGGAACCTTAGACGCACTACCCGAATTACTGTTACGCGCACATCGTGATGGTGTCCTCAGTTTTGAGCAGGTTGTGCGTATGGGGTGCCAAGTTGCTGGCGACATGTTGGGCGACTGTGGCCGCCTGAAAGAGGGGCGCCGCGCCGATTTCGTCGAGTACGTTGTTTCTGAAAATAATATTGGGCAGGTGTGGTGCAAAGGACGCAAAGTTTAAGCGTCGATCAGCTAAAGCTGAACTTCGATAGCGAGGTGCTGTTTGCGGCGGCCGACGAGGTCTTGTCGCGCTGGGATGCTGTTGATGAATTACCCAATCTGAAAATTGTCTGGAATGGTCGCCTGCGAACTAGTGGGGGCCGTGCTCTATTGCACCACCAACAGGTCGAGCTGAACCCACGACTGATTGCGCAGAACCCACAATACTTCGGAATGGTGCTCATTCACGAGCTGGCGCATTTGGTTGCTACAGCGCGTTATGGGAGGGTGAAGCCACATGGTAAAGAGTGGCAACAGCTGATGATTGCAGCCGGCGAGAATCCAATGGTTCGTCACAGCATGGATGCTAGCGAGTTTTATAGTCCGAGGCGGCGGCGTCCGCCAAGTGGTATTAAATTGTTAAGGCGCATTTTCAAAAGCATGATAAAATAAATGCGTGAGTTCTTCTTCCGCCCCTACACAGCCACTGCTGTTTGACCGCATCCTCGTCGAAAAAGTATGGGGGGGCCAGCGCTTGGCCGAGGCATTGTCTCTTGAGCTGCCGTTTAGCGGACCGCTGGGTGAAACATGGGAGCTGAGCGACTACCCTGGCAAAGAAACACGTATTTGCAATGGCGAATATGCAGGTAAGTCCATGCGTGATTTAATGGAGGATCATGGCGCGGCAATTTTGGGTCAATCGAAGCCAACCGCCGACGGACGATTTCCGCTGTTGGTAAAGTTACTCGATGCTGGTGATAATTTATCAGTGCAAGTGCATCCACCCGATGGCGAAAAGTCGCCAACGGGTATAGGCAAAACTGAAGCGTGGTATGTTTTAGACAGCGCCGATGACGCCACTTTGATTTGTGGCTTGTTGCCTGGGACCGAAGCGCCGAAATTTGCGCTTGATGCCCCCACTTCTAAAGTGCGCGATTATTTGGTTGAGCAAAATGTTGCAGCCGGCGATTGTGTTTACATTCCTGCTGGGCAAACGCACGCCATTTGCGCCGGCACAGTGTTAGTTGAAATTCAGCAAACGTCAGATGTGACTTATCGCATGTACGATTGGGACCGCTTAGGCCTCAATGGCGAGCCCCGTGAAACGCATTTACAAGAATCGCTTGATGTTATCGATTACGATTTATTGCCGTCTAACCCCGAGCGTCGTGAATTATCGTCGCCGGTTTACGATGGTGAGTCGGCATCGTTGTGTGGTGGCGAATACTTCACGATGCACTTGCATCGCCATGGCGAGCAGGGGGCCGTTGTTGCCAAGAAGAATAAAGCGATCATCCTAGTTGTCGTTGCTGGTCAAGGAGAAATAACTGCACCGAATGGCGAGTTCGAAACAATTGCTGTGAAATACGGCGACACTATATTAATTCCTGCTTGCCTAAAGGGTGTGCATGTTCAATCTACAAGCGAAGATAACTTTGATTTTATTCGCGCTACAGCAAGTTAAGTAATGGTATCACGCCGTAAAAAAACATCTCGTAAGCCTATTGGCGGCAGTGGCCGTGGCAAGACAACGCGCAGCAAGCGTCAAACGCGTTTGGCTGCAGCGACGATTGAAGCATCGTCAAGCGCCCGCATAGGCGTGGCCGCTGAAAAATCGCAAACCGTTGGTGTCCGCCTGAACAAGTGGTTAGCTGAGCAAGGTGTTGACTCGCGCCGCAAGTGCGATGAAAAAATATTTGGTAGTGAAGTTAGCGTCAACGGCACCGTCATTATCGAGCCAGGCCACCGAGTCCTAGACGGCGATGACGTTCGCGTTGATGGCGTGAAAATTTCGGTAGGTCGCCGCTTATATTATTTATTTTATAAGCCGAAAGGCGTTCTTTGTACTAATGATCCACGCGAAACAGACACGCGCGTTTGCGATTTAGTGGACTCGATGGTGCCAGGCCGTGTGCATACCGTTGGCCGCCTCGATAAAGAATCAGAAGGCTTGCTGTTGTTGACTAACGACGGCGATTTTTCTCAGATCATTACTCACCCGTCGTATGGTATTCGCAAAACTTATGTTTGCTATATTAATCACGCGATAACCCATGCCGACATCGAAAAAGCTCGCGAGGGCGCGTACATTGATGGCGTAAAGGTTGTTCCAGAATCGTTGCGCTTGATGCGCTCGTCTAAAAAAGGCGCTACCGTTGAAATGACCATTAGCGAAGGGCGCAATCGTGAAGTGCGCCGCGTGTTGGCAAGATTTGATATGCGGGTCAAGCGTTTGAAGCGCGTGCGCATCGGAAATCTTGGAGTAGCAAAATTGAAGCGTGGCGCAATTCGTCCACTAACTAAAAAAGAACGCGACGATTTAGTCGCTATGGCGCGTAGCTCTTCAGGTGATGCTTAGATACGACACCATCATTCGTGATCCGGTTCACGGTGACATTCCTCTTACCAAAGAGGAGATGTCTATTATTGACACAGAGGAAATGCAGCGGTTGCGCAATGTGCGTCAGCTGGGCGCCACTTACCTGATATACCCCGGAGCGCAGCATTCACGATTTGAGCATTCCATAGGTACGGCGCATTTGGCATCGCGGATGATTAACGCGATTAACTTTGAGCGTGACCGTCGTGATGATAGTCGCCTTGATGGCTTTGACCAGTATGGTGAGCGCGTGGTGCGCTTGGCCGCTTTAGTGCATGATTCAACCCATCTCCCTTTTGGTCACAACATTGAAGACCAAACCGGCTTGTTGCCACGGCATGACATCCCCGAACGTTTTGCCAGCATGTTGTCCAACAAGACATCATTGGGTCGTGCGCTTGAACGCACTGGCGCCAAAGAAGACGTGCTTTCTATTTTGGCGCCATCCTTGGTTGCCGAAAACAAACGCGTTCCTAAATACTGGAAAGAACTAGTTAGTGGCACCATTGATGCTGACAGTCTCGATTATCTAAAACGTGACGCAATGTTTACCGGTCTAAAGATCGAATACGACGAACGCGTGTTTAGTGTGTTCCGAGTTGACCGACGAACCCAACAACTTTACGTTGACCTGGGACGCAGCGGATATCTAAAAGAGGCCGTGTTAAGCGAGATCATCCGCTGCCTAGAAGCGCGCTTCTATTTCTCCGAACGTGTTTATTATCACCACGCCAAGATAGCCGCCGGTTCTTTGGTAGCAAAGGCCGTAGAGATAGTGCTATTAGAAGAAGCCGTTACTTTTGAGCAGCTACAGGTTTCGACTGACGCCGGACTGTTTGACTTGCTCGCGAAAGCAACAATTAAAGATAGCCGTTCGCGCGAATTACTCGATTTATATTTACACGCAATTAAACGTCGCCAGCTACCTAAACGCGCGGCAGTGTATCCTGTTTATGCGAATGCTCAGGCACAAGAGGGCTTGGTGGACAAGTACTTCGGCGCTGGATCTGCTAATCATCGTCGACAGGTCGAAGCTGAAATGTCAGCCGAGCTGCAAAAGTTAACGGGCAAGCTGATTCCGTTTATGTTGTATTGCCCATCATCAAAAATGCAGCTAAAGCAAGCAAAGTTGCTGGTGCATTGGCCAGGCGATGAGCATCTCTCGCAACTTTCTGAACATAGCGACAAAGTGCCACGTCTGCTCGATCTTGAGCAATCATATGGACGTATGTGGAAATTCTATGTGCACGTTCTCGGCGCAGACGAACGCGAAATAGAATTAGCTCAGCAGGTTTGCGCCGAGTTCTTCCCTGATGTCAACAACGTGCTAACCCGCGATGACAATTTCGCGAATGCCCGCTCGAGCTCCTTTTCAGGAGCGGCAAACGAAAGTCTAAAGTGATTTTGTCCGCCAAACGCACTACCACCAATAGTAGCAATTTTATCTACTTCCAGAAGTAGTCTGGCGAAGTCATC
>Ga0302127_10001537_pt1 | contig 13715 bp, 10 predicted proteins | sample CB4_SCM_MG_FD_204452 | JGI IMG/M metagenome (GOLD analysis project Ga0302127, IMG submission 204452) | Marine microbial communities from Western Arctic Ocean, Canada - CB4_SCM | ecosystem: Environmental > Aquatic > Marine > Oceanic | place: Canada: Western Arctic Ocean | collected 2017-09-24
CTCGGACATTTTTTCTGCTCCCCTTAGTTTTGTTCCTGGAATGATTTGTTCCAGCGCCGGACCACTAGTACCCTATTTAAGCACATTAGCGCCGGCAAAACCCTCTACGAAGATTTTCCGCCCCCCCGGCACCCGATGACGCTATGACGCTATGACAGGCCACAAGTTAACCGTAGACTAAGCAACGCTGGCAACCCCAGCCACACCCGACAAATAGTATCCATTGCCTATTTCCTGGAAACCATCGTGATTACACCGGTCACAAATCTGGTCCGCGCGTGGCATAGCGCACCGCCGACCCTGCGTGGCATTCTCCTAATCTTCTGCGGCACCTTCCTTGGGGCCACCTCAGACGCGCTAATCCGCCATACATCCGCCGAGATACACCCGTTCGAGATCGTCTTTTTCCGCTGTTTCTTTGCCTTAGTCTTTCTATCCCCAACGCTGTTTCGTGCTGGCATAGGCTCCCTAAAGACCAAGCGCTTAGGCACCCACGCCATACGCGCATGTGTGCAGACAGTCACCATGCTGCTTGGTTTCCTGGGCTTCGCCTTGGCGCCCCTAGCAAAAGCGACCAGCCTGCAATTTACGGCGCCGCTATTTGCCACCGTACTAGCGGCCCTCATTCTTGGCGAGGTCATACGCCTGCGGCGTATTACAGCCCTTGTCGTCGGCTTTGCCGGCGCCATCATCGTCATACAGCCGTGGCAGGGCCAATACGATGTCGGGGCATTCGCATCCATAGGTTCAGCCGCCTGTTTTGCCATCGTTATGATTCTCGTCCGCCAGCTAGGAACTACCGAGAAGCCGACGACGCAGCTAATTTACGTAGCCCTGATGACGACCCCAATCACGTTCCTTATCGCGCTGAACTTTTGGCAGACACCGACCTTTATCCAATTGTGTTTAATGGCCAGCATCGGACTATTCACAACCCTGAATAATCTCACCTTGGCCCATGCTCTGCGCCTTGCTGAATTGTCAGCGATCTTGCCAGTACAGTACACAAAACTGGTCTGGGCCGCGACGATTGGCTTTATTGTATTCGCCGAGATCCCTGACATCTGGACATGGCTCGGCGGCTCGCTGATCTTTGGTTCCGCTACCTACATCGCCATCCGTGAACGCAATGTCAAATCTCCACCGCCCGGCCCGGCTATCAACTTAACCGCCGGCGGCGCGGTTTAGAAAGGGCGGTCTCCCTGCGTTACCACGCGCAGCATCACCCGTCTGTCGCCCGGCGGTGAATCATAGCTGACCCGGTGCATGGTGCAGCGGTTGTCCCAAACAACCGCATCGCCCACTGACCAATTATGCCGGTATTGAAAGCGTTCTTGACTGACCCATTCCCCAAGATGATCAAGGAGCGCATCGCTTTCCACCTGCTCCATACCGACGATATGATTAAGCCGGTTGAAATTAAGATAAAGCGACTTCTTCCCTGTTTCCGGATGCGTGCGAACTAGAGGGTGGATGACGTCGGGGGTTTCGTCTACCTCTTCTTGGCTGCGCGCCACAGGGCGGTACTTTGCCCTCTTAGTATCATAGCCATGCACCGCCTTTAATCCATCGATGCGCTTCTTGAGATCGACCGACAGCGCTTCATATGCGGCCCGCGTATCACAGAACCAAGTGGCCCCGCCCCGGCTCGGCACCTCATGGGCATGGAGAATTGTCGCTAGCGCTGGATTTTCGACGAATGACTGATCCGTGTGCCATTCGTCAGAACGGATGACCGATTGAGTATGGAACTGCATGTCATCGACAACGTCGCCCTCTGTGATGGTGCTGTTCAGGAGCGAGACCTCGGGCCACGCGCCATGGCGCTTCTCCCGGTTGATCTCGGCGATGGGCTCGCCGAAGCGGCGCGCAAAAGCACTCGTCTGAGCCGCGTCCATTGTCGTTCCCGGAAAGACCAGAACTTCGTGATCGAGAAAAGCGCCATGAATGGCAGCAGCCGTGTCGGCATCCCATGGTGATGAGCGGTCACAGCCTTCAACGCGGGCGCCAAGTGGCGCATCTAGCGGCACAATACGGAAAGCTTGTGTGAATGGCTTCATCGTCACGGTCATCGCCACCTCCCAAAATATTAAGCGTTTTTGTCCGGTGTCACCGGCATCCCTAACCTATCGTCGCAGGCTCCCATGGGTCAATGGATGCATCATTCACCGAGCGCTCGCGGTCCTAGAATTGCTCCAGTGGTCAACCGCGCCCTAGAGTGCACGCACTAACCGGGATCAGCCCATCAAAGCATGGTTCCAAATTCTCTGGGCGGATTGGTTGGCGGTGTAAAAAAACTTGGCCCTTGACCTTATCAAAATGAACAAGCGCCCAATGTACGGACGGAAAGGCAATGTTATCCTAGGGCACGTCGTACCTGGAAAATAAACCCACCTCAACATTCTCCCTCCTGGAAGATCTTAGGTATCAACAAATCGGCGAGATAGATTAATTGAATCTGACTGATACGCGTAATGCTGTGAACTGCCAGCAAAGACCGTGCCTGCAATTTAGCGTGTGCTTCCTCGAACGCTTCACGAAGGGTGTCTTCGGTGGCCGCTTCGTTATGTTCAAGAAGCCCTCACGCGAGAGAATAGCATAGCGGCACAAAAGAATACGTCGCCATAGGGCAACTGCACCCACCACCAATTTGGGATTTTCGTAGTTAATAAATCAGCAATTTGGACAGACAAGCCATTCGACGGTTTCGGCTCCAGTAACCGCCCGAACTGTTGGCCAAAAAATAAGTTGTTTGGGCATACGAACCACCCGGCCGGACACGCGCTAAGGGAGCAAGAATCCGGGCAACAATCCGTCTCTGCCTCCTTACTAAGACCTGAGGATTAGCCTCAGCACAGAGATTAGATTACTATTCACTCAACTTTCTCGGACCGTCGAGTATGTCGGAAGCTCTCTAACAATAGACCTAGATGAAACTATTCAAAATTCGAGCAACAACTAAAATAAATACTCTAAAAAGAGTTCCAAAGAATTAAATAAAAGTTCGCCGCAGGAGATGAGATTTGATGAAAAAATTTCTAATGTACACAGCGTCAGAAACGCTGCTGGCTAACACAGTGACGTCTTCCACAGCCATAGTTCATAAATAGCCTGAAAGCTTGGACGTTATATTTCCACACTTTCCGTAGTTATAGAATTTGAGGCACTATTAGCGAAAATTTTAAGGGTAATTCATGACGTTCCCCAACGACAAGTATGCAGGCCCAGGCGACTATTTTTCAGCCTATGCAGCAGAGCTCAGCCGCGCAGCAAGCGCAATAGATACGGCCGCATTCGACGGCGCAGCAGACCTCTTGCGCGCCGCCATTGCCGGTCGGAAGACGATTTTCAGCTGCGGCAACGGCGGTTCCTGTGCCATTTCCAACCATCTTCTCTGCGATTTTGCCAAGGGGATTCAGACCGATACGGAATTCCTGCCAAGCGTCATCAGTCTGAGTGCCAGCACGGAACTGATTACAGCCATCGCCAATGACATTCACTATGACGAAATATTCGCCTATCAACTTCGTACATTGGCGCGGCCCGGGGATGTATTGATAACTATTTCATCCTCTGGTGATTCCGAGAATATTGTCCGGGCAATCGATTGGGCGCGAACTCATGAACTCCACACCGTCGCTTTCACCGGCTTCAGGGGAGGACGAAGCAGCAAGCTTGCCGATGTGAATATCCATGTACCAAGCGACAATTATGGTGTCATAGAGGACCTTCACCAGTCAACAATGCACGTACTGGCCCAGGCATTGCGCATGGAGGGTATGTCCAACGAAAAAATTGCTGCAGTTAAATTTTAATCCCCATCCCGCGGTGGGACGGCACGTCCCACCCAAAAAGTGACTCAACCAACTAAACGAAAAGGGTGTCCTTTTGTCGGCCAAGGTCCGCGTGAGAAATATTTTCCTGAAACGGTTTTAAAGACTTCTGGTGGAAATTCCCCGAGTGCCTAGCTAAATCTACCACCTCATTATTTGAAACCGGGCGGGCAAGCCATACGGGTTATATTCTAAAAATATTAATCTGCGCTGAAGGGATACCCAAATATAAGCGTAACGGTATATGTTACTATCCCCGACAAGGGGTGGTAGCGATTAGATAAGATGATGCCTATTTGGCGAATCCGCCAAACCTGCTAGACTTTAATGTATTTTCTGAGGTTTTATGAGGCGGATAATTCTTTGTTCAATAATCAATTTATATGATGGTGCGCCCGGAGAGACTCGAACTCCCAACCTCCTGATTCGTAGTCAGACGCTCTATCCAATTGAGCTACGGGCGCCCTCACGAACCTTGAATTAGCCAAATGAACTTATATCTAGTCCTGGCAATTAAGGTGACGTTAACGAAGGCCATAAACAATAACCGAATGGCCTTAGCAAGGCAAGACGCGACCGGGTAAGTTTGGCGCCAGCATGGCCGCTCTCAGCCCAGACATACCGCCAACAGCCTTAAGCGGTTGCGTATACCAATGAGTTGTTTGTAAAACCAAAGCGGGAGTGCATATTAGTGACGTCTTCCATCAGAATCAGGCTCGGTTCCAATCGAGCTGTGGTATGGACTTGGGGGCGAGTAGGTCGATGAAATTTTTTGCATGGCGGGCACTGGCTATAGGGGCAGTGCTTATTCTTCCGGCTTGTAGCTTTACAGAAGAATCCCTTTGGCCTTCGCTCTCAGGCGAGGAGCCTGGCAGTGCGCCGCCGCCGCCGCGGGCATCTGAACCACCACAGGTGCAATCTGCATTGACACCTCCGCAGGCGTTGCCTTCGCGGCAGCCGCCGCTCGGCACTACAAATTTCAAACCAACCGGCGTAACACCCGGCCAGGTAACCGGCACCTTCGTCGGCCAAAAGATATCGGAATGGCGCGGCGAGCTTTCAAAATTGCAGGTCAATATCTCCGAGCACAATCACCTATTACAGAATGTCCGCACCAAAATCGTTCTGGATTCGCAGAGCTATCATGGGACCGTCGCCGCCATCAACGCGCGCCTGCAAATAGGCACCACGCCGGGTAACCCTATCTTGGTGCAGCAGCTAAGCGGCGCGCAGACTAAACTCAGCCGAATCAATGACAATATTGGCGAAATGAACAAACTCGCCACCGAAGTTGGCTCTGATTCGACTATGTCGGGATATCTGTCAGAAACGTTAAACGCCAGCTTCTCTATCTCTGGCGCCGTCGATGAAGATCATCGCCAACTCGCCATCCTGGAGGACGAAGTTCACCGGACCGCCGTCCTCGTAGAACGTCTGTTGAGAGAAGTATCCGAAGATGTCCGCCGCCAGACGGCTTATGTTTCTACCGAGCGCGGCAACCTGAATTTAATGGGCGAAGGCGTTCGCACAGGCGAGATATTTGGCGCCAGTCTAGTTAATCAAGCGATGGCCTCGACCGCCTATCCACGCGCCAATGGTTCTTCCGCCGCTTTACCTAACGCTAACCTCACGAGTCGACGGCCATTAGTCGTGGTCCGCTTCGACCGTCCAAATGTGCCCTACCAGCAGGCCCTCTACAATGCGGTAAGCCGCGTCCTCGAGACGCAACCCGGAGCGTTATTTGACGTTGTCGGAGTCACCCCCAACGCTGGTGGTCCCGCACGGATTGCGCTTAATACCGCAAAAGCGCGGCGCCATGCGGAAAGCGTACTTCGGTCCATGGTAGACATGGGCCTGCCGCCTGAACGAGCCGCCCTATCAATAGACGGCAGCTACAGTGCCCGGGAAAACGAAGTCCACCTCTATCTTCGCTGACGCCTAACATTCGCCGTGCACGGTTAACAAGGGTGAGACAATTTAATAAGTCACTGGTGCTCCCCCAAGGGGCACCTTAGTGCAGTTGTGTGATTCCAGTTGGCATCAGCTGTTTATATGCGACAACTCTAATATAGAAATTAAACTGGCCATGTATTTCCGTGGGTTTATCGCCCAATGATAGCCCCAAGTGCTAATCTCTGCCTTATTTGAACTGATTGGCCTGATGGAGTCCCAACGCGCTGTAAGCCTAGGTTTTACCTTGCCTTCCCTGGCCCCCCTGCTCAAATACATTTTCTTCGACGAGGCCCTCACGGCACTACCTATTACAACCCGATGCGCTTGAGCCGATTTTCTCGCGAGATTGAGAAGGGCCTAGTTAAGGGATTCCATACATTTATCCCCGGTTGGCGGTAAATTAACGTTAGCGAATGGTCCCGACCCGCCGATTTTTAATATTTCTGGGAGTTTACCTTTTTACCTCCGGTGGATCCGCTAGCGTAATTTTTAGGGGGATCTAAGTGAACTGAACGGCAGCAGCGATGACAATGCCATAGCGGGCAGCCTTTCCAGTTGCCAAAAGGATAATAGTAAGCCGCCAATCCGTTGCCATGACACCAGCTGCAAACGTCAGCGGGTCGCCAACAATAGGTACCCAGGCTAGCAGCAAACTCCATTGCCCCCAGCGCCGGAAGCGCTGGCCCGCCGCTTCCATCGCAGCGCTGGAAAAAGGAAACCAACGTCGTCTAGAATACCGCAGACAAGAGCGCCCCAGCCACCAGTTGACCATCGAACCCAACGTATTGGCTGTACTCGCGATCAGCCACAATACCCAGATATTTTGGTCAGACCCCAGCGTCAAACTAGCGAGCACGGCCTCCGAGGAAACGGGCAAAATAGTCGCCGCGAGAAAGGCACTCAGGGCAAGGCCAGCATAAGCCTCCAATACCGAAATCAACCGGCGACGTTATCAATGAGACGCGTGCGGCCCATGAAGGCTGCACCTAATGCTCGCAGGGGCCGGCCAGGCATCCAAGCTTGCAAGGTATCGGCATCCCGCGCGACCATATAGTCGACCTTCGCAAACCCAGCATTCAAAAGCCGTGAAGTCGCCCGTGCTTCGCAGGCCTCGGTATTCCCCCCCGCCCGCACATCTGAGGCGAGCGCTTTCAATTCGGCATGCAGGGCAGTCGCGCGGGCTAGTTCATCGCTGCTGAGATACGCGTTACGCGATGACAGGGCCAACCCGCCTGGCCCACGAATGGTCGGACAAGCCACAATGTCGGTCGGAATCGCCAGATCACGCGCCATGCACCGCACCACACGAACCTGTTGGTAATCCTTCTCGCCAAAAAATGCAGCATCTGCCTGACACTGCATGAATAACTTGGCAACCACCGTCGAGACACCGTTGAAAAAACCGGGGCGGCAGGATCCATCGAGAATATCGCCTAGGCCCGAAACTGATACGGAGGTCATGAAATCCCGCGGATACATTTCATCAAGGTCGGGGGCAAATAACAAATGCACGCCCCGCGTCGCAAGCAGCTCTCGATCACGCTCTTCATCCCGGGGATAGACCCCAAAATCCTCGTGCGGGCCGAACTGCTTCGGGTTGACGAACAATGTGACAATGGTGCGGTCAGTTGTGGCGAGCGACCGGTCCACCAAAGACAAATGGCCATCATGCAGCGCCCCCATGGTTGGCACGACACCAACGATCTGGTCCGCCTTATGCCAAGCTTTAACCCGTTGCCGCAATTCAGCTGTCGTGCGGACAATGTCGATCGCAGGCCGGTTGATAGCGTCCATAGAATGCTGCTTCCGTCGGCGGTACTGTTTAGGAGCCATCGTGGCTAGCTCTGATCGCCACTGCCGTTTCGCCGATGACAACACTGACTCCAGCCCGCCGTTCATGGGCAATCATCAAGCCGGCCCCTGCAAAGCCGAATGACGACCATACATACCGCGCTGCAACATAAGAGATCAATGATGCGTTTAGGCAATCTTTTTCCCAACACCTGCCAGCTTGGTTTTTATACATGGCAGGGCAGAGCCACGCGATATATGGGTATGCTGTACACAATTAGGTAGAAAATTGGTAAAAACCGGAGACAAATAGCCAACCTTTCAGAATGCCTATGCTGTTATTGTAGCACTAGCCCTAGATTAGAAATACCGGTCCATTGCATGAACCGAAATTGATTATGGCCTCCAGACCCGCCGTCACTATGGACAGGAATAAATCTAAAATGTCATCCGAGGATGCATCGACCCGGCGCAGCACAGGAATTCTACCGTCCCAGACCATACGCGCTATGATCGCCAATGGGGCGATTACGGCCGCTACACCAATTACCGAAGAGCAAGTTCAGCCAGCCAGCATTGATTTGCGCCTTGGCGATAGAGCCTATCGCGTGCGCGCCAGCTTTTTACCCGGGGAAAGTATTCCCGTCAGCGACAAGCTCGAAGCGCTCGGCATGCACGAATTTGACCTCACCAACGGAGCGGTTTTGGAGAAGGGGTGCGTTTACATCGTCCCCATTATTGAAGCCATTCACTTCGGCCGTCGCATATCGGGTATGGCCAACCCCAAAAGCTCGGCCGGCAGGCTCGATATCTTCACCCGACTGATTACCGACGGCACAACTGAGTTCGACCGGGTGCGCGAAGCCTACAAAGGGCCCCTCTATGTTGAAGTCTCACCGCGCGCCTTCAGCGTCGTCGTGCGCACCGGCGACCGCCTGTGCCAGTTACGCATCCGGCACGGCAACCCAGCACCATCTGATACCGCCACACGCAGGCTGCATAAAGAAATTCAGTTAGTCGGTGGTGGCGACGAAGTTGATATCGCCCATGGCGTCGCCTTCAGCGTTGATTTACTGGGCCCGGCCGAGAGCGGCCTAATCGGTTACCGCGCCAAGAAACACACCGGCCTGATCGATATTTCAAAGATTGGCCACTATGACCCTCTCGAGTTTTGGGACCCAGTCCACGCTGAGCGTAATGGCACGGTGCTGCTCAATCCCGGTGATTTTTATATACTGGCATCGCGTGAAGCGGTTACCGTACCGCCAGATCACGCTGCGGAGATGACTGCCTACGATACCCGGGTCGGGGAATTTCGGGTTCACTACGCCGGCTTCTTCGATCCCGGTTTCGGCTATGCCGACAGCGGCGGCGAAGGATCACGCGGCGTACTGGAGGTCCGTTCGCACGAAGTACCTTTCGCGCTTGAGCATGGCCAGGTGGTCGGACGTTTGGTCTATGAACGCCTGACCGAAATACCTGACAAGATTTATGGCGTGGGTATTGGGTCGAGTTATCAGCGCCAGGGCCTGCGCCTCGCCAAACAATTTTTCCAATCTGACTTCTGATTTACTAGGGTTGGCATCAGCCCTTTTCAGAATCAAACGGGTCATGGAACACCCTTTGAGAATGTCTTTCCAAACGGCACCTGTTCTTTAGGTGGAAGGCCCAGTAAAGAATAGCGGCGAACAAAATAGCTAGTCCGGTCAGCAGATAGACATCGATGCTACCATAGCTTTCCAAAGCATCCACGATGGCTTCATTCGGGGTACGGACTAACAATTAGCCCTTTCGACGCACCTGGGATACATGTCCCAAAGGGACGCACAATCCGGATACGGGTCCCAAGACCATATTCACAGGAACCGAAATGAACGAGAAAACAGCAACATTTGACCCGAATGATACCGCCCAGTCCGAGGCCAGTCCGCCGGACATATTTCTGTTGGGCGGCCGTGACAAGCGGGTCAGCGGGGGTCACCCCTGGGTTTATTCGAACGAGATCCGTATGGATGCCGCCGCCAAAGCACTAGATCCTGGAACCGCCGTGACGCTACGACGCGTCGATGGCAAGCGCCTCGGTAGCGGTACGTTCAATCCCCACACCCTGATCGCTTATCGCCAGTTCAGCACCGACGGCACTACAGTCCTGGATGCCGAGTTTCTCAACTCCTGCCTGTCCCGTTCGCTAGAGATGCGGAAACGGATGTTTGGAGCGCCTTTCTATCGGTTAATCCATGGCGAAGGAGACGGCCTCCCCGGCCTGATCGCCGATCGCTTCGGCGATACTATCGTTCTGCAAAGTGGCACCGCCGGCATGGATACATTGCTGCCCCAAGTGCTCACCGCGTTGGATCGCATTCTCGCTCCTAAAACGGTTATCCTACGCAATGATGGTGCTTTTCGCGACCTTGAGCAGCTTAATAAAGAGGTTCGGGTCCTCAAAGGCGAGGTTACAGAGCCAATCGACGTAATGGAGGGCAGTCTGCATTTTATCGCCGATCCCTTGGCTGGGCAGAAAACCGGCTGGTTTTTTGATCAACGACCCAACCGAAAGTTTGTTGCCCGGTTGTCGAAAGACATGCGCGTGCTTGACCTCTACTGCCATACGGGCGGCTTTGCCATTTCCGCCGCCTCGGCGGGCGCCGCCTCCGTTCTTGGAATTGACAGTTCCGAACCGGCATTGGATCTGGCCATACGCGCCACCGGCCTAAACAATCTCGCCGACATCGTTAGATTCGAGAAGGATAATGTTTTCAAGGCTATGGAACGACTATCAGCTTCTAAAAATCGCTTTGGCATAGTCATTGCCGACCCGCCCGCATTCGTCAAATCGCGCAAGGACCTCAAACCGGGGCTTAATGGCTATCGCAAGCTGGCCCGTATGGCTGCCGAACTGGTAGAATCCAAAGGCTACTTGTTCATCGCATCATGCTCACACAACGTCGATGCTGCAGCCTTTGCCGAGGCGGTTGCACGGGGCATATCCCAGGCAGGCCGGGCCGGGCGTAATTTGCGCGCCGTCGGGGCAGGCCCCGACCATCCAATTCACCCCCATCTATCAGAAAGCGCCTACCTGACAACGTTAACGTTACAACTGGACTGACTCACCGCCGGAGAAGACAGCCTACATTACCTCGATCACCGGCTACTCCATGTGGCAAAGGATGACGCCATAGGTGCCTATACTCTTAAGCAGGGCCGCTCCGCCATTTTGGCATCGGCAATACCCCAAACGCCCCATCCAGCGCGATGGTCGCCAAATGAGCAGTGATGATGTCCTATTCCAAATAGACTCTGCGGAACCGGGTAATTGACGGCGTATAGATAAAGAATTCGCTATGCGTACCGAATGAAATTATCAGCAATAGCAGGCGCGGGTGCAGTCTAGGCTCAAGTTCTGCCTGCAGAGGGCCAACTGCCGCATTTTTGGCCCGGTCGTTCATTCAGATTCTAGTACACCACGCCCTGGCCCTGAAAATGCTTAACCGAATTTCCCCAGAAAGCGCACAATGCGACGGGTTCTTTCACTGAATAAGGACGGCGTATAATAACTGCCCGCAGCCCGCTTGCCGATTTCCCCAAATGTGGGATAAGGCACGATCATGCTGGCGATGGCGCCGATTCTTATCTTCTTCTGGATGGCCAGGCCCCATACCTGGATGATCTCTCCGGCCCGCGAACCGACGATACCCACACCGAGAATTTTACCGCGTGGAGCAACCAATACCTTGATAAAGCCATCTGTCTGGCGTTCGGCGTGCGCCCGGTCATTTTCGGCATAAGGCCAGCGCAGCACCCGAAAGTTTATGCCTTTCGCTTTTGCCTCTGCCTCCGTCAGGCCAACCTGAGCCAACTCAGGTTCAGTATAGATAACCTCAGGAATGGCACGCTCATCAATTTTGGCCGGTAACCGGAATAATGCGTTTCGGATGACGATCCCAGCATGATAGCTGGCCACATGGGTGAACTGCTGCCGCCCGGCGACATCTCCAATGGCAAAGATCTTGCGATTGGTCGTTCGCAGCCGTTCGTCGACCTTGATACCGCTCGTATCGTATTTAACCCCAGCCACCTCCAACGATAAATTGCTTACATTGGGATGACGCCCTGCGGCCACCAGCAGGTGACTACCCGTCACACTGCTTTTGATCCCCTCATGGCGGACAGTTACGGCAATTTCGTCGCCGTCTGCCATGACCCTGGTTACCTCACTGCCCTCCAAGAGGCGGACGCCGTCGGCAACAAGCCGTTGGCGCACCACATCGATCAACTCGCGATCTTTTTGTCCAAGAATAGCCGCCATCTCGATAACCGTAACGTCACAGCCGAGGTGACGATGCGCCTGCGCCAATTCCACACCAATTGGCCCGCCGCCGATGACAACAAGGTGCCGAGGAAGGCTGGGGCCATCAAAGATTGTCTCATTGGTCAAAAACGGCACACCATACAGTCCGGGGATGGGGGGCACGAACGGGGCTGAACCGGTGGCCACAACCACACGGCGGGCATCGATGACGACCCCGCCTGCCGTTACCTGGCGCGGCCCCGTGAAATGGGCTGTCGCCCGGACGACATGCACTCCTAGATTCTCAAATCGCTCCATCGAATCATTAGGCTCAATAGCGGCAATGACGTGCCGGACATGATCCAGGACCCCCTGGCCGCTAACCGTCGGTGCGATTGCAGCTACACCAAATGGCGCGGTCGAACGCTGAGCCTGGGCTGCGTGGCCTGCAGCCAATAGCGCCTTCGATGGCACGCAGCCATAGTTAAGGCAGTCACCTCCCATCAGACCCTTCTCGATCAGGGCAACAGACGCGCCCACCTGCGCAGCACCGGCTGCTACCGAAAGCCCCGCCGAGCCCGCACCAATAACACAGATGTCCACTTTCATTTGCTCGGCCATGAAGTCCCTAAACTAGTTACGACCTATCCCGCTTAAACCACTTGCAAGCAATGGGAGTAAGGGAAAGCAAAGCAAGGCCCAAGATAGGTAGTAGTATCTCCGCCTTGAAGACGATTCCAAGGTCAGGTATTTCGCCCGCATCGATCACTGCCCCCAGGCCGTTGCCGACACCGCAATAGACAAAACTACCAGGGATGATGCCAATAAACGTAGCAGCAGCATAGGTGCGAAGCGGCACGCCGAGAAAGGCGGGCACAAGGTTAACCAGCCAGAACGGAAACACCGGCAACAGCCTCAATACCATCAAATAACTAAAAGCATTTTCACGAAAGCCCGCCTCCATACGTCGAATAGCAAGCCCAGCCTTGGCGCGCAGGAAGTCGCCCACCATATAGCGCGCCGCCAGGAAAATACTGATAGCACCCGCAGTGGCGCCGGCCATGACCAGGGCCATGCCAAAACCGACGCCAAAGAGAAATCCTCCAGCAATCGTCATCCATACGCCGAACGGTATACAGAACGTCACCATTAGTGCGTAAGCGAGGACAAAGACGCAGATGGCCAGCGCATAATGCTGATCTCTCCAACTCAGAACGTCTTCCCGATAATCAGAAAAGGTGTCAAATGAAAGATAATCGTCAAGGCCAAGTAAAAAGAATGCAGCTAACCCCGCAGGGGCTATAATAAAAGGCAGCAGACGCAAAAGCAGATTCATCCCCCATACGCCTCCCTCTCCGTCATTATATGGCGCATCTTCCTTCATCACATTCCCTTCGACACCCATTTCTGACCGTCATACCGAGTGGAAAGCCATTATTCTCCGCCGACCTGGCGATGGAATCGCGCCATAATTAGCCCTATACCGAATAACGGCCAGTCACCATTTAGTAACACCAAGGACGAAACCCCGTGCAAAACACCCCGTGAAGTTTTGTTTTTTGCTGCCATTACCTGGATACGTTGACTTACCTTGGTCGAAACCTTATACAGCGTGGCCTGTCGAATAGGGGAGTCGACCCGTGAAACGAACCTTCCAGCCTAGCCGCTTGATCCGTAGTCGCCGTCATGGTTTCCGTAGCCGCATGGCGACGGTTGGCGGCCGCCGCATACTCGCCAATCGGCGCAAGAAAGGTCGCAAGCGTCTTTCTGCCTGAGCCTGATGGTGACTTTCCCCGTCGGCCGCCTAAAGCATCGTTCGGAGTTTCTCCGGGTTGCAGCGGGACGCCGCA
>Ga0302127_10001538_pt1 | contig 13713 bp, 12 predicted proteins | sample CB4_SCM_MG_FD_204452 | JGI IMG/M metagenome (GOLD analysis project Ga0302127, IMG submission 204452) | Marine microbial communities from Western Arctic Ocean, Canada - CB4_SCM | ecosystem: Environmental > Aquatic > Marine > Oceanic | place: Canada: Western Arctic Ocean | collected 2017-09-24
TCCAGCAGATGAATCTCCAGCAGATGAATCTCCAGCAGATGAATCTCCAGCAGATGAATCTCCAGCAGATGAATCTCCAGCAGATGAATCTCCAGCAGATGAATCTCCAGCAGATGAATCTCCAGCAGATGAATCTCCAGCAAGTCAGTCTTAATAAAAACATTATTTCTAGAATATTATTCTTTATATTCTTTAAAAACTCTCGATCCGTTTAATTCCACATGGTAGCCTAATATGTATGAGAGGATTATAAAAATATGAGTAATCGATTTGATAAGTTTACTGAAAAAGCAAGAAAAGTTTTAACTCTCGCACAAGAGGAAGCGCAGCGATTTAATCATAATTATATTGGCACAGAACATTTACTCTTAGGTTTAATTAGTGAAAATGATGGTGTAGCTGCTAAAGTGTTTGGTAATTTAAATATAGAAATTAATAAAGTGAGATCGGCAATTGAATTTATAATCGGAAGAGGCGAGAGGCCTAATGCTAATGAAATTGGACTAACACCTAGAGCAAAGAAAGTAATAGAGCTTGCTGTAGATGAAGCTAGAAAGTTAGGACATTCTTATATAGGCACCGAACATCTTTTATTAGGCTTAGTAAGAGAAGGCGAAGGGATTGCTTCCGGAGTTTTGGAAAGCCTAGGAGTAAATCTTGATAATGTTAGAAATGAATTATCTAGTTTATTGGAAAAAACTGAAACTACTGAATCTAAAACTACTAAAAGACAAATGAAAACTCCAACATTGGATCAGCTTGGAATTGACTTGACTAAGGCAGCTCAAAATGACAAGTTGGATCCAGTAATTGGACGTGATTCTGAAATTGAAAGAGCAATTCAAGTTTTATCCAGAAGAACAAAGAATAATCCTGTTTTAATAGGTGAACCTGGAGTCGGTAAAACATCTATAGCAGAAGGACTTGCTCAAAAAATTGCCAACGGTGATATTCCTGAAAATTTAGCTAATAAACGAATGCTAACTTTAGATATAGCACTTTTAGTAGCCGGGACAAAGTATAGAGGTGAATTTGAAGAACGTTTAAAAAAAGTTATCGAAGAAATTAAAAATGCCAAGAATTGTATTATTTTTATTGATGAATTACACATGCTTGTTGGAGCTGGAGCTGCTGAAGGTGCCGTAGATGCAGCTAATATTTTAAAGCCTGCTCTTGCAAGAGGAGAAATTCAAGCAATTGGCGCCACAACCCTTGAAGAATATCATAAACATATTGAAAGAGATGCTGCATTTGAAAGAAGATTCCAGCCAATTAGAGTGGATGAACCAAACCATGACGAAACAATTCAAATTTTAAAGGGTGTCAGGAGTAAATATGAGGATCATCATAAATTGACAATTTCTGATGAATCGATTGTTTCAGCCGTTGAGTTATCTTCTAGGTATGTTTCTGATAGGTTTCTTCCTGATAAAGCTATTGATTTAATTGATGAGGCATCTGCAAGAGTTCGCATACGAAGATATTCCTTGCCTCCTTCTGTGACTGAAATCAATTCTGGATTAGAGGCTATTGAGCGAGAAAAAGAACAAGCTATTGACAATCAAGAATACGAATTAGCTAAAGAGCTAAGTGAACGTCAATCTAAACTTAAATTAAAATTGAATGACATGGATACAAATGTAAGTTCTGATTCATTGTCTGTTTCTACAGTAAAAGAATCTGATGTTAGAGACGTAGTTTCGATGTGGACAGGTATTCCTTTAACAAGAATTGCAGCTGAAGAAATAGCAAGATTAAAAGAAATGGAAGCACAGTTAAAAGATCAAGTTATTGGACAAGATAGTTCAATTGAGATTGTTTCAAAGGCAGTAAGAAGAGCTAGAGCTGGGTTAAAAGATCCAAGTAGGCCTATTGGTACTTTTCTTTTCTTAGGACCAACTGGAGTTGGTAAAACTTACTTAGCAAATAAATTGGGTGAGTTTATGTTTGGATCACAGGACCATGTAATTCGCATAGACATGTCAGAATTTATGGAGAAACACAATGTTTCTAGATTAATTGGCTCTCCTCCTGGATACGTAGGTTATGAAGAAGGCGGGCAATTAACTGATTTAGTCCGCAGACGTTCTTATTGCTTAATTCTTCTAGATGAAATTGAAAAAGCACACCCTGATGTTTTTAATATGCTCCTTCAAATTTTTGATGATGGGCACTTAACTGATGCTAAAGGAAGAAAAGTAGATTTTAGAAATACCGTCATAATAATGACATCTAATGTAGGCTCTGAATTAATACAAAATGGTGGAAATTTTGGTTTTTCTTTGACTTCCGAAGAAAATAAAGCTGAAGGATTTGATGAAAGATATGATTGGATGAAAACAAAAGTTATGGATCAGGTCAAAAAAGTATTTCGTCCTGAATTTATTAATAGATTGGATCATTCATTAGTTTTTCATTCTTTATCCAAAGAGAATATAAAAAAAATAGTTGATTTACAATTAAATGACTTACGTAATAATTTATCTGAAAAAAACATGACTGTCGAATTTTCTGAATCTGTATATGAATATCTATCTGAAAAAGGTTTCGATGATAAATACGGAGCTAGGCCACTTAGGAGAGTTATTCAGAATGATATTGAAGACTTGTTGTCTGACAAGTTATTAGACGAGACATTCATTGATGGTGATTTAATAAAAATTGATATTAAAAAAGATAAAATAATTTTTATAAAATCACCTGTTTTAAAAAAGAGTGACTTAAAAGTATTGCCAGTAGAATCTACTAAATTATAATTTTGTTTTATCAGATTCAATATTTTTTTTGTTGACTCCTATTATTAGGCCAATAAGAATAAAATTAATTATCATTGCGTTGTTTCCATTACTAATGAACGGAAGAGTCGTTCCCGTAGCAGGTAGTATTGATACATTTACCATTATGTGTAATAGACCTTGCATAACTAATGCATAAGTAGAGAGCAATGTCACAAAGTAGTCAAATTTATTTTTTGATGCATAGCTAATGTATGTTCCTGACCAAAGAATTCCTATTAAACCTAGGATAATTAGAAATAATGCTAAGAACCCTAATTGCTCTATAATTAGAGCTAAGGCGAAGTCGCTATTAGCTGCTATTACGTTACTGAGTATGGAATCGTTCACGTTGATGATGCCTGGACCAATGAGGCCGCCGCTTTTTATTGCTTCTGATACTAAATTAATGATATAACTAGATCCAAGCGGATCCATGCTATTGTCAGTAAAAGAATTAATTCTATCTAATTGATAATCTGCAATAATTATGGCAAAAATCATAGGAAGCAATGAAAAGATACCTATGGTTATTCCGGATAATGTCTTATATGATGCCCCACTTAAGAAAATGGCAATGAGAGCAAATGATGAAATAAATATTGCGGTGCTTGTGTCTGGTTGCAATTGAATGAAAATTACTGGAATAAGATAAATTGAGAACAAGATAGATATTAATATAATTTTTTTATTATAAAACTTATCAAAAATAAATGCAGAAATTAATATTAAGGACAATTTAATAATTTCTGATGGTTGAATACTAAATGAAGAAAAAATATAAATTCTTCTAGTTGAACCATATTCTTCTAAGCCAAAAAAATAATTAAGTAATAAAAATAAAATAGATAAAGAAAAAAATGTAATTACGAACACATCATTTTTTAAAAAATTAATAAAGTATATGGCAAAGGTCATCATTGATATTCCAATTAAGAAAGTAGCAAGTTGTCCTAAATCTGAAAAGAAAAAAATCGCATTGCTTTTATCAGAATTATTAAAAATAAATTTTAAAAATAAAAAAATTATTATTGCAGTGGTTAATATTTTGGTACTCATTAATATGTCGACATAGAATTTAAATTCTTTATTCTTTTAAAATAGAAATCCAATATTTCTTTAGCTATTGGAGCTGCATGAGTAGATCCTACTCCTATATTTAAGAAAGTTATAATTGCAACCTCTGGTTCATCATATGGTGCAAATCCAGCAAACCAACCATGTGTCTTGTATTTTGTTTTTTCTGCTACTGTACCAAATTCTGCTGTTCCAGTTTTTCCTCCAATAGTCATTCCCTTAGGTTCACCAGCATGCGCAGTACCATAAGGATCTGCAGCTAGTTTCATTGACTCTTTCATTAATGTTATAGATGATTTTTTTATATTAATTTCTTTATTTTTCGTAGTGTACTGATATATATTTTCATTATTTCGAATTTCTTTTACTATTTTAGGCGTTACTATATACCCATTATTTGCTATAGCAGCAATTGCTACAACCATTTGAGTAGGGGAAACCCTTAAATAACTTTGTCCAATTCCTAATTGATAAGTATCTCCTATTACCCAGGGCTCATTTAAAGTGTCATCTTTCCATTTTTTAGATGGCACGAGACCATTAATTTCACCAGGGAGGTCAATTCCTGTTGTTGTACCAAGTCCAAATTTTGTTGCGTATTCATTGATTTTTTCAACCCCTAATCCATTAAAATTTTCATTTTCATCTATGTATCCACCAGAAAGATAATAATAATAAACATCTGAGGATCTAGCTAATCCTTCTTTAAAATCTAATGGCCCATGAACAGCCCAATCGTTAAACACATATTCAATTGATGGATCTAATTCACTTTGTATAGTGATGTATCCTTTTGTGTTAATTGTTGTATTTTCATTAGCAATATTTTCTTCTAAAGCACCGATACCTACAATGGGTTTAAATATTGAACCTGGTGGATAATTTTCCATAATATTTCTATCTAATAATGGCTTTGAAGAATCTATAAATAAATTATTTAAATCACTATCATTGCCCAATCCTGAAAATACTGTACCTTTATAATCAGGAATTGAAACGTACGATAAAATATTTCCAGAATTTACGTCTATCATTATGACCGAACCTATTAATATGTTATCTGTTTCTATTTCTGAGTCTATTATTCCTTTATTAGCATATTTTAATAATGTTTCGTATGATTTTTTTTGTAAATCATAGTCAATTGCAAGGTATAAATCTTGACCATTAGTTGCTTTTTGTTCAAGTATTATTTTTTCGTTATTGTTGTTTATAGTTTGTTTTCCTTTATTGCCTTTAAGTGCGTCTTCGTATGTGAATTCTAATCCACTTTTTCCAACTATTGCGTCTAATGAGTATCCCTTTTTGATGTATTCGTCTTTTAATGATTGATCAATTAAACCAGTATTTCCTAATATTCTTGAAAATAATGAAGATGGTTCATATTCTCTCATAACATCTTTTATTATTTTTATTCCTTTTACGTTTGCAAATTTATTACTATAAATTATCGCATCATCATTACTCAAGGCATCGATAATTGTTATTGGCCTATCTAAATCATTTGAATTTAGACCATTTATTAAAATATTTTCTAATTTAGATATTTCTATGCCAGTTACATCTTCTATTAATCTTAATTTAGCAATACCATTGCTTTCTTCAGTTAGTTGATTTGGAATAATTGATAATTTTAACCTGGGTATATTTTTAGCAAGTTGTCTACCATTTGAATCGTAGATACCTCCTCTTAAAGGCAAAGTATTGCGCTCTATTGAATCAACGATCCTTATTGTTTGATTTTCCATATCGTTTATTACTATGAAATAACTTGAATATATTGCAATTAAAAATATTATAATTGAAAATAATCCCGTGATGATTATAGATCTGCTTTTATTAAATAATGTTTTATTTGGTTCGTTCATTTTTTATTTTCTTTGATGACTTAATGACAATGTAAATAATTAATGCTGTTAGTAGGGAATTTGCGAATTGTAATATCAGTGTTCTCTGAGAGTTTATTTTAAGAAAATCTGTCATACGGTTTATATCATCGAAATTTAAAAAATTTTGATATATTATTTCTCCAATAAAAGTCAGTAGGATTATTGTTATTAAGTGAAATCTCTTTAAAGCAGTATTTTTAAATATAATAGATATACAGAAAATTGTATTAAAAATAAACATAATCCAACCTATTTTTTCAGTAGTCAATGATCCGAATATTATAGATAGTAATATTACATACTGGGTACTAAAAGATACATTCTTATTTAGAGTTATTATTATTATACTCATTAATATAATGTTAGGAAAAATTATTATTTCTGATGTTGCCATCGATATGCCAATAAGAATACTTATTAATGTACTAGATATTAATAATTTAATTGCCGTAGATAAATATATCAAAATTTGGTGTTCAATCTTTTAGAATGTTAACAAAGTTTAAATTTTTATAATTTTCAAATGGCTCTACTTCTATTGATAGAAATAAATCATTTTTGGAGTCCACGTCATATATTCTTCCTATAGGTATATTGGCTATTATTGATAAGCCTAATGACGATGTTATTACATTGTCTCCAATTAGTATTTTATTTTCTCTTTCAATAAAGTCTATATATAGTGACTCGCCATTACTGAAAAGTAATCCAGGTTTCCGTGCATTTTGCAAAAATATAGGTATTTTAGTTTTTTTATTATTTAATAATGTTACGTATGAATATTTTTCGTAAATTGACGAAATCATTCCAACTAATGTCCCTGTTTCTCCCAAAACTGGCATATTGATTGCTATGCCATCTCTAATGCCTTTATTTATTTTAACAATATTTATATTTGGTAATGGATCTTTTAATGTAATTTCAGCACTAATGATATCTCTATTTGAATTATTGTCTTTGATTTTATAAAGTGATTCAAATAGGGATATTTTTTCTTTTAATCTTATATTTTCGATAGTGATTTTTGTATTATTTTGTAAAAGCTGCGAATTTCTTTCTTGAATTTTTTTCGTATCTATAAATTTAAATGGCAAATTAATGAATGAAGTAATGCTTTTGTAAGTAGGTTCAATAATAATTGATGCATAAGAGTTGGTGAAATTTTCAATATTTTTAAATATTTTAATATTGGAACTCGATAAAAGAATTATTGATGTAAGAAAAATTGCGAGTACGATGTATATTTTTTTGTTTTGCATGATCTTTATTAGTTAATATCTATTTTTGATGATACTTTTTTTAATTGCATAGTTGATTCCAGTATTTTTAATATTTCTCTATCTTCAATAATTAAAGAAATGCCTTTTATAACAGCCCTTTTTGATTCTAGCGATACTTTTATTGGAAAATTTGTAGCATTGGCAATTCTTGTTTCTATACCTTTAAGTAAAGCTCCTCCGCCAGCTAAAGTTACACCTACTCTCATTACATCTGTAATTAATTCCGAGGGAGTTTTTTCTATTATTTGCTTAATGCCTGTAATTATTTCTTCTATAGGTTGATTTAAAGCATCACGTATTTCAACTGTTGAGATTTCAATTTCTTTTGGCAGTCCACTTAAGATATCTTGGCCTCTTACTTTAAAAATAATCTCATCTTCCAACGGCCATGCTGTTCCATATTGTATTTTAATATTCTCAGCTGATATTTCACCAATTGATACATTGTAAACTTGCTTTAAATAATCTTGTATCGCAAGATCCATGGCATATCCTGCTGTTCTAATAGAACTCCCTGAAATTATTGTTCCTAATGCTATTACTGCAGTTTCAGTAGTTCCTCCACCTATATCAACAATTAAATTGCCAGTTGATGAAGATATATCTATTCCGCTACCAATTGCTGCTGCGATTGATTCTTGAATTAAGAGAGCCGTTTTAGCTCCAGCGGAAAGGGCAGCTTCTCTTACAGCTCTTTTTTGAACTTCAGTAGCATTTGTCGGAATACCGATAACTATTTTTGGCTGTGTGATACTTGATAATAATAAATTTTGCCCCTTTCCAAGCTTTAAAAAATGCTCAATCATTCTTTCTGCAATTTCAAAATTTGTTATAACTCCATCTCTAAGTGGCCTTATGGCAATGATATTACCGGGAGTTCTGCCAACCATTTCCTTCGCACTGTTTCCTATTGCTAGAATTTTCATTGATTGCTTGTCTAAAGCTACGACTGATGGCTCTTCAATAATAATTCCTTTACCTTTTAAATAAACTAAAGTATTAGAAGTGCCTAGATCTATGCCGATAGCTTGATAAGCTAAATCATAAATCTGATTGTACATACCTTGAATTTTTTCTAACATATTTTCCTATAAATTTATTTAATTAAGTCTAACAGTTCTTTTTCGTATAATTTCTTAATATTATTATTTTCAGCTAAAGTTAGCTTTTTCCCCGGATCAGTGCCTACTACTAGAATAGTTGTTTTTTTAGTGATCGTCTTGTTTATTTTAGCACCTAATTTAATTAATAACTCAAATAATTCACTCCTGGTCCAATTCACCATTGTTCCTGTGATGGCAACATTTTGATTATACAAATATGTTTTTTTTTGTTCAACAGAATTAATTTTCATATTTTGATGCATGTTTAATCCAGCGCTCTTCAATTTATTCAATAGTTCTTGCGTCTCTGCAGAATTAAAGAATTCAAATATTGAATTACTAACTATTGGTCCTATTCCTTCTATATTTTTTAATTCTTCTAATTTTGCATTTGTCAAATTATCTATATTTGTATATTTTTCAGCTAACAACAAGGCTATTTCTGAGCCTACATTATGAATGCCCAATGCTGTTAAAATTTTATTTAAGGGCAATTTTTTACTTTTATTAATTTCATCAATTAGATTGCTTACTGATTTTTCTCCCATTTTTTCTAAAAAAATAATTTTATCTTTTTGTAGATATAGATAAAATAAATCTGAGATATTTCTTATGATATTTTCTCTAATTAATTTTTCAATTATTTGTGTTCCTAGGCCTCTTATATTCATGCACTCTTTAGAAACAAAATAAATAATATTTTTTTTGAGTCTTTCTTTGCAATTAATATTAATGCATTGTGCTTCTGACGTAGAAATATTCTTTTTTATAAACGACAAACAGAAAGGGCATTTTTTTGGCATTAAAAATGTTGTCCTTTTGTCCCTTTTTCCTTTTTTTAAGCCAATGATTTTGGGAATCACATCTCCTGACCTTTCTACTGCTACAGTATCGCCAATATCAATATTGTTTATTTTAATATATTTTTCGTTATGCAATGTTGCATGCTTAACAGTTACTCCATTTATAACAATTGGTTTTAAAGTTGCTACAGGAGTCAATGTTCCTGTTCTTCCTACTGTGATAGCTATTGCTGTTAATTCTGTATATTTTTGTTCGGCTTTAAATTTATAAGCAGTGGCCCATTTAGGACTCCTAGATCTGCTACCAAGCATATTTTGAATTTTTAAATTATTAAATTTAATTACTACGCCGTCTATTTCATAATCAAGGCTGTCTCTAATATTTTCAATATTTTTACAATATTCAATAACTTTTTTTTCACCTTTAACTTTTTTGATTAAACTATTTACTGGAAATCCTAGTTCATTAAGAGACATCATATTTTCATGATGCGTATTATTGAATTGAGAATTATCTTCTTCATTAATTAATTGATATGTAAATAATTGTAATTTTCTTTCACTTACTATTGCTGGGTTTAATTGCCTCATTGTTCCAGCAGCTAGGTTTCTAGGATTCATATAAATATCAAATCCATCTTTTTTGCGTTGATTGTTAATGATATTAAATTCAGTTTTTTTTATATAAATTTCACCTCGAATAGATATCTTTTTTTTGTAATCAATTTTTAACGGCAGAGATCTAATGGTTCTGATATTTGCTGTAATATCTTCTCCAATATATCCATCTCCTCTAGTAGCTGCTTGGATGAATTCACCATTATTGTATGTTAAGTTTACTGCTAGACCATCTATTTTTGGCTCACAGACTATTTCTAAAATTTCAGAAGATGACACTTCTTCCATATTTTTTTTGCACCAATCTATTATTTCATTATTATTAAAAACATTTGATAGTGATAGCATTTTATTATTATGAGTAATATGTTTAAAAGCTTCTAATGCCGTACCTGAAACTCGTTGCGTTGGTGAATTTTTATCTATGAATTGTGGATGTTTAATTTCTAAGTTATTTAATTGATTAAAAATTTCATCATATTCTTGATCGCTTATTTTTGGTTTATCCAGTGAGTAATAGTAATAGTCATATTCATTAACTTGTTTAACAAGCTCTTCGATTTGTTTCTGAATTTTAATAGAAATTTTTACCAATATATTCTCTTCTTTCCTTTGTATCATTGTAATCCTAGTTAGGATTAGAATGATAAGGTAAACTATTGTATATTAGAAAATAAATATGTTAAAAATTGCAATTATTGATTATGAAGCTGGTAATATTCGTAATGTTTATAATGCTTTATTAAATTCTGGAGTTACTCCAATTGTAAGCGATGATAGAAAAGATTTATTGACTAGTGATGCAATAGTTCTGCCTGGTGTTGGAGCAGCCAAAGATACAATGCAACATTTGAAAAATAAAAAATTAATTGAGCCTATTAATGAGTTTGTTAATTCAGGAAAACCTTTTCTGGGTATATGCATGGGCCTACAGGCATTATTTGACTATTCATTTGAGGGTGGAGGCAAACAAGACTGTCTTGGAATAATCCATGGTAATGTAAATAAATTTGATAATTCTTTAGTAGTACCACATATGGGATGGAATACAATTAATATCGTCAAAGAAAGTCCCTTATTGAATGGCATTACTGATAATGATTATTTTTATTTTGTACACTCATTTTACCCTGATCCTATTGATAAAAGTGTAATACTTGCTACCACTAAGTATGGAAAAGAATTTGCTTCAATTGTTGAGTATAAAAATATTTTTGCTACACAATTTCATCCTGAAAAATCAGGGAATATTGGATTGAAGATCTATGAAAATTTTATTAATATTGTTAAAAATAATAAGTAGATTAAGGCATTACGTTATGAATGTTATACCAGCAATTGATATATTAGATGGAAAATGCGTACGCTTGTTGCAAGGCGATTATTCAAAGGAAACTATTTTCTCTGATGATCCTATTGAATTTGCTATTAGATGGTCAACTTTTGGTGCTAAATGGATGCATGTTATAGATCTTGATGGTGCAAGGTTAGGAAATAAAGTAAATGCATCCATTATTAAAAATATAGTTAATGCTTCTGATTGTTCGATTCAAGTTGGAGGAGGTATTAGAAGTTATGATGACTTTAAAAATACCTTAGACTCTGGAGTTAATAGAGTTATTGTAGGAACGATAGCAATTAAAGATAAATTACTATTGAAATCTTTAATAGAAGATTATTCTGAAGAATTAATAGTATCTTTAGATTCAAGAGATGGCTTTGCGCAAATTGAAGGATGGACTGAATCAACTTCATTGGATTCATTTTCTGTAATTCAAGAACTAGCTTATATGGGTGTAAAAAGAATCATTTATACCGACGTTGAAAGAGACGGAACTAATAGTGGTATCAATTTTAAAAGCATAGAAAAAATCATCAATAATTTGCATATTCCTGTTATTGTTGCTGGCGGAGTAACTACTTTAGATGATATAAAAAACTTAAAATCATGTGGCGCAGAAGGTGCAATTATAGGACGAGCATTATTTGATGGAAAAATCGATCTGAAAGAAGCAATGAGTATTGTTGTTTAATTTATAGGAATAAAATGTTAACTAAAAGAATTATTGCTTGCTTTGATGTTAAAAATGGGAGAGTAGTAAAAGGCATAAGCTTTAAAGACCTTGTTGATGCAGGAAACCCAGTAGAATTGGCTGAAAAATATTGCAATGAAGGTGCTGATGAAATTGTTTTTTTGGACATCACTGCTTCTACTGAAAATCGATCAAGTGTTTATGATTTAATTTCTACAACTGCAGATAAAATTAATGTGCCACTTACTGTTGGCGGTGGAGTTAGAAGCGCAGATGATATTTACAAAATGTTGCGTTCTGGAGCTGATAAAGTTTCAATTAATACTGCAGCAATTAAGAATAAAAACTTGATTCAAATAAGTGCTAGTAAATTCGGTAGTCAATGCACGGTAGTTGCTATTGATGCAAAAAAGAATGACTTTGGCTGGGAAGTTTTTTCACATGGCGGTAATCATCCTACAGGATTGGATGCTATTAATTGGGCTGAAGAAGCCGTCAGAAGCGGTGCCGGTGAATTACTTATTACTTCAATGGATGCCGATGGTAAACAATCTGGTTATGACAATGAGTTACTCTCAGCAATAAAAAAAAGAGTTAATGTTCCCATTATTGCTTCTGGCGGCGGAGGCAAGCCGGAACACTTATTGGATACAATTACTAAAACTGATGTCGATGCATTGCTATTGGCATCTATATTGCATTTTGATACATTTACTATTATTCAAATTAAAAATTTTTTAAAACAAAATGGCGTAAATATAAGAATTTAAATTGACAATAAAGGAGTATGTTTAATATGAATATTAATTTTGATTTGAATAAAGTAAAATTTGATGATAACGGATTGATTCCTGCTATCATCCAACATTTTGAAACCAAAGAAATTTTAATGCTTGCTTACATGAATAAAGAGAGTTTAATAAAAACAATTGAACTAAAAGAAGCAGTATTTTGGTCAAGAAGTCGTAAAGAAATTTGGCATAAAGGTGCAACATCAGGGAATTATATAAAAATCAAAAATATTTTAATTGATTGTGATGCAGACACCCTTATAATTTTTTCTGATATTACAGGGAATTCAGTTTGCCATACTGGTACTAGGACTTGCTTTATTAATCCTGATGATAATTTAGCTAGAGCGATTTTTTAATTTTATCAATTGATATAAATCTTGAAAATTCTTTAAATTATAATTTCCAAAAGACATCTTTGATTGATGCACGGATATTGTTGCTAATGCAACTTGAAGATGGTGATCGTCAGGATGAGCAGTTGTGTTTTTTTGAACTTTTAATAAAATTTTTGTAAATTTACTCTGAGATATTCTCTTTGATTTTTTTATAATGATTAGTAATTCATTGGATATAGCTATTGCGACAGGAAACATTGCCAATCTTGCGATTAAGCTCTCGTTAAATCTGCCATGGATCGTTAATTCTAAAATTAAAAATATGACAAAATAAATTATTGCAAGAATAAAAAAGTAAGTACTTCCGCATCTGATATTTTCTTTAGATGTCTTCCTGATTGAGGGAATTGTTAATTCTTTATTTTTTTCAAAACTGTTAATTAACATGTGTTCTGCTGCATGATATTTTAACAATTGATGAGTGCTATTAAAATATTTAATAGCACTCAATAAAATGATGTAGCTAGTAGTTCTAATAATTCCTTCAATAGATATTAGAAAAATTGAATTATCTAATAAAAGTAAAAATAGTCTTGCAGTGATAATAGGAACTTCAATAAAAAATAATAATGTAATTATTAAGATAAAATACTCATTTAATATGTAAAAGAAGTTAAATATTTTTTTAGATTTATAATTTTTGTTTTCAAATATTTTTGTTGTATTAATTTGCAAAATCATTGAATCAAGAAATCTAGTAATGCCTCTTAAAAAGTATAATTTATCAAAATATTGATTGTATTTGTTATTAGCTTCACTGACTTGTATTAACAATGAATCATCTTTATTAATTTTTAAAGAGGTAATTTTATAATCATCATAAATTGTTATTCCATTATAATGCGCTTGGCCACCAATACTTATATTTTTCATAATATTTATTCTCGTATATATATCAGCTTTTGGTTATTTTTTAGCTTTGGTTATTTTTTAGCTTTGGTTATTTT
>Ga0302127_10001540_pt1 | contig 13700 bp, 15 predicted proteins | sample CB4_SCM_MG_FD_204452 | JGI IMG/M metagenome (GOLD analysis project Ga0302127, IMG submission 204452) | Marine microbial communities from Western Arctic Ocean, Canada - CB4_SCM | ecosystem: Environmental > Aquatic > Marine > Oceanic | place: Canada: Western Arctic Ocean | collected 2017-09-24
CTTGTCATCAATCATTACTTGATAATTTCCTGGACGACCCATACTTTTCATTGAATCCCCCAAAGAGCACAGGTAAAGACGCATTTAATCAACAATGGCTGGAACAAAAGCTGGAACTTGTGAATATGAATATAGCTAATGCTGATGTACAGAGAACTTTACTGGAGCTAAGCGCAGTTTCTATTAGTGATGCCATTAAACTTCATGGAAGGGAGGCAAAGGAACTATTACTCTGCGGCGGGGGTATTCATAACCCACTATTCGTCAACCGAGTAGAAACCCTGATGCCTGATTTGGACATTGTTTCCACTGAAAAGTATGGGATACATCCCGATGCGGTTGAAGCGGTTGCCTTTGCCTGGCTTGCCAAGTGTCGTTTGGATAATTTTCCTGGCAATATACCCAGTGTCACCGGGGCCGAAAAATCAGTGGTTCTTGGGGCGATCTACTAGGGCTGATAGGATCGGTCACTCGCTAGCGTTCCGCCCGTCTTTAATGTTATGGAAGATTCAGTCGTGCCCACCCGTATCTCAAGACACGGGTGGGCAGACAAGAAACAATGACAAATAGCTTATTCTCTAAAAGGAGTGTGACAACTGCCGCAATCGATTTCTCCAATTTTCGCCTTACCAGCGTCAAGTCCAACTGTCCCGGCTGTTGTGGCTATATTTGCGGCGACAGCACTCAGGGTATTGGCCGCAGACACAAATTCATCCCAGTTCGTCCAAATTTCAGGTTTGGCACGGGATTCAGCCACCATGGCATTTTTCTCAAATGTAGTGGGAAGCATAGCAAACATCGCTGCCAATGCATTAGCTGCCCTTACAAATTCGCGTCGATTATCAGGAATTTTGCCAGAGGCCATGTTACGCAGAATATTTCTTTGTGCGCCTATCAAGTGCATGATGCCATCACGCGCAACATAGGCCGCCATTTCGTCTGACATGTCAGGTTCATGAGCAAAGGTGAGACTTGCCCCAAAGGCAGAGAACAACGCTGCTATTACAATCACTTTAATATTTTTCATAATTCCCCCAATTGTTTATCTAAATTAAATATAACGTGAGTGAGTAGATTCAAAAAAATTAGCCCTACCCTCGATGTTTTATAAGTTGGTAAATAATATTCTTAATTTGTACCCGCAACAACCAAAATGTCAGATTAAGAACACTATATGACCATAGTTAGCCCATTTTCAGGAACAAGTATGGGATAGATTGAACTCCAGAATTTGATTTAAAATTATTTTCTGTACGGTCCGTGGCAACTACCACAGTCAAATTCTCTCACTCTTTGTAAAACTGACTCTGCACCATTAATCTCTGCCAGTGCTGCGATCTCTGCGGCGAGCTTACTTTGGGTCTCTGCCACTGAGACAAAATCATCCCAATTCGTCCAAATGTCTGCTTCAGCCCGAGATTCGTCAACCATAAGATTTTTCTCAAAGGCAACAGGTATCATTGACAACAAGGCAGACACTGCCTTAGCAGACCTGACAAATTCACCCTGATCAACAGGGCTCTGACCAGTTAGCATTCGAATAAGGATATATCTTTGTGAATTTAACAGATGCATTAGACCGTCACGCGTTATATATGCCGCCCTTTCATCTGACATATTAGGTTGATGTGCCGTTGCTAAATTTACCCATAACACTGATAACAATGCAGTAATAACGATTATTTTAAAACGTTTCATAATACCCCCAATATTATGTTTTTTGGCGTTACGGTAATTGACTGACGACTATCAATCTTTTTAGTAAGAACTTTATAAGTTCTAAATAATATGTAGAAAATGCATTGACGACAACCTAAAAAGAAAAGAAATTCTTCAACAATTTCTTATTTTAATTTTTTATTGCACCAGGAAAATTGAGAAGCGGAGATTACCAATCAAGTTGAAAAAGAGGAGCCACAACCGCAGGTTGTCTTCGCATTGGGATTTTTTATAACAAATTGGGCGCCTTCAATACCTTCAGAATAGTCAATTTCTGACCCTGTCAGGTATTGTATGCTCATGGGGTCGACTAACAGTCTCACACCTCCACGCTCGATAACTGTATCATCATCACTGGATGATTCATCAAATGAAAAACCATATTGAAACCCTGAACATCCACCGCCACTAATAAAGACACGTAACATCAAATTTTCATTACCTTCATCTACAATTAACTCTTTCACCTTGTTAACTGCTGAATCCGTAAAATTAAGGGCCTCAGGAATTTGATCGGGTATTTGTGTTGCAATCTGATCCATTTTAATACTTTTCACTCCAATAAAAAGTTACTTAAGAACAAGTATAACAAAAAACCTACTGATTTACTCAAGTATTTTGTTCAGGAATTTCAAATCCATCTGCCAGATTAGATTCAATATTACTTTCTTCAGACTGGACAGCATGTACCAGTTTACCATTAACCTCTGCGCCAATGGCCATTTCAATAAGATTATAATAAACATTACCCGTTACCTGGGCCTTCGCATGTAACTCAATATGAACACCACTTCGAACATCACCCTTGACCTGACCGTTAAGAACTATGTAAGGAACATTTACTTCACCTTCTATCCTTCCGTGTTCACTTAATTGCAACATAGATGAACCATCATTGTCAGCAAGGACGTTACCTTTAATGACACCCTCGATGTGGAGTCCACCGGTAAATTTAATATCACCATGTACAATACTGTGTTGTCCAACAAGAGTATCAATCCGACTTGTTTTACGTTTTCGTTTATTTCCAAACAATGGTAATAACTCCCCTATCTTAATTTAACGGCCAATCATATATTTTACTAATGGGTTGTTCCCTGGCATTTCCCACAAACACCTTAACTAGAATTCGATGCACCAGATACTCTGCAGGCAATTCAAATTCGTATTCAACCCGTCTGAAACTTTTTAATTCAAATTTGAGATCGGCATTCTCGTCTAATAATATAGTATTTATATCTAAATTATGTTTGTTTTTATTTTGTATTCCATCAATTTGAATATCCAGAGACCCTTCTAACAATTTATCGCTCAGAGTAACGTTAGTCAAAACCAATTTTATTACATATTGATTAAGTTTAGTGAGAGGTTCTACATAAATTCCGTGTATATTCAAACCCGAAGCGCCGCGAGTAGCATCCATTACACCTTGATAAAATTCTAACTCTCGTTTTTGCTGGTAGATCTCATCTTGTAAGGACTTTAACTCATTTTGCATATGAATGGCAGTTTCCTTATCCAGTTGTGTTGTCTGTTGTAGCATAGCTACTTGACCTTCTAACTGGCTATTTTCATCACGATATTCCTGATTGGAATCAAGCAAATCTTTAGTTGTAATATTTTCACTAAGCTGATGATAGATTACCTTCCAATGATTAGTATCCAAAAGTAACCAGGTAAAGATAGATATCACCATACTCAATGCAATTATTGCTACGGCCATTTGCCATGGACGATGACTTTTTATAATAAATTTAGGCATTGTGTCTTACTTTTTTCCAGCACCTCAGGAGACTTAGGGGAAACAGGCTGGATGTAATAATCCGGATGTCTCTTCTATATTAAACATAATATTCATATTCTGAATGGCCTGTCCTGCTGCACCTTTAACAAGATTGTCCTCTACCGCAAGTATTACAGCTGTATTTCCATTCTGTGGTCGATGACAGGCTAAACGACATGTGTTTGTTCCTCGAACAGAATTTGTATTGGGGTGAGCGTCTGGTTCCATAACGTCCACGAAGGGTTCATCTTTGTATCGGTCATGATAGATTTGATATAAATCAACATCAGTATTTTTCAATCTTGCATAAAGCGTGGCATGGATTCCTCTGATCATAGGCACCAGATGAGGGACAAAAATCATATCAAGTTTCTCTTTGCAAATTGATTGTAGTCCCTGTTTAATCTCTGGTAGGTGTCGATGTCCATTTGCAGCATAAGCTGAAAATGAATCTGATGATTCTGAAAAAAGAAGCGAACTTGATAACTTTTTTCCTGCACCACTTACACCAGATTTAGCATCCGCAATTAATGAATCTGTCTCAACTAAATTATTTTCAATTAGAGGTAAAAATCCAAGCTGAATAGCTGTGGGATAACACCCTGGGTTGGCGATCAACGTTGCTCGGGAAATTTTATCCCGGTTAACTTCAGGTAGTCCGTAGACTGCTTCATTTATTAGCTCAGGACAAGAATGTTTTTGACCGTACCATTTCTCCCACTCATCAACATTTTTTAGGCGAAAATCAGCTGAAAGATCGATAATCTTATTCCCATTTTTCAATAAAAAAGGAACATGTTCCATTGCAGTACCATTTGGTGTTGCAAAAAATATGACATCACATTCAGACAGTGCTTCGTCATCCGGTTGTGAAAAACATATATCTATTGCGCCACGTAGCGAGGGAAATAGTTTGGTTACTGGCCTCCCTGCTTCTGATCTGGATGTCACTATCTGTAATTTTGCGTCAGGATGCATTGATATGAGTCGCATTAACTCGACCCCTGTATATCCAGTGGCTCCTACGATGCCTGTTGTAATCATAAAATCTTGTTCTCCTTAAATCATATGATACGAGTTGGTGTTACGAAGGAAAAGAATTAATCTAATATCAATACTTTCAAAGCGTTATAAACCGGTTGCTGACGTAATGTATCAACAGGCGGGTTTGAATGAATTGTTTAAATATTCATTTCTACCCTGCATTCCTGGAATGAAGAAATATCTTGTCAGGCAAATTTTTTAATCGATAATCATATGATTATTATACATATTTTATGGATATTTGGCCCTTTTATTATCACCCGTTACAATAACATTATGTCCATAAAACAAATATATAGAGGCATTGTTAATTGAATACAGTGCAAATCATCGCCCTCGTTACAGCCATAGCCTGGGCAAGCGGTATAAATCTCTACGCAACAATATTTATTTTAGGGGTAGTTGGGCATTACGATTATGTAAACTTACCTAGTCAATTAGATTTATTATCTGATCCAATAATCATCGGTGTGTCAGGATTTATGTACTTTACCGAATTTGTGGTGGATAAAATTCCTGGGCTAGATAGTCTTTGGGACGCAGTACATACATTTATACGTATACCTGCTGGGGCAATTTTATCAATGACTGCAGTTGCTGGTATGGACCCGGTGATAGAAATGACAGCGTTTCTTCTCGGTGGAACCATGGCTGCCAGTACACATACCACAAAATCAGCTAGCCGAATCTTAATGCAATCATCACCTGAACCCGTATCAAACTGGACTGCGTCTGTCAGTGAAGACCTCCTTGTGGTTGCAGGAATTTGGGCAGCATTAAGTCACCCATGGATATTTCTCACTGCAATTTTATTATTCATTTGCATGTTAGTCTGGTTATTACCTGGATTAATCCGAATTCTCAAAAAAAGTTTACAATCTGCCAAAGTAATGCTATCAAGATTAAATAATTCATTAACCGACGATTCTGAAATAATTTAACTTATGTGTGATCTACCTAGTCTTAGGGGCAATATTTCTTGCTCTGGATAAAAGCATTTCATCTTATTTTTATGGTTATCTGGTTCGCCGGATTATTTTACTTACCCAGGCTGTTCGTATATCACGCTATGAGCGAGGACAGTATCAGTATTGATAGATTCAAACTGATGGAAAGAAAGTTATTTTATGGAATAGCTACGCCAGGCTGCATTCTGACTCTGTTGTTCGGATTCTGGTTACTAAAAACAGTGGGATGGGATGCGTATTCAGGAAGTTATTGGTTAAGTATAAAACTTTTCTTTATTTTATTACTTATTGGTTACCATGTTTACTGCGGAAAGCTAATGGTCAATTTCAAACATGACAGAAACAGACATTCTCACATATGGTATCGATGGTTTAATGAAGTGCCAGTGGTATTTTTAATCGTAATTATAATTATGGCTGTTGTAAAACCTTTGTAGCTAAATCTCCATCATTTCAAAATCTTCTTTACGTGCACCACAATCTGGACATGTCCAATTCATCGGAACATCATCCCATTTTGTTCCAGGGGCAATATTCTCTTCTGGCAATCCTATTGATTCGTCATATATGAATCCGCATATGACACACATATATTTTTTCAACCTACTACCTCCATACTTGTTTAATAATTACATAAAAATATTAATCGTTTCAAATAAACCTCATGATATTAGCCGAAACATCCAATCCAATGGTATTGATATTCTCCGCAAATGATCCCAGTGATAATATGTGTTATTCGGTTAAAATTGATCCTGATATTGCTATAGCTGGTATTACCTCAGATAATTGTTACTCTTGTTTAAGGCAGGCGTAGAGTTAATGGCTGTTATCAGCAGTGTATATATGGCAAAAAACCCTGATCGTATAATAAAAAAATTTAAAATATTGATGAATAATTATGAGTCTATTTGAACTAGCACAAAAACGAATTCCTGGTGGAGTAAATTCACCAGTACGGGCATTCAAGTCCGTAGGTGGTGAACCCGTGTTTTTTTCACGAGGTCAAGGTGCATACTTGCTTGATACTGACAACAAACAATACATTGATTATGTGGGGTCATGGGGTCCTATGATATTGGGACATGCCCACCCTGCAGTAATAGACAAGGTTATTGCAGCAGTCAAAAATGGCCTGAGCTTTGGCGCACCGACAGAGATTGAAATCCAAATGGCAGAAAAAATTTGCCAACTTGTTCCAACCATAGAAAAGGTACGAATGGTTAATTCAGGGACTGAAGCCGCCATGAGCGCAATCCGACTGGCAAGAGGATATACCGGTCGTAATAAAATAATCAAGTTCGAAGGCTGTTATCATGGCCATGCAGATTCGCTCCTGGTCAAAGCAGGTTCTGGTGCCTTAACCATGGGTATCCCAACTTCGCCAGGTGTGCCGGAGGACCTCGCCAAACATACGATTACCCTGTCATATAATAATATCGAACAAGTTCTATCGTGTTGTTCAGAAATCGGCAATGAAGTTGCCTGCATTATAGTTGAGCCCGTTGCTGGAAACATGAATTGTGTCCCTGCACAAGCTGAATTTCTGGAGTGCCTGCAATCAGTCTGTAGCGAATATGGAATGCTCCTGATTTTTGATGAGGTTATGAGCGGTTTTCGCGTTGCTCTGGGAGGCGCTCAATCCTTGTACAATATCTCTCCTGATCTAACCATACTGGGTAAAGTCATTGGAGGAGGAATGCCAGTAGGGGCCTTTGGTGGAAAAGCAGAGATAATGAATCATATTGCGCCGGATGGGCCGGTTTATCAGGCCGGAACATTATCTGGTAATCCCATCGCCATGACTGCCGGACTCGCTACATTGGAAGAAATCAGTACTCCTGGTTTTTTTCAGGCACTGACACAAAAAACGACGATTCTTACAGATGGTTTGCAAACAGTGGCAAATGAATTAAACATTCCCTTCACCACTCATTCGCTTGGTGGGATGTTTGGCTTATTTTTCTCTAAAGATGAATTCATTACACGTTTTGATCAAGTAATGGCATGCAATCTTGATCAGTTCAGACAATTCTTCCACGGAATGTTAGCGGAAGGTATCTACCTCGCACCATCGGCTTACGAAGCAGGGTTTGTCTCCATTGCTCACACAGAACATGATATTCAAGTGACTATAGATAGCGCTCGTAAGGTAATGAAGACACTTTCTTAAAATGGTTATACTAAAAATATAGCTAAACCGGTGTTACAAATGTTTGTTAAAAAAACTGGATGGAACCAGAAACCGTAACAATGACCTTGCTGGTACCCGCCTCAACTGCTGGGGCCATCTCCATAGCATCACTCATCATTGCCCTGGACATCATCGCTTCCTGGTACATTACAGGTCCTGATTGTCCGGTATTAACATGCAAGTCGACGATTCGGTAATTTTTTTCATCCATATGTCCTTTCACAATCTCGGCCCTTTGTTTAAATGCATCCATAGCCTCACTGATTAATTCATTCTCTATCCTCGCCCTGGTCTGACGTGTAGGTGAAAAATTCATTTGCTTGACTTGCAACCTTTCCTGCAAATCGCCTACCAGATCCGTCAACTCGGTAATCTTTATACTTTTAAGATTTAATTTCTGCGTTGCACGCCAGCCAACAATCAGCCTGTTTTTATATATTGGATAGGTCTGGTAAGAACGTGTACTCACTTCTATGTCCTTATTGGATTTGGCAAGCTTTAATCCCCATTGCATGGTTTCATTAATTTCCGAAGCAATATCCTGTGGTTTATTCCCCTGCTTTTCAACTTGCATGGAAACCTCCAGTTGATCATTTTCTACATTCCTTTCTACCTGCGCATCTATATGGACCTGATTAAATAATGTTCCATCATCAGCAGCCAAGGTAATAGAAAAAGGAAGTAACAGATAAATTAAACATCGCTTTATATATAAAAACATTTATTCTTCTCCTCTTCGAAGACAAATCCTTATTGAATTTTCATCATTGTAGTTGACGATAACAGGCCTATAGTATTTCGACAAAATAACATCTCATACTGCAATACAATCTTTACTTACAGAATTCAGACATAAGTAGAATGAGATTAATTAACAATCTGCCAAAGATTGCCAATATCAAGTCCATATCTTCATGGTAAATTACTTGATAAATTAATAACATAAACTACAATGTTAATGATAATTTTTTATTTTAGATCTTATCAATCTGCACTCGGTTAACGATAAACTTTTATATCAGGGTTACCAGTAATATAAAAATTAATGATATACCACGCCCAATCAAACCAGATAACCTCATGATTTTTCCTGCAATTTTTACAATTATTCATTTAAACCGTAATGAATAAGCCAGTACCCGTCACTGCTATTGGAGCAGATCAACGCCTTTTTGTTCCTGAATCAGATCAACCAAACGAATTAGGCTCAGTCAGGGATACCATAAATAAGTCTGGAAAGGATTTACTGAATTTACAGGCAGCAGAGGGCTACTGGTTATTTGAGCTTGAGGCCGATGCAACCATCCCATCTGAATACGTCCTGCTACATGAATACTTTGGTTCTCGAGACAAAAACAGAGAGGCTCATATCCAATGTTATTTATTGAATCGTCAATTGGAGGATGGAAGTTGGCCGCTTTATGAACAGGGACCGGGTAATATAAGTGCCACTGTGAAGTCATACTTTGCATTGAAATTAATTGGTTACAACACGGAATCAGGACAAATGCTTCGCGCCAGGCAGTGGATACTCGGCCATGGTGGTGCAGAATCCGCCAATGTCTTCACGCGCATTACCCTCGCTTTTTTTGGGCAACTTCCATGGCGCACTGTACCGGCCATGCCAGCTGAGATAATTTTCTTGCCCGATTGGTGGATATTCTCGCTTGATAAGGTTTCATACTGGTCACGATGCGTGATAGTTCCACTATTGATTATTCTGGCCTATAAACCAGTACATAAACTGGAATCAGGAAAAGATATTCAGGAGCTATTTATTGTAAATCCTGATGAGTTGAAACATATTGATAAAATATCCAGAAAAAATATGGTCAAAAGTTTTTTCTACCTGTTTGATCGAGTTTTAAAATATGTACTGCAATTTATCCCTTTATCCATTCGAAACAAATCCCTGCAAAAATGTGAATATTGGACCCGACAACATATGCAGGGTGTAGGTGGTAATGGTGCTATTTTCCCGGCCATGGCCAATGCCGTTATGGCATTGAAATTAACAAATTGTAAGGATGATGATCCTGATCTTATGCGTGGATTAAATGCGATTGAGGATCTTGTTATTGAATCTGAAGATGCGACTTACGTACAACCATGCGTCTCCCCAATCTGGGACACCTGTCTGACACTCAGTGCCCTCGCCGAGGCTGGACTAGACAGTGAACATAAATCTATCTCACAGGCGATAGACTGGTTATTCCAAAAACAAATTTTCGTAAAGGGCGATTGGTCCAGACGTGTCCCTACGCTGGAAAGTGGTTGCTGGGCATTCCAATTTGAAAATGATTTTTACCCGGACATAGATGACACTAGTATGGTCATCATGTGTTTGCTCAGACATGATGCACATAAAAACCCGGAACATCTTAAACGAATTAATCAGGCCGCAAATTGGGTAATCGGTATGCAAAATTCTGATGGCGGTTGGGGTGCATTCGATATCAACAATCATTATGAGTATTTGAATAATATACCCTTCGCTGATCATGGAGCGTTGGTTGATCCTAGCACCGCTGATCTAACCGCCAGATGTATCGAAATGCTTACTATGCTTGGATACGACCGTTCCTTTTCACCCATAGCAAGAGGTCTTGAATTTCTCAAACATGACCAAAATGATTTTGGTGGTTGGTACGGTCGCTGGGGTGTTAATTATATTTATGGAACCTGGTCGGTACTGGCTGCGCTGGGTTTAATGTCTGAAGATCCCCATCAACCATATATGCGTAAGGCCGTGCATTGGTTAAAAAGTAATCAGAATGCAGATGGTGGCTGGGGTGAAGATTGCGGTTCCTACGATGATATAGCCCTCTGTGGGAGAGGAGAAAGTACACCATCACAAACCGCCTGGGCACTACTCGGTCTGATAGCGAGCGGGGAAATCGATTCAGTGGGTGTTAGTCGAGGTATAGAGTTTCTGCTTAAAACCTACCAATCAACTCCTGCATGGATAGAGAATTTATATACCGGCACAGGATTTCCCAGGGTATTTTACCTACGCTACCATGGCTATAGTCAGTATTTTCCATTATGGGCCTTGGGTATGTACCATGCGGCAAAGTCTGGCAGACCTTCACGGCAGCAGGCAATGCTCAATGAAGGGATATTAACTCCTACACCCTCGAGAAATTAACGTGATGGACTTCACACACTGATAAACAATGCCGAACCTAAAAATAAATCTGATATCTAATGGTTGAAATAGTGAGATTAAATACAGTGCTAGATAAAGTAACAAACGGGACAATTAAAAATTTTGACGGTGTAGATCGTGTTTATTATGACGGATACTGGATCCGTAATTATGATATCCCCGATACACTAAATCGTAAAAAACTGCTAATCGATCAGCTGACCCGGCGTGTGTTTCACCATACCGAACCCGGCATCAATACCCCGGGGGATCGGGTTGACGAAGTACGCAGTGCATACGAAGCTGAGCAAGATCGATATCAAAAACGGGTGCTCGCTGCCATGCTGGCCGGCGCACTGATGAATCGTGGCTCTGATATCCTCACACACATGGTGGAGCTGGAAGAAATCGGAGTGAGTGTCAGTGCTGAAAATGAATTGATAAAAGAATGTGGCACGTGTTTTATGGGTGCACTTGAATACGGGAAATTTATTCGATCAGATACAGGCATGGAAGGACTCGATGAGCTTTGGGGCGAACCATTCAAGGTATTTACCATGCCAATGGAACAGTATTATGCCTCTCGTTACATCAAGATTGCCCAAACCATGTCGGAAATTGATGCAATAACTGACAAATTAAGTTCTGTCTTTAGTCGAACCAATATGTTTGGACACCTGATGCCCATCATCATGGACCTTGGGAAAAGTGCTAAGTTTGCAACAGAAACATTGCGTAGTGATAGCCGTATAATCGAAATTTGGCCACGTTTTGTCGGGGCCTCCGACAGAATACTCGATACCAAGGTGAATTTTGATAAGGACAGCCCACGAAAACAATATGCCTTAGGTAAACGAGGAATGCAGTTAATCCGTGAAGGTGTTGAGCTTATAACAAGCCATTCCAATAGCAGGATGCCTATGCCTAAAAGCACCGTTGATTTTCTCGAGCGTAGTGATATTTTTAAGACGAAATACGGATTACAGCTTATGCAATAGTCCGATAATTTTCAGCGGCATAAATACTCACCAAATCTTTTTATTTCCCTTTAAATACCGGTTTACGCTTTTCAAAAAAGGCCAAAACGCCTTCCCGGTAATCTTCAGTAACGCCAGCTATTTTCTGCAGCTTGACCTCAAGTGCCAGTTGTTGTTCAAGTGTATTTGAAGTTGAAGCCTTCAATTCCTGTTTGATTATAGCCAGACCTCGGGTAGGTTGCTGGCTCAAGTAATGGGCCATTGATAACGCTTCATCCATTAGTTTTTCATCGTTATAACATTTCCAGATCATGCCCCACTCTTCGGCACGCTCTGCCGTCAACCTCTCGCCCAGCATGGTCATGGCCCTTGCACGAGGTAATCCTATCAACCTGGGCAGGCTCCAACTACTGGCGGAATCCAGCCCTAATCCAACTTTAGCAAAAGAGAAGATAAACTCAGCCGTACTGCTGGCGAGAACAATATCACATGCCAGCGCGATTCCCACGCCGGCCCCTGCAGCCAGGCCATTAACGGCACAAACTACGGGTAATTCAAGTGAGGTAATAATATTGATGAGTGGGTTGTAATTATTCTCTAATGACTCGCCCAGATCCGGTGGATTATCTGCATCAAACTTTCGCTCGTTCAGATCCTGGCCCGCGCAGAATGCCCGTCCCTTTCCACTCAAGAGCAGACAACGATGTACTCCAAAATCAATTTTTGTGGTCAATGCATCTCTAATCTCTGCATGCATTTCATTATTAAAACTGTTCAATTGATCCGGACGATTAAAATAAAGTACGGCTATATTTTTATCAGTTCTAAATTCAATCGTACGATATGACATAGCTGTTACCAAAATATATTCAGCCTGTTATGGTTGCCAACGTTGTGGGAGAGCCCTGTAAGGCTGTGCGTTGCATATAATGTTTGATCGCTCGGATTCCGCCAAGTTCTTCGCCTCCGCCCGCACGACCCGGCCCACCGTGCACCAGTCTGGCCATTGCGGTGCCATGTCCAGTGGATTCCTTTGCACAGGACTCATTGATTACCAACATCCGACCATGGTACGCCGCTGTACCTAAAATTAACTGTCTGGCTTCATGGTCATCCGCAGTAAATATAGAACCGGCTAAACTACCCTTACCCAGTCTTGCGATATCCATAGCATCATCAAGGCTGGAATACGGCATGACGGTACTTACCGGTCCAAATGCCTCTATGGAATGGGGGGCGTCTATATTAGTTGGTTTATCGCAATATAATAATGTAGTAGGGAAAAATGCCCCAATTTGCGTATCTCCTCCCAGAATTTCAAAATCATCCTTGCCACCATAAACCAGTTCACACTTACTAGCTAAGGCGTTGACGTTGTCCCAGACATCCTTTACCTGGTCCCTACCCACCAATGCCCCCATACGTACACCTTCTACTGCCGGATCACCGATTGTTGTCTTGCCTAAACGATTTTTTAATGCACTGATCACCGCTTCTGTTTTTGTCTGTGGCACCATGACACGTCTAATCGCAGTGCATTTTTGCCCTGCCTTCATGGTCATTTCTCGTACAATTTCCTTAATGAACAAATCAAATTCAGGCGAATCTTCCCCAACCGTTTCACCCAGTATGCAACAATTCAGTGAGTCAGCTTCCATATTGAAAGGTATGGAATTTTTAATTATCTCTGGATGGGATTTTAATTTTTGCCCGGTAGATGCTGAGCCGGTAAAGGTGACCACGTCCTGTTCAGCGAGGTGATCAAATAAATCCCCTACTCCACCACATATCAACTGGATAGAACCTTCAGGCAAAATTTCTGATGAGATGATCTCTCTCACCATTGCCTCGGCAAGGTAGCTGGAAA
>Ga0302127_10001542_pt1 | contig 13698 bp, 9 predicted proteins | sample CB4_SCM_MG_FD_204452 | JGI IMG/M metagenome (GOLD analysis project Ga0302127, IMG submission 204452) | Marine microbial communities from Western Arctic Ocean, Canada - CB4_SCM | ecosystem: Environmental > Aquatic > Marine > Oceanic | place: Canada: Western Arctic Ocean | collected 2017-09-24
CTCGATATAGATGCAAGTGATAAAGCGGCACGATTTGTTCGTTTCTGTGATGCGTTTAACATACCAATCATCACCCTTGAAGATGTTCCTGGTTTCCTGCCGGGCACAAGTCAAGAATGGGGTGGTATTATTCGACATGGAGCAAAATTACTCTATGCATATGCTGAAGCAACTGTCCCGAAACTCACAGTAATTCTTCGCAAAGCCTACGGTGGTGCCTATGACGTCATGTCATCAAAGCACATCCGTGGAGACTACAATATCGCATGGCCAACCGGTGAAATAGCAGTAATGGGGGCTGACGGTGCAGTAGAAATTATTCATCGCAAGCGCATCTCCAACTCCAGAAATGCTGAACAAGAACGCCAAAGACTTACTGAAGATTTTAATGAGAAATTCGCAAACCCATATACTGCTGCTGCCTTGGGATATTTGGACGATGTCATCGAACCAAATCAAACTCGGAGCAAACTCTGCCGCGCACTTGAAATGCTATTGGATAAAGAGGAATTGCGTCCAGCTCGAAAACATGGAAATATCCCCCTCTGAGGTGCTTTTATGACGGATTATGATGAAGAAACTCTGCGAATGGCTGCAATTATCGCAGTCTATTCCATGCTCTCTGCGAATGGAGATGATCCCGGCCAAGTGGCCCGTAAACCCGGCCTGGCATGGTCTCAAGACCATCGGAGAATGAATATGGGCCAGTCTTCATTAATGCTGAAACGAGCGAGCCGCTCACCTTGGAAGTGAAATCATGACTGAAACAAGAAAGGTGATTGTTGACGGGACAGAATTTGAAGTTGTCATTGAAGGTGAAGGGACATCTTGGTCAGCCACTGTTGAAGGGAAAACATTCCAAATCGAAATACCTGATGCAGCACCGGTAATAAAAAAGAAAAGAAATGCTAGTGGAAAAAAGAAAAAATCCGGAACTGTTTCAGCAAATATCCCTGGTAAAGTTGTTACTGTTGAAGTCAATGTTGGTGATGAAGTTGTTGAAGGGCAAGTGATTCTCATTCTTGAAGCAATGAAAATGCAGAACGAAATTCAGGCTCCCGTTTCAGGAACCGTCACCTCTGTGAATTGTGAAGAAGGGCAAGCGATTGAAGCAAATATCCCATTAGTCATTATCGAGCCAGTCCCAGAAGTGGAATGATTTTCTAATTTTTCAATGGATTTTTCGATGGTTAGATACGACCATTAAAGACCTGTAAGCCTCTAACACTCTCATGGGCGGCTCAGCGGTATGTGATTTCCTCGGATGTGGAGAGGAAGGGACCATTGTATCTCGCCTTTCCCCTGAAGGTTTTCTTGTCGCAACAGGTAAGAAAGCCTATTCATTTCGAGAGGCTTACCGCAGATTTCACTATTGTGGGAATCATCATGATGAATTGATGGGTGGAGTTTGGTCACGAGTCCGTAAGCCTGAAGACAAAAAAGAAGGCCATGTTGCACCTACTGCGATTTGATTTTTTAGACTAAATTCAATTTAAAACAACAAAGCAATCTATGATAAAGTGGTTATCACTGCGTTGTATATGCGCGATTATTCTATAACCGTAGTACCTGCGAATTCGAAGCCGATATTTGTGGCACTTTTAATGTTGATTAGTTCCTTGGCACTTATCGCCAGCCCTGTTCAAGCAACAGGGGCAAATCAGAATGATATGGGGTCCGGTGGCGATGCATCAGACAATACGACCAATGCTGTAAATTACATATTCTCTGGGCACTTATCGGGCACTGGAGAACTGGATATTAACGATGACCACGATTGGTTGCGAGTCAGTTTAAGTTCAAACCAAGGAGTGACAATGAAACTATCATTCAATTCTACTGAGGATTTTGATTTGGATTTATATGACAACACAAGTCAGAATCTAATATCGACTAGTTACCAATTCAATCCCGAAATAGTCACTACCAATGGTTCTACTGTTGCTCATAATGGACTAGTCTACTTAGACATTAGCAGATATTCTGGAACTGGAAGCTGGAGTTTAGATATTTGGAAGTTTACTGTTAGTTCAACAAATGGAACTGGCGGTAACGGTACTGGTGGAAATGGTACGACTACTCCGACCAACTGTACTGGATCCGGTACACTCGTTTCAGACATCCTTGAACCAAACGACACTACTGGAACCGCTACTCAATCGTCAATGCTACCTGTCGTTTGTACTGGTTTAGCAATTCACACGTCATCTGACCTTGATTACTTTGAAATCGATATGATTACTGGCGTGACTTACTATGCAAATATTACCTTCAATGGAGGGAATGGAGATATTGACACCAATTGGAACACTGCAGCAGGCGCTTATCTTTCAAGTTCAGGTTCAGTTGGAAGTATTGAATCGATGACCGTCACTTCAACATCCAACCAAACGACTTACTTACAGGTCTTTGGATACAGTGGTGCTACGAATGTCTATGATATCTCAATTACTACGAATTTGCCCGGTGGAGGACAGAGTTTTGAGTCCGTTTATGTAACCATGAACAACGTGACGCATTCAACCCTTGAATTCAACGGATTAACCGTTGGAGATACGTACCTTTACAATCATTCAACGGTCCAAGCATACAACAATGGAACTGAAAGTTGGTCTGCATCAACTAATGCTACATTGAACGCAACAGCAACAACAATGTTAGTCAATATTACCTCAGCAGGACCAATTATGTCCGAATCAGAGTTCTGTACAGTTTCGAGTATGAAAGATTCTACCGGGGCAATGCTCGATGAAGATTGGGATTGTACCTATATCGAAATTCTTGAAGTAGGTGTGACGTCTTCTACTACTGGCGATATTGAAGCGACAAATCTTACTGCAAATACCGACTATTCACTTTGGTGGCTTGTCTATGACCTCAACTTATTCGATAATAATTTTACCAACTCCATGAATGTAGACATGGCACTGACAGCATCAATTATTGACCAAATGAATGTCACATTCACAACCACTACTGCCACGACTAAATCTTGGCAAATCACATGGAATGGACCTACAACCCTGGATGAACACGGATTCGTGGCATTACTTTCCTACAACAATACCCCGATCAATCTGACTGCATTTGATGGATTTATCGGATTCCATGCTGATGATTTCATCCCACAATTACCGACCATGTTGATTGATTCCTATTCAACAAGTTCTACCTCAGCCACCAATGATGTAATGGTCAAGGGCAGTGACTTGGTCACTGGAGACGATTACAAATACCAAATTTTGGTCACCGATAGTTCAGGTGCATCACTGACAACTTCAGTTCTTACGAACTTTACTGCAACTGCTCAAAACATGAGCATGCCAACATTCACCTATCCTACACCAAACATGAGTGGTATTTACTGCGCAGTCGTTAATCTCTACTCGGCTGCAAATGTTCAACTCATTGGTGACAGTGATTGTTTCTCATTGACCATCGATGACGATAACGATGGAGTCGCCAATGAATACGACCTATGTGCAAACACAACCGCAGGTGCATCAGTCGACCAATACGGCTGTGAACTTTCTCAGAACGACTCAGATGGTGACGGTTACAATGACCTCATCGATGATTTCCCTTACGACAGTAGCCAATATTCAGACATGGATGGCGATGGCTATGGAGATGACCCAACTGGTAATTCACCCGATGCTTTCCCACTCGACAATTCACAATGGGCAGACCAAGACGGTGACGGCTATGGAGACAACCCAGCGGGTAATACTTCTGACGCATTCCCCTTCGATTCGACCCAATGGGCCGACCAAGATGGTGATGGATACGGGGATGACCCTGCAGGAAATTACGCAGACGAATTCCCAACCGATTCTACTCAATGGGAAGACTCAGATGGTGATGGATACGGGGATAATTCAACAGGCACGAATGGAGATGCTTTCCCAACTGATTCATCACAATGGGCAGACCAAGATGGAGACGGCTATGGAGACAATCCATCAGGAACAACACCTGATGAATTTCCAACCGATTCAACACAATGGGCCGACACTGATGGTGATGGCTATGGCGACAACCCAACTGGAACCAACGGAGATGCATTCCCTACAGATTCAACCCAATGGGCTGACCAAGATGGAGATGGCTACGGCGATAACCAAGCAGGAAACGACCCTGATGCTTTCCCAATGGACGGAACACAATGGGAAGATGAAGATGGCGATGGCTATGGAGACAATCCAAATGGAAATATGGCTGACCGATTCCCTACTGAACCAACACAATGGTTCGATGCAGATGGAGATAGTTATGGAGACAATCCAAACGGCGATACCCCTGACCATTGTTTGAACACACCTGCGGGTCAACCAGTTGATTCGATGGGATGTTCTGAACAACAGAAGGATGATGACATCGATGGAGTAACCAATGACATCGATGCTTGCCCAACCACTCCTCCGGGTGAGAATGTCGATGATACAGGATGTTCAGGCTCTCAAGAAGACGGCGACAATGATGGAATCATGGATTCATTTGATGCTTGTCCAATGACGCCACTCGGCTCTACGATTGACAGTGCAGGATGTGCTGATATGCAACGTGATACCGATGGCGATGGAATCAACGACCAACTGGATGTATGTCCTGTTACTTCACCAAACACACTGGTCAATGGCGTTGGCTGCTCATCTGCTGAGCGCGATACTGATGCAGATGGCGTCAATGACATCGATGACCTTTGCCCAATGACTGGGGACGAAGATGAAGCAAATGACGATGGTTGTTCGGATGCACAACGTGATGATGATAATGATGCGATCAAGAACGATGTTGATGATTGCCAAAATACCGAACTTGGCATGATTACGGACCCTTCTGGATGTGCTGAAAATCAATATGATGATGATGCCGATATGATTGACAACACTATTGATACATGCCCTGCAACACCTGCTGGAGAACAAGTCAATCCTGAAGGTTGCGCTGAATCTCAAATTGATGAAGATAATGATACAATCAAAAATCACAAAGATTTGTGCCCAGATACTGATGAATCCCATGGAGTTGACCTCGATGGATGCTCTGAATATCAAAAAGACGATGATGAAGATGGAGTCGAAAATATCGACGATGATTGTCCATCATCGCCAACTGGATCTATTGTTTTCGACGATGGTTGTGCTTTAACGCAAATGGACACTGACAAAGATGGCGTCAATGATGCTGAAGATGATTTCCCACTAGACCGTAATGAAACATCTGACATCGATGGAGATGGCGTCTCTGACACCTATGATTACTATCCTGAAGATGCTACCCGTTCCGAACAAGACGCTGATGGTGGTGGATTCGGTCTTGTCTACGCAATTCTTGCCCTCTTAGCACTCTGTGCCCTCGGTGCTTTACTCGTTGTTCGAAAGAATCAGGGAGCACCTGTGGACAGTTCGCCATTTGCGGCTCATAATTATGCTGATTCTGCTACTGAATCAAACATGGGATTTGAAGTGTCAAAGGAACTTCCAGCAATTGCAGATGCACCTCAACAGTGGGAAGAAGATGGCGTAAATTGGTCCAAAACGGCTGATGGAAGTTTGTCGTATTACGATTCTGTATCAGGCACTTGGATTGCTTACGAAGGCTAATTCTATGAAGCACTTCGGTGCAGAGAGAAATCTCATCCACGGCGATTCAATCTAGTTGATTGAGTCAATGTGTTATTCTCATGCAATGTCAATAAGGGCTGAGTGCTTCTCCTTCTAATCATCAATGACCACTTAACCAAAGAAGGAAAATACATGGATAGTACTTTGGGTGTGGAAAGGGGTTGCATTATACAAACTCAAACCACGCCATGAGCCATCATAGCTTCAGCGATTTTCAAGAAACCAGCAACATTTGCTCCGAAAACATAGTCTCCCGGGCGACCATACTTTTCAGCAGTTTCAGCAGCGTTCTTGTGAATATTAATCATGATATTGTCGAGTTTTGCATCAACTTCTTCACGTGTCCAGCCATATCGTAGAGAGTTCTGAGACATTTCAAGACCAGAGGTAGCAACACCACCTGCATTGCTTGCTTTACCTGGTGCAAACATGACGCCGCTCTTTTGGAACATTTCAACTGCTTCAGGAGTGCACGGCATGTTGGCACCTTCTGCAAGAGCAATCAAATTATTATCAATGAGCATTTGTGCTTCTGCGACGTTTATTTCATTCTGCGTTGCACATGGAAGAGCAACATCGACATTTACGCCCCAAAGATTGTTCGAAGATGGTTCTGGTGCAGAGGCAGTGAATGTGGCACTGCTAAATTCAGCAACATATTCCGAAATTCGTCCACGACGGTTGTTCTTTAAATCCTTAATCCAGGCCAACTTCTCTCGGTTAATACCTTCTGAGTCATGAATGAATCCGCTGGAATCCGACATTGTCACAGGTATTCCACCGAGGTCGAGAACTTTCTCACAAGCGAATTGTGCAACGTTGCCTGAGCCTGAAATGGCAACGGTTGTACCTTCAAATGATTTTCCTTTTGTTGCGAGCATTTCACGAGCAAAATAAACTAAGCCGTATCCAGTCGCTTCAGGACGAATCAGTGATCCGCCATAGGAGCGACCTTTTCCAGTCAAAACACCTGCTTGGAATTCATTTCGGAGTTTCTTATACATTCCAAACATATATCCGATTTCACGTCCACCAACGCCGATATCTCCGGCAGGAACATCACAGTTATGTCCGATGTGTCGCCAGAGTTCCATCATAAAAGATTGACAAAAACGCATAACTTCTTCATCCGATTTACCTTTTGGATTAAAATCAGCACCACCTTTTCCGCCACCCATTGGGAGGCCTGTCAAAGAATTCTTGAAGATTTGCTCAAAGGCAAGGAACTTCAGGATTGAAGTATTGACGGTTGGGTGAAATCGAAGTCCTCCTTTGTAGGGGCCAATAGCACCGTTAAATTGGATTCGGAACCCACGATTAACCCGAACATTACCTTCATCGTCAACCCAAGGGACTCGGAAATGGATAAGGCGTTCTGGTTCAACAATTCGTTCAACGATTGACCGGTACTCCGGATGGGCTTCTATAACTGGTTCAAGTGACTCGAGAACTTCCCAAACAGCCTGATGGAATTCAGGTTGGTTTGGATCACGAGCTACCACTGATTCATAGATTTCTTTTGTTACACTCATAATAGCACCATTCACGTATGTGTTAGCCGTGCCAAAGAAAGGCCCTTTCTAAGTATTACCATCGAAAGTGTTCCTCACAGCACTGGTTTGAGGCAATGGCGCACATGGCAATAATCAAAATGGACACACGGTTTTGAATCGCTTCAATCGTTCAAGTCGACGAACACCGTTTGAATCAATATCAACCATGGCGTGAATTGCTTCTTCAATCATGGCATGCTGATCTTCTTGAATCCCGATAAAGGTTCGAAGGGTTGTGAGTATTGACCATTCGTCTTCTGTGATAACTTCATCGTCTAAAGCGGCGATGAGAGCGGATTGATAGGTCGTAACATCTCCCGTGTGATGTCCTGAAAAATCGAATTCGGTTCCATCAAATGGATTCGTTTGCTCTCCACGGACAACACCGAGGCAAAAAGCGGCATCACTGGGATGAACTCCAAGGGCAGCTGCAAGAACAAGCAAAATGTTTGCTTCATCATCAGTGATGATCGAATCATCCATTGCACTGGTGAGCGTTCGTAAATAGAGATAGAGACCTCGGGATGGTTCTAGAGCCATAAAGGATGCTAAAGTCGCCCGTATTAGAATGTTCTACTCTAAACTCAAGTTGCACTAAATCTAATATTATTAAATTGTATACAAGAATGTCACCATTCTGGTGCTAAAAACGCCCAAATGAGGTGCTGCACCCCAATCCGCTATGTAATCATTTGTAAGTCAATTTGTCATCATTTGAGTTACATTGATATACCGCCAATTATACCCCATGGATACGGAGGACTGAGAATGGCAACCCCAAGCAATCTTGTATCACTAAGAATTACTGAGGATGAAATTGCATCGCTCGACGCACGTGTTGGACTTGATGGGGCTCGGAACCGTTCAGATGTAATCAGAGCAGCGATTCAACAATACCTCAAGGGCCAACCCATGCTTACTGGAATGGATTCCGTCCGAATCCCAATTGGCCATGGAGACAAGATGTTTCTTGGACAACTCTACGAACTTCAGGGAACCACTCCTGAAACAGCCGCCCAAGAAGGGCTTTCACTTTACATAGAGCGTGCCATTAAGGCTCGTTCTGAATTAACACAACAACTCGATGATCTCCTGGCTGAGGCCAAGAGTTCAACGATACGACGCGAAGAATACCACGAATAGTGGGTGAGAGTGCAGGAGGGGATGGAAATGAATTGGCAAAACGATGTTAGCGAGACTCGCGATGCCACCTTCAATGCCGTACGGGATTTGTCCAATCCGTGCGGATTTGCCGCTTTGCGTCTGCGTGCCCGTCTTGCACGCGCTGGACTAAAACAAAACCCAACAGACCTCCCTTCGGAAGACGGCCGGGGGGACTCAGATTCCAATCCAGCTTCCTAAGTTGGATGGTTCCCACGTGCCCAGGACCCCCACATACCTGGGCACAATTATTCTCAGCAGTGCAACCGCTGCAAACTAAATTTTCCCCAATCCTTTAGAGGGGTCGACACAGAACCACCATTATGACAGTGGAGGGGAGTCAAGTAGAGGAGGAAATGTTTGCCTTTTTAGCCCATGAAAAGCCACGACCTGGTCAAATAGAGATGATTCAAGAATCTACTGAAGCCCTTCGAAGTGGTGGCTATCATTTGGCTGCTGCACCGACAGGTATTGGAAAGACCGCTGCTGCACTGGCAGCGGCTCTTGAAATCACACAGAACTCCTCGAACAGGAAACATATTTTCTTTCTTACCTCTCGACAAAGTCAACATCAGATTGTTGTTGATACAGTTCGCAGAATAAATCAAATTCGTGTTGGCAAATCCCCTATTACACTGGTCGATATGATTGGACAAGCAGGGATGTGTGTTCAGCCTTTTGCCAAGGAATCATCACTTGTATTCTCAATGATGTGCAGTAATGCACGTAAGACCAAATCTTGCCGCCCATGGATTACCAGTGCACCTGGATTAACAAAGAGAATTCTCGATAGCCCACTTCATGTCAGTGAGTTAGTAGAGTTGACCAAGATTCACAGAGTCGGGGGCGAAATTGCCCAGACCTGTCCGTGGAAGGCTGCAAGAGAAGCTGCGGGGCATGCTGATATTTTCGTAGGAGATTACAATCATATTTTCAATGAAGATGTTCGGAAATCCAGTTTGGAGGCGATGGGGATCTCTCTTGAAAATATAATTGTCATTGTCGATGAAGCGCACAATCTCCCGAACCGAATTCGGATGTCAATGGAGCGGGTGATCACCCCCACTATTGCTCGAAACGCAACCATCGAATTGGAAGAATATGTAGGTACACTTACGGGACATTACCTCCAATCAAATTCGGTCTCAACCGCATTGGAACTTGACGTTGCCACATGGGCATTTGAAATTATGAAAATTGTTCGTACAAAGATTGCTGATTTATTTCGCCAACTTCACACGGATGTGCCAAATGACACGGATGAATCGCGTGTTGAAGTTTCCCGATTCTTGGACATCCTCCATCGTTCATGTGATGAATATGAAGGATTAACTGGGCAAAAAACATTGCTGGATGACCCGAATCTTGCAGATTTAGCAGTTGAAAGAAGCCATCGACTACCTCGCCTTTCAGATGTGCTGCTCCGGGTTGAAGTCGATTTGGAAACTGGTGATGATGAAGATGCTATGGAGCCTGATGCTTATCGGATGGGACATATTCTCAAATGCATCGAGACATTTGGAGAAACTACTGCCTTGAGTTTAGTATTCAGCACGAAAGGCAAAGAGGGGAAAATCACATCCCATCTATTGGACCCTGGCCTTGTATCCGGCCCAGTATTTTCCTCAATACACGGAGCAATTCTGATGTCAGGAACTTTGTATCCTCCAAAAATGTATTCAGACATCCTTGATCTTCCTGCTGAAAAAACTACTAAAACAGCGTATATCTCGCCATTTGCTGGCGAGCGGCGTCCGATATTAGTTGCTGGTGATGTCACTACCAAATTTAGCCAGCGAACACCAATGATGTGGACAAAGATTCGCAACCATATTCAGGCTCTCATAGATGGAACTCCCGGGCATATTGCGGTCTTTTCCCCCTCATACAAAATGATGCAAGAGGTACTCGGAGAAACAACCTTCAAAGGCATTAAAATGAAAATGGAGGACCGAGAGTGGACAAAAAATGATATTGATTCCATCGTTGAAAATCTACGCAGCGAGAAAGAATCAGGTCGTCGAATCTTGCTGTGTGGAGTGCATGGAGCACGTTTGTCAGAGGGTATCGATTACAATGGTGGCATATTGGATGCAATCGTCTGTGTTGGAATCCCGAATCCACCTCCGTCAGTCTTATCCAATGCACTGAAAGCCTATGCTGGAGACCGTTTTGGAAAAAATAATGCCTGGCGATATACTGTAACTCAGCCAGCAATTAATGCCATTATGCAAGCAATGGGCCGGCCAATACGTTCGGTTGGTGACCGAGCATTGATCCTCCTTCTCGACCAACGGCACACCGACAGAACCTACATCAGTTGTTATCCAAGCGATTTGCGAATGAATGCAACCAATGACCCGCAAACTACCGAGAGTTTTGCTCGTCGCTTCTTTTCTAAAGTCCACACCATTGAAGAAGTGTGAACAGAATACAAATGTTGGAGGACGAAGGTTCATGGAGGCCGCACACAACCGAGACACCATGTCGACATGGGAAACAGTTCATCTGGAAACAGAAAGTACAGATGAAGACAGCGGAAAAACGATGGATGCAAGGACATTGGGACTTGAAGTTGAACCTCAACAACTCCATGCGGAATTTCATATTCAAGCAGGGCATTTATCTGAAGTTCAAATGAACCATCAACGCGTACTCACTGCATCTGGAATGATACCAGAATCACATCTTGCAGAGATTGAACCTGAACGTCGATTGGCTTGGATGGTTGACCAATTGCACGGTACTGTAAATCCCGATGGATTCATGATACCACTCCATGGAGCTGGTAATTCCGATATTGAAATCTCAACACTCCACGATGAAACGCAACGCCAATTACGTATTGTCGTGAAAGAGGCGGGTCATGATGACCTTCTTCGCATTCTCCCATTACCGGCTGAAGCGAGTGAAATCAGTGCACATTTCATCAATGGCCGACTTCATCTTCGCTGGTGAGTTCTTTCAACGTTCAGGAATCGCTTTGAGTGTAGAAATCTCTTGACCCGTTCGTTCCAAAGCAAGTTGGGCTGCTTCTTGATGTTGCAAACCCATTTCCTCACGACCGTAACGTGCTTGCTCAAACATGTTGTCAAGAGCAAGTAATGATTCCTCAGAGAGTTGAGGCATTGCTTGACGAATCGCCATCTCGAATTCGCGAACTGTTTCGAAATCACGACGCAAGAATCCGTGTTCTTGGAAGGTGGCGCAAAGATTCTGGTAACAGGTGAAGATTGCCTCACGAATTGAGTCACCAGCAGCCAACAACTCCGCTGTATAGGCAAATATCTCTGCTGCCTCTTTCAACAACTCTGACGACTGACGGCGGCGGTAAAGTACTGTGCCAGCGCCTGCCAATCCGAGGATTAGAAGGGTGATGATGTAAGCCCATGCAGGGATTTCAGTCGGTTCTTCTTGATATTGGTAATCGGGTGCATACGAGTTGCTGGATTGCAAAGCAAACTCGTCCAATGTCTGTTCAGAGAGTCGAGGGTCGTTGATAAGAATCGTCATGTATAACTCGCCCCAAATATCTGTATCACCGTATGCATTTTCGAAATTCCTGAACTCGAATTCTGCGACCCCTGGAATATTAGTACCTGTGAGAGGTTGTTGTGGAGTTGAAAGTTGAGTTCCATTCGCATAGTAAAGATAAACTGTGATTGTAATTCCATCAACAGGTTCGTTAGTATCTTTTGCTGTGATGATTATACTGCCTCCGATATTTTCTTGTTCGTCTTCAGCGATATCATCGAGTGAAACGATAATATCTGCATTGATTTTGACAAATATCTGATGGCTAATACTTGCTGTGTTGAGGAAATATGTATCATTACGAGGCGTTTCTAGATGCAAATATTGTGCTCCAGCGCCAAGGAAAGAAGGTGCTGTTGTCGTGAGTGAAAAGTTTCCATTCGACCAATCAATAACGAGGTTTTCAAGGCAGCGGGCGCCATCTTTTTGTGCCAAACATTGGGAGCCGTTGCCAAGATACAGAGTCACATTATCAAACACTTCACCAAGTCCACCTATTTCAGAGACTGAACCGGTCAAGATAATTGGTGCAAAGGTTGAATCTGAACGAACCACGATGTTCGACGAGGTTGCATCAATGGTGATTTTAGCATTTGCCCATACAGTTGCAGTTCCAGTGGCTTGAGCTCCAAGATGTGCTTCAGTTCCTTCAAAGTAGATAGTGAAGAGATGGTTACCACGTGCTAAATCTGAAGTTGCAGGTACGAGTGTTGACCAACTACCATCGGATTCTGTAACCAATGTAGTAATCTCGACATCATCTAATCGAAGGCTGATTTCCATTCCACTCAAACCGTCGTTGTTGATCGAGTCGATGTCAAACAGACGACCCGAAAGTTCCCATAGATTCCCCCGGGTTGCATCTTTGCCACCATCAAAGATGAACGTCATATCTGAACGATGGGCCAAGAAGAAGGATGTGTTACCTGAGTTCGAACGATAGTAGCCTTGGGTATCAGCATTTGCAAACAATGTATGGTTTCCAAAACCAAAGGTATCAGGAACATTCCAGGTGTAGGTGAATCCACCTTCAGCATCTGTAACAATGGTAGCAATGATGAGCCCTTCTACTTCAAGGTCCACAGTGTGTCCAGAAACTCCTATCAGTTGGTTATCGACAACAGTACCAGTAATGGTCGAGTTTTGACCAACAGCAACTGGGCTTTCCATAGAGACTGTGACAAGTATTGGACTGTATACAGTCCAGGTCCCTGATTCATTACTCGGCAGATAGAATGTTGTACCGGTAAAACGTATCTCAAGTGCGATTGGACCGAGTTGTGCATTAGCAGGCACCGGATAGACGGCAGTAAAGAGGCCTGTTTCATCGGTTGAGACATTGGTCATCCACTGTCCACCAAGCCAAACCTCCACAGTGAGGTTGGCTAAAGGTGCGTCAACCAAATCCAGCAAGCGCCCTTGTAGAGTCATCGTTGCTTCTCGGTCAACCGTACCAGCTGGCGTCAAAAGAATAATCTTAGTAGGAACACTGACATTAAAGTCGACTTGCGCACTGCTTGGAAGATAGAAATCTGGATTTGCAGGGTCTCCGACACCAATCGGTTCAACCCAATCGCGTCCACCAAGGAAACGAACTTCAATCAAGTGCGCTCCTGCGGAAGTGTCCTCTGGCAAAGTCCATCCAATCGAATAGTTTCCAGTCAATGCGTCGGTTTCGACACTGGAAACTGGAACGCCATCAACAAGAAGATGAACGATTGCAAGTGATGAAACTCCGTTGATAGTTAGAGTTTGGTTGAGGTCATCCAACAATGTTCCTTGAACTGTGAATGAGTCACCTGCTACAAGTGTCGAAGGAGATG
>Ga0302127_10001545_pt1 | contig 13682 bp, 7 predicted proteins | sample CB4_SCM_MG_FD_204452 | JGI IMG/M metagenome (GOLD analysis project Ga0302127, IMG submission 204452) | Marine microbial communities from Western Arctic Ocean, Canada - CB4_SCM | ecosystem: Environmental > Aquatic > Marine > Oceanic | place: Canada: Western Arctic Ocean | collected 2017-09-24
GCAAGTTGATGGAGTGATACATGCATTGGATGCTAAATCTGGAGAATTATTCTGGGAGTATAAAAGAGTAATGCCACTTGGAACCAGACGAGGCACCACACGAAATATTACCTTGTATCAAGACAAGGTTTACATGACGTCCACTGATGCATTTCTTATCGCCCTGAATGCAAAAACTGGTGAGATTGTGTGGGAAAAAGAGGCGGGTGATTCTGGCGCTGCATTAACATACTCATCGGGCCCTATTGCCGGAAATGGAATGATTTTTGCCGGGCAAACATGCTGGCTAGGGGTAACCCAAACCTGTTCACTTGGGGCGTTCGATGCTGAAACAGGTGACAGAATATGGCAAAGATCATCCATAGCAGGACCGGGCGATCCAGCGGAGCACAATGCCACCTGGGGTGGCTTGCCTTACGAGAAGCGTATGAAAGCATCATTTTGGCAAACGGGTAGTTATGATCCGGAACTGGATCTGGTTTACTGGACGACCGCCAGTGCCTATCCATACCCGGAGATACATAAGGGATCGGGCGACGGTAGTCTACTCTATTCAAATTCAATTTTAGCCCTGGACGCAAAGACAGGACAGATACGCTGGTTTTATCAAATGTTACCGAGAGACAATTTTGATATGGATCATCAAGGTAATCCAATATTAGCGGATGTAGTAATTGCTGGCTCTCTCCGTAAAGTAGTATATGCAACCGGAAAACCTGGAATATTGTGGGCATTTGATCGTATTAGCGGCGAACATTTGTGGAACGAACAGTTAGTTGAATACCAGAATTTATACGACAATATTGATGCTGAAACAGGTGAGGTCACTATCAATACTAACCTGATACCAAAAAAGATAGGTGACTCCAGTCTGGTATGTCCCGGCATGCGAGGAGGAAGATTATTTCAATCTAATGCCTATAGTCCAATTACTAATCTTATATATACCTCAGTAAGTAATGAATGTAATACCTTTACCGTTGTGCCATTAGAATTAGCGAGTGCCGGGGTCCAATATGGTGAGCTCCAACATATGCAAGGTGCAAATGAAAAAGTAGGTCGTGTGTCGGCAGTTTCTGCATCAACAGGTAATATTGTTTGGGAATATGATCAAAGGGCTGCACTGGGATCAATTTTAACAACGGCTGGTGGATTAGTATTTGTTGGTGATTTGCATCGATACTTTATTGCCCTGGATGCCAGTAGCGGTAAAAAACTTTGGGACATCCCATTGAGTTCCCCCGTGAACGGTTATCCAATCAGCTACTCAGTTGACGGTAAACAATATATCGCAGTAAGTGTTGGTGGAGGTTCAGCGGGTAATAGACATCTAGCGCAATTATATCCAGAACTAAAAAGTATTAATGGCAGTCCTGTATTAATGGTTTTTTCGTTGGGACACGAGCAATAAACTATTTGTTGGTAGAGAATTTACTCTTTAGGTTTATTATCTCGCTCTACAAAGAAAGCAATACCATATCTTCCCTCAACACACCTACCTATTGGACTAGTATCAAGATTGGCGCCAGCACCTAATTCTGTTAGTAGCTTACTGGTGCTTACGCGAGCCCTTGGTATCACAACCTGACCCCTGCCCAGAGTACCATCCGCCAGTGTGAGCGGAGTCTGACCACAACCATTCTTTGCATCAAGATTGGCGCCCTCCTTAACCAGGTATTCAATAATTGGCTCCGCACCGATATAGGTCGCTGCATGTAAAGGTGTCCAGCCAGTTTCGTTGGTTTCGTTTACATCTGCCCCCATCTCAACCAATAGTTTAACGGTCTCCAAGGCCTTATCTCCTTCCTCACCTTTGCGGGCCGCTCGACGACCCAATCCAGACGCTGCAAGCAGCGGAGTTACACTTCCCTGAAACTGTGCCTGATCTTTATATACACCTACCGGATTAGCTTCTTCGTCAACAACCGAGTTAATGTCTGAATTACCACCCATTTCCACCAGAAATTGCATGGCATGAATATCACTCGCTGCCGCTGCGAGCAAAAAGGGTGTTACGCCCTTCACACTTACATAACCGTTACCACCTTTTCGAAATCGGGCCGGTAATCTATGCATTTGTGCATTGGGATCAGCGCCTCTCTCCAATAACGCTTCGATCAATCTGGGCATATTACGTCCTGGAAATGGATTTTTTTTCTTAACTTTCTTGGTTACTGATTTTTGCTCTTCATCTACTACTGCTGAAAAAAGTCCGGCACCTTTACCCTCTAATAATGCTCTCATTCCATCACGTAACGCATAATGCAAAGGTGTTATATCGCTACCATCGCCTGCTGCGATTGTTGAATCGGCGCCTTTATTGAGCAAATATAACGCCACATCTTCATGGCCATTTGCACTGGCTAATAAAAGTGAATTACCATCTTCTTTGGTCGCATGGTTAACGTCTGCACCAGCCTCCACCAACAATTTGGCTGTCTGAAGATCGCCTTGTTGGGCAGCAAATAGTAGTGGGGTAAAGCCTCCTTCGGAACTGACCTGAACCAGTCCATCATGTGTTAGATAGGTCTTTGGACTTACATCAGCAAGCATTTGAGATTTGGCACGTACATCGGCACCAGCATTAACCAAAAGATGAGCAATTTCAGGATAGCCTTGAGATATAGCCCACATCAGTGCAGTCTGACCTCGTCGCCCTTCTTTGGCGTTGACCTTTGCCCCCTTGGCAAGCAGTGCTTTAATTGAATTCAAACTCCCGGCGCGACTACAGGTCATCAACACTGTCTCTCCCGTCCACAGCGTAGCATTTGGATTCGCGCCAGCATCCAGTAATCTTTCAACCGCTGCTGGATTTCGATTACTGCAAGCCAGACTAAGTGGGGTCACGCCGTATTCATTGGCCAGATCAGGATTGGCCCCTGCCTTTATGAGTAGATCCATTGCGACTAAATCATCATTATAAACGGCCCAGGCTAGCGATGTACTACCATCGGGTTGTGTAACATTTACGTCTTTCTTTTCGTCCAACAGCGTACGCAATCCATTGTGATCACCCTGTTTGACGAATTCAATTAGTTGCATGTCGCTATCTGTGGCGGCTGAGACTGCAAACGCATAAAACCACCCCGTGATCAGGATACTGGTTAAAGTCTTGTTAAGCATAGTTAATACCCTCCCGATGTGATCACTGCAAATAATTTCCTATATCCACGTTAACCCAAACCTGAACTGTTAACTAAGTTCCAGGTTCTCAGTACTGTTTCCTATGCTCTCTACTGGAACACCCACCATATCTAACATTGTCATATGTAGATTTGCAAATGGTGTGTGCTCCGGATACTGGAGATGGTGCCCACCTATTTTGACCTGACCTGAGCCACTTCCAGCGAGGAGGATCGGCATATTCTGTTGAGTATGAAGATCCCCATCACCCAAACCACTACCATAAACAATCAGTGAATTGTCCAGTAAGTTGCCATCTCCATCCTGTGTTGCCCGCATCTTCTCAAGAAAATAGGAGAACAACCTGGCATGATGGCGATTGATATCAACCGTCTGTTTCATCCTGTCTTTAATACCACGGTTATGGGTCAGCGCATGGTGCGGTTCTGATTGTCCTAACTGTTGGTAAACCAATTCGCTCTTTTCACGGGCCATCATAAATGTAGTGACCCGAGTGAGATCTGTCTGGAATGCCAGCACCTGCATGTCGAACATGAGTTTTACATGTTCATCGTAAGAAGGAATACCAACAGGCCGTTCCATTTCAGGTAGATCCTGGGATTTACTCTGCTCAGCCATTTGAATCCGTCGCTCAATATCACGTATAGCTTCCAGATATTGATCCAGTTTATTACGGTCTCCTGGTCCTAAATCTTTGGACAGCCGATCCACATCCCGAATTACGGAGTCCAATAGGCTCCGATTTTCCTTGATCCTGGTCAGCCTTTCTTTAGGAGAGGTACTTTCACCATCTCCAAACAACCTTTCAAAGACTGCACGGGGGTGGTGTTCAACAGGTAGCGGCGTAGTGGGTGTACGCCATGCAATTGTATTCACATAGGCAGAGGAATAACCGGAAATAGCACCAACCAACTCTGCGGCATTCTCTGTGCCTAATTCCAGAGATGTTAGCTGAGTATGTTTCCCTAATTCCTGAGCGGCAATTTGATCCACAGAATACCCTGCCATCACATCATGGTCAGATTTTTTGGGATCGATACCCGTCAACCACATCGCTGATGCACGTGGGTGACCTCCACCCATTCCATCAATAGTCGGTCCACCATCGAGTCCACTTAATACCAGAAACTGATCTTTAAAGTCTGCAAGTTCTTTCAAAACAGGTGTCAGTTCAAAATCTGCACCACTGGTTGCCGGTGTCCAGTTGTCCATCATAATCCCATTGGGGACGTAGACATATGACAGTCGGGTAACCGGGATTCCTGCCCTTGCAAGGGCAGGAATCATTCCGTCTAGCAGAGGTAGCGCCAGGCTTGCCCCCAACCCCCGCAGAACTGCTCGGCGGGAAAGTGCCTTCTTAAATATCATCATAATTCTGCTGACCTCCTCATTTGAAAGGGTGTAGTACTAACGATGCCATGAATAATAGTAGACCACCGGTAATCATTTTTTCGGGCATCTCGTAAAATACTCCTAACCGCTGCAGCATCGTAATATTCCAACCCACGTCCAAGGGCGTATGTCAGGAGTTTTACAGTAACTGTATTAACCAGCTGCTCCGGCCGACTTAGTATCGCCCGGCGCAGATCCGCAACCCCCTGAATACTGGTACCATCGGGAAGAACACCCGAAGGGTCGATGGGTAATCCCGCCTCATAATCTCGCCATTGTCCAATTCCGTCAAAATTTTCCAGTGCAAAACCGATAGGATCCATTAACTTGTGACAACTTGCACATACCGGGCTGGCCTGATGCTGTTCCATTTGTTGTCGCATGGTAAGCGCTGCCCCACCTGCACCTTTTTCTTTCAATGCGGGAACATCGGCGGGTGGTTCCGGAGGTGGTGTCCCAAGCAGATTTTCCAATACCCACTTGCCTCGTAGCACTGTCGAAGTCCGGTTTGCAATGGATGTTACGGTAAGAAAACTTCCCTGGCCGAGTAGCCCGCGTCTATTTTCATCTGCCAGTGAAACTTTTCGAAATCGGTTCCCATAAATACCCGGGATGTCATAGTGTTCCGCCAGTCGTTGATTGAGAAAAGTGTAGTCGGCCCTAAGCATATCCAACACAGATCGATCTTCCTGCAGCATGCTCTCAAAAAAGAGTTCGGTCTCTTGCCTGAACGCCAGACGCAGGTTTTCGTCAAACTCAGTGAAGACATCCTTTGACGGATTAATGGTCTTGATGTTACGAAGATATAGCCACTGTCCGGCAAAATTCTCCACCAGGGCTTGAGAACGGCTATCAGCTAGCATGCGTACTACCTGCTGTTTCAATACCTCTGGTTCACTCAATTTACCCGCCTCGGCAATACTGAGTAATTCATCGTCTGGTATGCTACTCCAAAGAAAAAAAGACAACCTGGAGGCAAGTTCAAGATCACTGATCTTGTAATTTGTGTCCGGCTTGATACCTGACGGATCACGTTCAATCCGAAATAGAAATTCTGGTGAAATCAGGATCCTGCGTAGGGCCATCTGAATCCCGGACTCAAATCCTCGTTGTTTTGAAGCCGACCGATAAAAACTCAACAATTCATCCAGATCAGATTCTACTATTGGACGTCGGTATGCCGCGCGAGCCAGGCCGGAAAGGATTGTCCGAGCACAGGCTTCTGCATCATCTTTGCCAGAAGGTGTACAGACAAATACTTTCTGACGGCTAGCTGTATTTCCGGAACCAACTACATTAGTTGGTCCGGTAATAGTTAAATTACTCACCCCAATGTCAGATTCGTTTCTCAAATTTTCGGAGGCGAAAAACTCTTGCAAAAAGGTAACACCAATCAGATGAGTCCCTGCTTCAACTGGGATGCGTATTTCCAATCCACCATCTGTCGTTCGCTCGTATGCCGCTTGATTAATATCGGGAGGATTTGTGTCAGCCGCTTGAATGCCGTCTGCTATTCCTATGTGTTCGCCACCAATTTTAAAAAGCTTCAGTCGTGCCCCATCCATGCGTACATCTATCAAATGAGGTTCGGCAATACCTCGAACGTAAAGATATTCTGTACGCTGTAATCGGATATTGATGACATATTCGCCGCTGAGAGGAAAATGGTGAGAAATCGCCATACCACCGTGGGAGCCAAATGGCAGGTCCTCGCTTACCCTGTCTTCCTGTTTAAAAAATTCTGATAATTCGTACGTCTTGGTATCAGCAGCTATGGAAGGATCGCCAATTGATACTCGACTAATATGTCGAGCTGCTGACATATATCTCTCCATAAGCAGAGGCGAGATGGAAAGAATATCAGCGATGTTATCGAACCCTCCTCCTGCATCATCAGCCGGAAGCAGGGATTCTTCATCTATGTGTACGGAAAGTAAATCTCTAATGGAATTGGCGTATTCAGCTCGGTTGAGACGGTGAATCGCGCCTCGTCTACCCGCATTCGGGGCTTCCAGAGCAAGCTTGTCCAGCTCAGTTTCCAGATAAGCCGCCAAAGCATCCAGTGTTGACGATTCTGGCCTGGGCATTCCCGATGGTGGCATCTGCCCGGCTCGAAGCTTACGAATAACTTTTTCCCAGTGATCGGGGGCCAAACTAATATTTTCTATGTCCAACTCATCGAGCATTAATCCAGCGGTGCGTAATTGCTTGTTATGGCATGTCACACAATAACTGTCCAGGACACTACGATATGAAGCACCATCGTTATGCCGCTCAGTGGGAATCTGTTGGGCATTTGCAGATATATATCCGCCTAACAGAATACAAATAACAACTAATAAACGGTGTAAAGTCACGTCCCCCTCCGAAGTGTTTTTCCCGAATTTTCTAACCATTAAGTTTACTACAAAACCAGGAAGTTTGTGGATGATTATAATGGCTTCACAAAACCATTTATTTTTTAGTTATAGCTATAAACATTAATGGGTTACGAATAAATATTTACCCAGATTTAGAATTAAACTTTTAGATATGGAAGCCTATTTATGGGATAAAACTCCCAGCAGATATAGGCATATACACAATCAACTTTGTGCAATGGTATTTTCGAAACAACAGGTATTTAGAAATTCTGTAAGTATACTGCAGAATACTCACAATAATTTCAAAAAACATCTATTCCACATGCCGCCGTCCTGCTTGCTCCAGAACAACGATGGTGCTACCTTATCAGTATTATTTTTCTGCCTTAGCGCAGAAGCCTTTGAGACTTAAACTATGATCCAAAAATTTCTTTTTTTGATAGTACTCAGTATATGCACTTCTTTATCAGCACAGATACTTGAGACCGATCCCAGTTTACATGCAAGTAAATTAATACAGACTTACTGTGTCACATGCCATAACGAAAGTTTACGTACAGCCAATCTACTTTTAGACCAGGTGAATATAGTTCAGGTAGATCAACAGCCTGCTACCTGGGAAAAGGTTGTACGACGGTTGCGCGCAAGGTCCATGCCCCCTCAAGGTATGCCTAGACCCGATCCTGCAGATTACGAATTTCTTATCAAACATCTTGAAAATGATCTGGATAACGCTGCCATGGCTAATCCAAATCCGGGTCGCCCGGTTTCCCATCGTCTAAATCGAGCTGAATACGCTAACGCAGTAAGGGATATTCTGGATCTGGAAATTAACGTGGATAAGTTTCTGCCATCGGATGCGGCATCCGGCCATGGTTTTGATAATATTGCTGATGTACTCACCCTATCTCCGGTACTAATGGAAAGTTATTTATCAGCAGCAAAAACCATTAGTCGATTGGCAATTGGGGATCCACGACACCGACCTGAAGTTGAGTTTTACTTTACCCCTGAGAATTTGGAACAACAAGAGCGGGTGAGCGAAGAGCTCCCGTTAGGTTCAAACGGTGGTATTGCTATTTCCCACTTTTTCCCTCTGGAAGGTGAGTACGTCGCCAGAGTTCGTCTCAGGCGTCTCATAACAGGACTCTATGCAGGAAAGATAATTGGATTCACTAAACCAAAAGAAATGGAAATTCGGCTAGACGGAAAAAAACTTGAACACTTCACTGTCGGTGGCCCACAGGTTTCAGACGACGAATTAATGGTTCGATTTCCGGTCACTGCGGGGAAACACACACTGGGTGTTAATTTTTTGAGAGACAAAAGAAAAGCAGAGGGAATAGTTATTGGATTAGCGGGTACTCAATTTGGTGGTGGCGTGGGTTGGGTGGAGCTGGAAGGCCCTTATAACCCGCTTGGTGCGGGAGAAATTCCTAGTCGACAAAAGATATTTTCCTGTCAACCTAATCGACTTAACGAAGAGCTTACCTGTGCGAAGGAAATTCTTTCCAGGCTGGCACGTTACGCCTATCGTCGACCTGTAACAGATCAGGATATTAATCCTCTAATGACGCTCTACAATTCAGAAAGAAAAGTAGGGGAATTTGATAGGGCCATCGGCATGGCACTTCAAGGTATATTAATCAGCCCAAAATTTTTATTCCGGATGGAACATGACCCTAATAATGTCAATCCAGATAGCGCCTACCCAATAAATGATCTTGAACTCGCCTCTCGCCTGTCTTTTTTCATCTGGAGTAGTGTCCCTGACGAACTTTTACTAGACTTGGCCGCACGTGGCAAGTTGAGAGACCCTGGAGTGTTAGAACAACAAGTACTACGAATGCTAAAGGACACTCGTTCCAGATCCATGGTAGATAACTTCGCATCCCAATGGCTACATGTACGTAATCTGGACCTCTTGTCTCCTCCTGATCCAACCGTTTTCAAGAAATACAATTACAATTTAAAGAGCGCGTTTAAAAAAGAGATCGAATTATTATTTGATTTTGTCATTCATGAAGATCGCAGCGTGATGGATTTTCTGAATGCCGATTATACTTTTCTCAATGAAAGATTAGCCAGACACTATGGAATTTCTGGCGTATATGGAAGTCATTTTCGGCGCGTTTCCCTGACAGACGAGAGTCGTTGGGGATTATTGGGCAAGGGATCTATACTCACTACTACCTCTTACTCTACAAGGACATCACCTACGTTGCGAGGTAAATGGATACTGGAAAATATTCTGGGCACGCCTCCTCCACCGCCCCCACCGGACGTACCTTCCCTAAAAGAAACTGCCGAAACAAAAAATCTCTCTATGCGAGATAGAATGGCGATGCACCGGACCAATCCCGTGTGTGCGAGTTGCCACTCTTTGATGGATCCCCTCGGCCTGGCGCTGGAAAATTTTGATGCCATAGGGTCATTTAGAAAGGTCAATTCAGATCAAACACCCATTGATGCCTCGGGGACTCTCCCTAATGGCATTGATTTTAACGGTCCGGCACAACTACGAGAGGCCTTGTGGGAGGGTCGAGAGCAGTTTGTGAGTACCTTTACAGAACGCGTACTGACCTATGCCCTTGGCAGAGGTCTTGAACACTATGATATGCCAGCGGTACGCAAAATCATGCGTGAGTCTGCAAAAAATGATTACCGATGGTCGTCTATTGTAATGCAAGTTGTAGAGAGTCAACCCTTTCAAATGAGGAGGTCAATTGGACCATGATGATATTCAAAAAAAGTATCTCCAGACGCGCACTCTTACGCGGAGTCGGGACAACAATTGCTTTACCTATGTTGGATGCGATGGTTCCAGCTTTTGCTGAAGCGGCACCGAGCTTAACGCCCACCCGCTCCGGATTTGTCTATTTCCCTAATGGCGCTATTCCCAACAAATGGAAACCCACCAGTGTGGGGAGTAACTTCCAAATGTCGCCTATCTTAGAGCCCCTGGCTCCATTTAAGGATCAAATGTTAGTCCTTAGTGGACTGGATAACCTCGAAGCAAAAGGCAAGGCTGGCGAAGCAGGTGGAGAGCATCCCCGAGCTTCTGCAGCGTACCTGACATGTGTTCATCCTTACGTTAAAACGGTAGAGGGAGATTACAACCATAGGGTAGGCGTATCCTTAGATCAGATTTTAGCCAAAGATTCTGGCAAGTATACTCAATTAGCATCTCTGGAGTTGGGCATTGAATCTGATGCGATAGTCGGATCTTGCGATGGTGACAGCTGTTCTTACAACAGCACTATCAGTTGGCGAGACGAAACCACACCCTTACCTATCCAAAACCAGCCACGGGCGGTTTTTGAACGATTGTTTGGCGACAGTGATAGCACGAACCAGGCGGATCGAATGGCCCGTATCCAGGAACGCAAGAGTCTACTGGATTTTGTCGGGGGTGAGGTATCACAACTCATGAAAAAACTGGGTGGGACGGATCGCGAGAAACTGGACCAGTATCTGGATGCCACGCGTGATGTGGAGCGACGCATAGAGATGGCAGAACAACAATCCTGGCGGGAACTGCCAGAGCTTGAGAAACCCGCAGGCATACCGAGTCGATTTGATGATCACGTCAAGTTAATGTTCGACCTGAATGTGCTGGCCTTTCAGACCGACTTGACTCGCGTCAGCACCTTTATGATGGGACGTGAAATGAGCACCATGGCCTATCCTGAGATCGGTGTGCCCGATCCCTATCACCCATTAACTCATCACCAGGGAGATACAGCTAAAATAGATAAAGCAGTAAAAATTAATATTTATCATGCAACTATGTTTTCCTATTTCTTGGAAAAACTTCGATCCACGCCCGATGGTGATGGCACTCTACTGGATCATAGCTTACTAACCTATGGTGGTGGATTAGGTGATGCCAACATGCATGAACCTAGAGATCTGCCATTAGTAATGGTCAGTGGTAGCGATCAATTCAAGGGCGGGAGACACTTGCAATACCCTAAAGAAACACCTCTGGCAAATCTATATATGCGAATGCTTGAAATGGCCGATATGCCAGCAGAGACATTTGGGAACAGTTCCGGAAGTCTAAATTTATTGACACTATAAATATGCAGGACGATGGGAATTTGTATCCTGCACAAGAGAAAAATAATGAATAAAATTGTAACGACACTGGTACTTTTATTTACAACCAACGCGACAGTATATGGAGCAGATCTACGATTTATAGAGGCAGCTAAAGAGAATAACGCAGAGTCCGTTCATCTAATGTTGAATGAACGGGTAAATGTTAACGAACAACAAGCAGATGGTGCAACAGCCCTGCACTGGGCAATCCACTGGGATAATTTAAATCTCGTTGAGAAGTTAATTCAAGCACATGCAAATGTGAATATAGCAGATGAAAACGGCGCGACGCCAATATGGGTAGCAGCTTCAAACGGCAACGCTGACATAGTGAATATTTTACTAGAGGCCGGTGCCAATCCAAATGCACAACTGAGCACGGGCGAAACACCGCTTATGACTGCTGCTGAGATTGGCAGTCTCGATGTGGTCAAGACCTTACTCATGGCCAAGGCAGATGCTAACGCCAGGGAGACGCAGGGAGGACAAACCGGGTTGATGTGGGCTGTTGCTGAGGGTCATACAGACATCGCCCGGGCACTGATTGAGGATGGGGCAAATATACATGATCGCTCGAAAGGGGGATTCACAGCCCTGCACTTTGCCAGTCAAAATAATAATCTTGAATCTGCCCAAATATTAATGTCAATGGATGCTGATGTAAATGAAACTTCTTTAGACAATAGCTCCCCATTATTACTCGCCGCAGCCGGAGGTCACGATGCAGTGACACAATTTCTGCTGGAACTCGGCGCAGATCCGAGTGCCAGAGATTTCAAAGGTTACACAGCACTACATTACGCGGCCATGCGACGGCAAATGTTGGGGTCGGTACGCGGTCTTTTAGCCAAGGGAGCCGATCCGAATGCCCAGATTTCAAAAGTAGGCGCAGACCACGAGTTACATCCCGTGCCGGATTTGCCTTTCTTGAAATCACCCACTCGTATCGTCCCGGCGGGCACCAAGGGCGGGACTATCCCAGCTGGCGCTACCCCCATGTATTTGGCAGCACAATCACGAAACCCGGCTGCTATGCGCTTGCTCGCTGAAAATGGCGCAGATATTGAACTTGGTAGTAACGAGTCTGTTTATTTTCTGGGAGGGAGTGGTCGTAGGGTCAACTATATAGCAGGGACAACTCCGTTGATGGCCGCGGCAGGAATGGACAGGGTAATAACAAACTGGGTTGAATATCCCGAAGTACTGGAAATGCAAGCCCTGGAGGCTGTTAAGGTAGCCATTGAGTTGGGTGCGGATGTGAATGCTACCAACGAATATGGTTTGACTGCATTGCATGGTGCCTCTTTCATAAACGCAGATCCAATAATAGAATTTCTTGTTAATAATGGCGCGGATATTGATGCCAAGGATCGATTCGGTCAGACTGCTCTCAGCATTACAAATCATGTGGTAGTTGTTGGCTTGGGAGACTATTTTGATGTGCGCCCACGTCGTTCCAGCCCTAGCACAACCGCTGTCTTAATGAAACTGGGGGCTACGCCATTGGAATTATCTGGCGTGGTGGCGCGTTAGAGATAATACAATCATCCCTGATTGAAAACTGCGCCGTACCTTAAGTTATTATTTTGATAGAGTTAATCTATTGCAATCCATCGTCATATCCGCGTAGAGCCTGCCCTGGGATGATGTAATCCAGTGCGAGAATCTAGTCGACCTACCATACTTATCTTATAGACGCCTGATTATTTTTTTGAATTGTTACTTTGAGAAACAGTTAAGTAAATAATATACCTGACTATCGTTACATCTTTATGCTACTAGAACGGCGAGCGAGATAAATGCCCGACAATACGATTACTGCTCCCATTATTTGTAACGATGTCAATGACTCTGCGAATATCACCCAGGCCAATAGTGCTGCACATACGGGTTGCACCAACAAACTTACCGAAGAAAATGCCGTAGAAAGATGGGCAAGCGCATAAACAATTAATCCCTGACCCGCTACATGTGAGACCCAGGCCAGTGCAACTATAGTAAACCACCCTGATTGAGTTTCAGGAAATATTGTATCCCCGGAATAGATACTCACTGGCAACAAAACCATTGCAGCTGTAAAGCTACTCCAGAACATAACAGAGGCGGTATTAAATCGTGATCGTAAACGTCCAACCGAAATAAGATAAGCGGCATAAAAAATTGCCGTAATCATTCCAAGAACATCACCTTTAAAATAGTTATTAGCAAGATTCGCACTGGTACCCATTAGGATTACCGTACCAATGATTGCAATTAGTAATGCTATCAGAAAATTTTTACTGAACTTTTCCTTGTATATTACCACTGCAGCAAGGGTGACGTAGACCGGGGCAAAGTTTGCAAACAAAGTAGCATTCGCTATGGTCGTATAACGTATGGACCAATGCCAAAAACCAATATCTGCGGCAAAAAATACCCCAGGAACGATCAGCCACAAGATATTGTTAGTCGAGAGAGGTCCTTTGACTGTAGAAATTGATTTCCTGTTTGCTACCATCATCCATATAAAAAGTATGGGCAATGCCAAAAACACTCTTTGAAATGCAGTTGCATTGGGTTCAAGTTCACTCATACGCACCAATATCGGTGCAAGTGAGATACAGATGGCGCCTGTTATTAATCCAACAAATGCAAGCTTGCTGGCCTTATCAGATTCATTAGTCATTTATACAAATGGTT
>Ga0302127_10001546_pt1 | contig 13680 bp, 10 predicted proteins | sample CB4_SCM_MG_FD_204452 | JGI IMG/M metagenome (GOLD analysis project Ga0302127, IMG submission 204452) | Marine microbial communities from Western Arctic Ocean, Canada - CB4_SCM | ecosystem: Environmental > Aquatic > Marine > Oceanic | place: Canada: Western Arctic Ocean | collected 2017-09-24
CGAATTGAAAGACGTGGTCCTCGGACACCTGGACGACATCTATGAACGCTTCGTCATCAACACGAACCGGATGACCGCTTGACCCTTCGCCCGAGACAGGACCGCGGCACGCTCGCTTCGGCGCCCGACGTATATGGGCGCTCCCACTTGGGAGCGCCTCTTGAAGTCTGGCGCCCATCGGGTCGCTGTGAGCTGCTGGTATTCGCTGCGATCCACGGTGAGGAAGGTGAGACCACGAGCGCTTTGTCCCGCGCGCTTCGTGCCCTGGGCGAACCGTCTCCGCACTGTGCGGTTGTGCTCGCAGCCAATCCGGATGGCTTGAGTCGCGGCACCCGTTGCAACGCCCGTGGCGTCGAGCTCAACAGGAACTTCCCGACCCGTGATTGGCAGCCCGACGCGGTCATGCACCGATCGACGCTTGATGCCCCACGTGACGTCGCCCTCAGTCCCGGCGACGGGCCGGGCTCGGAACCGGAGACCCAAGGGCTCATCCAGCTCATCCAGGCACTCGAGCCCAATGCGGTTGTCGCGCTCCACGCTCCGTTGGCGTGCATCGATGACCCGAACGACTCGGCCCTGGGGCGATGGCTTGCCGAACGAACGGAGCTTCCGCTCGTTCCGGACGTTGGATATCCCACGCCGGGCTCTTTTGGAACGTGGGGTGCGGAGCAGGGGCTGCCCGTCGTCACATATGAATTTGGGCAGACCACACCCGACGGAGCCGCGGCCGAGCATGTGCCGGTCTTGGTCGATCTCTTGAGCCAGCGGATCTAGGCAGAGCCCATGGTCCTCAACGTCATCTGGGTCGGCTTCTTCCTCGTCGCCTTTGCAGTAGCAGCGGTGAAGCTGCTCTTCATGGGCGACACGCAGGTCTTCAGTTCAATGGTCACGGCCACCTTCGATATGGCCGAGACCGCCTTCGAGATTTCACTGGGCCTGACCGGAGTGCTGACCCTTTGGTTGGGTCTGATGCGGGTAGGGGAGAAGGGCGGTGTGATCGCGGCCCTGTCCAAGGTCGTTCGGCCGTTCTTCCATCGGATCTTCCCGGAGATCCCGAAAAACCACCCGGTTCACGGCTCCATGGTCATGAACTTCGCCGCCAATATGTTGGGCCTGGACAATGCCGCGACGCCTTTGGGCCTGAAGGCGATGCAGGAGCTGCAGGAACTGAACCCGAGTGACGATACGGCGTCGAACGCTCAGATCATGTTCCTCGTGCTGAACACCTCCGGGCTGACGCTCATCCCGATCAGCGTCATGGTCTATCGCGCCCAGATGGGGGCGGCGAACCCATCGGACGTCTTCCTCCCGATTCTTCTGACCACATTCTTCTCCACGATGGCGGGTCTCATTTCGGTGGCCATCGTGCAGCGCATCAACCTGTTCGACCGCGTCGTGATGGGATATATGGGCGGGCTGACTGCTCTGATTGCGGGGATGCTCTTCTACTTCTCGCGGCTGCCGCAGGAGCAGGTCCAACTGGTGTCGACCGTCGTGGCGAACGTTTTGCTCTTCGGCATCATCACCCTCTTCATCCTGATGGCTGCCATCAGGCGAGTGAACGTCTACGAGGCGTTCATTGAGGGAGCGAAGGAAGGCTTCCCGGTTGTCATCAAGATCATTCCGTACCTGGTCGCGATTCTGGTCGGCATCGGTGTGTTCCGTGCGTCAGGCGCCATGGATCTCTTGGTGGGGGGGATCGGTTGGAGTTTTGCAATGGTGGGGATGAACACTGACTTCATCGAAGCGTTGCCTACGGCGCTGATGAAACCGCTGAGCGGAAGCGGTGCACGCGGCATGATGGTGGATGCTATGCAGACGCACGGCGCTGACTCGTTCATTGGCCGGCTGACGAGCACGTTCCAAGGGTCTACCGACACGACGTTCTACATCATCGCGCTCTACTTCGGGTCGGTTTCGATCAAGAAGACCCGACATGCCGTGGCTTGCGGCCTCATCGCGGACGGCACGGCCATCGTGGCAGGGATCTTCATCGGGTACGTGTTTTTCTACTAGGGTGCGGTTCCAGCCATGGCCTTGTCCACGAGCTCCGACAAATACTCCCAGTACAGATCGATGTAGCTACGTCCATCTGGCCCATCTAGGAACCATGGGTTCATGAGTGTGTGCCGGAGAATGAAGATGTGATCCGACTCGCGGTTGGCGTCCGTCGGCTCCGTGACGAAGGTGCTCGGGTCGATGCCCAACTCGTGAAGAATGCGGTCGGCTTGCCCACTCGGCAGGTTGTTCTTCTCAAGCGACGTGTAGGATCCGATAAACGTCTTTGCCTGAACGGGCTGGCTCGGGTCGACTTTCATGTTGGCGAATACGTCCCGAGAGAACGCGTTCATCCGTGCTAGGTCTTGGTTGCCAACCGGGTTCAGCGCGAGGCAGACAAGATTACTGTCCGGCTCGAAGGGCACGACGAGAGTGACTCGGTCCGCGAGCCTCTCGGCCATGATCTGCGCGGAGTCCCAGAAGCGCTCGCCTGCGCGCAGCGTGAGCTTGAGGAGTCTGCCCAGGCCTTCCGAGTCGAGCGGGAGCACCTTGTGGGTGACGTGCACGGCCGCAGCGGCGGATCCTGGCTTGGAACCCTCAAGGATGTATTGACCAAGGCGGTGGAGTTGCTCCCTCCGTGGCACTTCGTGCTCTTGATCCCCGAGATCGAAGACGTAGGCAGCTTCTTGGGCGATGAAGTCGACGACTTCGCGGTCACGAGCGATGAACGCCCCGGCCGCATATGGGATGTAGCCGAGCTTGTGCGGATCCACGGTGATCGAATCCGCTTCGCAGACCGCCTCGAAGGCGTCGTAGACGAGCTGCGAAGGGAAGTAGGAGAATTCGCTCAGGAGCTCTTCACGCGGGACGAAACCTCCGTCTGGCTTCCGGAAGACCGACGTCAGGTATCCGCCCCAAGCACCGTCTACGTGGATTCCAAAATCGCGGCCTTCGGCCCGAGCGGAGGTACGAGCGGCTACGATGCCGGCAATGGGGTCTACGGTGCCGAATTCGGTCGTGCCCAACATGCCGACGACCGCCATGACGGAGGTCTTGCTGGCGAACGCTTCGTCCAACTTCCGGTCGAGGTCACCGAGATCCATCCGCATGTGATCATCGACTTCGACCTTCACGAGGTTTTGGGTGCCGAACCCGAGGACCTTCATGCCCTTCTCCCACGAGTAGTGGGCTGAGGCAGATACCAGGACGACTGGAGGCGTAACTTGGTGTTTCAGGAAGAAGCCGGCAGTGCCAAGGGATTCGATCCGTTCCGTCTTCACTGCGTTTCGAAACGCCCGCAGGACCGCCGGGTCGGCTTCATCATGGATGAGGCCAGCAAGCTCGCGACGAAGCGCGATCGTTTCCTGCATCGTCAGGTTGAGCAACTCCCACTTCGAATAGTCGTGGAAGGGTTTCTTCGCTGGGCCCGCAATGGGGTTGAACCCGATTTCTATCGCACCTTGCCGCAATGCGAGCGCGTAGAACTTCACAGAACGAAAATTCCAAAGAGCCTCGTAGTTGGCTACGGTGCCGCCGCTCGTGAGGTGTCCCCAGGCGCATGGACTCGCGTCTTCAGATATCGAGTATCCGAACATCGTGGCGAGCTGCTCGCCGACCTGGAGTTCCTTCTCGAGGGTCTGCGGCGCCGCCTCCTCAGAGACGTTGTTCGGGTTGTAAAGCGTCGTCAGAATCTTCGCGACCAAGCCCGGCAGCAGAAGGTCCGAGGACATGTGTCCGACGTACCGAGGATGGAAGAACGGGACCGCACGCTTGAGCTCGGCACTGAGCTGGTAGAGCTCCTTTCTCGTGCGAGCCTGGAAGTCATGGAACGCAGGGTCGTTTCGTGCCTGCGCCGAGATCCGTTGCCCGTCCTCCGGGTGGAAATTGCGTCGCCAGAACGAATGGTCGCGAAGAAACTCGACGACGAGTGACTCGAAGACTTCGGCGTTTTCGGCTGCCGGGCCTAAGAAGAGGGGCCGGACGAAGTCGAGGTCGTTCGTGTCGGGGGGGCCGGTCGGGCCGGCATCGTGAGCATCCACGGGTTACAGCTCTGCTTTTGAACGGGTTCAGGACGAGGGTTAATCTACATCCTGCGGGACCCGCGGGGCCGGGCGACCTTTTCGAGTTCGGGCCTTCATACACCGACAGTCGAGCGATATCTGATGGCCACCAACAAGGACTACGCCGACTTCGTGCTCAGTCAGTTCGATGAGAGTTGCGGCGTCACTGCAAAGAAGATGTTCGGTGAGTACGGACTCTTCAGCGACGGGAAGATGTTCGCGGTGGTCTGCGACGACCAGCTGTTCATCAGGCCGACAGACGCTGCTCGCTCATTTATTGGCGATGTGGTCGAAGCGCCGCCGTATCCAGGAGCGAAGATGTACTTCCTGATCGAGGATCGGATCGAAGACAGGGAGTGGTTGAGCGAGTTGGCGAACGTGACAGTCCCGGAAGTCCCTCGTCCAAAGCCTCGAAAGAAGAAGGCGAAGAAGAAGTAGCCTCGGTTAGCGCCCTCGCCGCACTCCGAGGCTCAGTGCCCCCGGCCGCCTGGGATCCGAATACCCGTAGAACACGCCGTCCTCGAACAAGACGGTTTGTAGGCTCCCCATACCTCCGCTTGGCTGAACGTTGTGCCCGCGGGCCCGCAGCGAATTGATAGCATCAGGGCTGAAGCCGCTCTCCACCTCGAGTCGGTCCGGGTACCACTGGTGGTGTAACCGTGGGGAAGCCGCCGCGTCCGCGATGTTCATGCCGTGCTCCATCACGTTGAGGAGGAGCTGCATGTTCGTCGTGATGATCTTGCTCCCACCGGGACTCCCGGTGAGTAGATGCGGCACTCCGTCCTTCAATACGATGATCGGTGTCATCGAGCTGACCGGGCGGCGGCCCGCCACGATCTGGTTGTCCTCGCTGCCCATGAGTCCGAACGCATCAGGGATATCCGGGCGGAGCGTGAAGTTGCCCATGTTGTTGTTCATCAAGAATCCGGCTCCGTCGATCACGACTCCAGATCCGTAGGAGAACATCAACGTGTACGTGTTCACGACCGCATTGCCCTGGTCGTCCATAACCGAGTAGTGCGTCGTCTCCGGGCTCTCATATGGCGTGAGGTCACCGGGTAGAATCTCGTCCGAAGGGCGCGCGCGACCCATGTCGATGTCGGCGGCGAGCGCCTTCGCGTAGGCCTTGCTGGTGAGGGCCTCCACGGGCAGGTCGAGGTGGTCCGGGTCGCCCAGATATTTCGAGCGATCCGCGTAGGCGAGCTTCATCGCTTCCGCCATGATGTGCATGGCGTCCGCGCTGCCGTACCCCATCTCTTTGATGGGGAAGTTCTCCATGATATTGAGCATCTGGACGATGTGCATGCCGCCCGAACTCGGTGCGGACATGGCCGCGATGTCGAAGCCGCGGTATGTGCCGCGTACGGGTTCTCGCTCGACGACTCGGTAGTCCGCCAGGTCTTTCGCGGTGATGATGCCGTTGTGTGCTTCCATGTCCGCGACGATCCGCTCGGCGATGGAGCCACGATAGAACGCGTCGGCGCCGCCCATCTGGAGCTGCTCCAAGGTCCAAGCAAGATCGGGCTGGCGGAGCGTCTCGCCTGACCGATAGTCAGAGCCGTCGGGCTTGTAAAATGCTGCCGCTGTGGCCGGGTTGTTGGTCAGGCGCGCTTTGCTCCCACTCAGGTTCATGGCCAGGTCGTCGGTCACTTCGATGCCGTCCCGGGCGAGCCGCAGAGCGGGCTCGATGACCTCGGCCCAGGTCATGGTGCCGTACTCACGTAGGATGTGATCGAAGCCCGCAATAGTCCCCGGGACACCCGACGACTTGTGGGTGAAGCGGTACTCGGCGTTGTCCACCTCACCGTCTTCGCTGAAGTACATGTTGGAGTGGGCGAGGGCCGGTGCGACCTCGCGGAAGTCGATGGCGACCGTCCGGTCCTTATCTGCGAGGTGCACGACCATGAAGCCGCCGCCGCCCAGGTTGCCTGCGCGCGGGAGTGTTACCGCCAGTGCGAGCCCGACGCCGACCGCTGCATCGATGGCATTGCCGCCTCGCTCGAGGATTTCGACCCCGACCCGTGTGGATACAGCGTTTTGGCTGGAGACCATGCCATCCCGACCCACGACCGGGTGGTGAATGGCATTGTAGGTGATGATCGGAGCCGACGGCTCGGCCGTGGCGACCTGGCCGAACGTCGATGATGGCCATGCCACAAGCAGAAAGGCGACGTTACTGATGAGGCGGTAGGTAGCCCGGGATACCATCGAATCTCCATGTTCCAGCAGGTATTTGGTTGCGTACCGCAAGGTGCGTGGCCGCCGACGGCTGGGCCAGGCTGGGGCAGCAGTTGCCGACACCGGTAGCAACCGCCGAGCATCACAGATGCACAGACAGGACATGAAGCTCTCGAGGCTCGATGCGGGGATCTTCCTGATCAGCTTCGCTTTTCTGCTCTTCCAGCTTCTGCTGACGCGGATCTTCTCCGTCACGATGTTCCACCACCTGACCTTCCTCGCGGTCTCGTTGGCCATGATGGGCCTGGGCGCGAGTGGGATGCGCGTAACGCTCAGGGCCTTAGCGTTCCCACCGGAGCGGCTTGCGGCGCTCGGCTCTGCACTCGCGGTGCTCATCGCTATGAGCTTCGGCTTTGGCCCCTACTTCATGGCGTTCCTGGCTGCGCTGGCGACGGGACTAATGTCCAATGCCGCGGTCACTCCCGCAGATGCTACCGCACCGACAGCCGGATCGGCTCTAGGTGCCGCGGGATGATCACTCGGGCATCTGGAGCGGCCGCGCGAATTTCGTCGGCGAAGGACGACACCCATTCCTCGCGATATGCCGTCGCGGCACCGTACGGCACGCGGAAGTTGTCCGCATGGGTTGGGATCACCACGCTGGGGTAACCGAGTGCCGCCATGAGCTTGGGCGTGTACTGGTAGATCTCCAGATGGGACGGCGCTGCCCCCACTAGTGCGATGTCCGGGCGGAGCCCTTCAACCTCTCGTTCGATGTAGTTCATCGAGCCCATCGTCATGACCTCGTGGCCACCGATCCGGATGAGGAACATCAGTGAGCCGCCTTCAACGAGCTGGTTGATGCGGAGTGGCCGTGTGGCTCCTCGCTCGACGACTGCTGACTGGTAGTAGCGCTTGTCATTGAGGGGGCTGTGCAGACTAGGGATCGCACGGATCGAGACATCGCCGAAGTCGTAGTCTTCCCCGCCGCGGACGGTGATGAGCTGTTGGGCCGGTACGCCGTAGGCCCGCATGATGTTGATCGTGCTCTCGTGGCCGATCACCACCGCGCCCGTCTTGAGTGCGAGGTAGGGCACGTCCATGACGTGGTCCGGATGGGAGTGCTGAACCAGGATGTAGTCGGCGCGTTCGATGATCTCGTCTATGGCTGCGACGTCACTGAAGAGTGTGTCGTTGCGGCTATAGACGGGCCGGGTGTCACCCGGATCGGCGCTCGGCTGGCCGCTGTAGTTGGCGCGGGTCAGATAGGGGTCGACGAGAACTACGACTGGGTCTGCCGAGCCTTCGCGCGGAGCTGAGATTTCCCAGCCAGCCGCACCCAGGTACCGCATAGTGAGGGTGTCGCCGAATTCAACGTTCTCGGTTTGCCCCGCTTCGGAGGGCTGGGTGGGCGCACACGCGGCCAGTGCAGTTGCGAGTGTGAATACGCACACCGATAGGGCGGTCCTGAGTCGCATTGATACTCTCTGCGTGTTTGCCCGATGCATGATGGCCATGCCGGGCGTAATCTGGGCGGATACGCGATCACTTCATCCGCTGGACGAAGGAGGCAACATCCTATGTCCCTCACCAGCGCGCTAGCGAGGACTCGTCGCCGAGCCCATTGTCGCCGGACATGGGGCTTCGCCGTGGCCCGCCCATCTCTTCCTGTAGAGCATCGATCCCATGCGCCAACGATTGATCTGGTCCTTACGATTCCTGCCAGTGCTTTTGATCGCTGCTAGCTCTTGTGCCCAAGATGCCGAGCTTCAACCGGAGAGCGATGATGCGCTGTTGGCAGCTCTCGGTGAAGGCATCGATATGGGACTTCCGGGAATCTCCGCGGCCATCGGGGTAGGGGACGAAGTTGTGTGGACAGGCACTGCGGGCTTCAGCGATGTGCTGGGTGAGGTGCCGGTCACGCCGAGCGACCGCTTTGGCGTTGGGAGCATTACAAAGACGATGGTCGCCAGGGTGATCCTCCAGTTGGTGGACGAAGGCCTCGTCGACTTGGACAGGACCCCAGCGGATTACTTGGACCTGACTCTCATCGATAGGACCCCGAACGCGGGTTCGGCGACGCTCCGTAATCTTTTGAACCACCAGAGCGGGATCCCCACCTGGGAATTCCAGGAAGACTGGATTCGGAAGGGCAGGGGTGACGAGATGGAACTCGGGTACGTCTGGGGGAAGACCGAGACGCTGGAGTACTCGACGGATGACCTCTTGCCGCCGACCAATGCACCCGGTGAGCGCTACTCGTACTCGAATACGAACTACACGATTCTCGGGCTCATCGTCGAAGCCGTGACCGGGAACGATGCGTCTTCGGAGATCCGGACACGGGTCCTCGAACCGTTGGGGATGGAGAACACCTTCCTGGAGTCTTTCGAGGAGATCCCGGGCGGGTATGTGCACCACTACCACTACGCGACTGAGACCTTCCAAGAAGTGGCTGGCGTGCATGCGGGCTTTCCTGAGATCCGACCTGGAATCGTCGAGTCGACGGCGGGCAATCTATCTCCGGAATGGACCGCAGGGGGCGTCGTCTCCTCCGCGAGCGACCTTGTGCGCTGGGCGCGGGCCATTCGCGACGGGGAACTCGTGAGTCCGCAGATGAACGAAGAGGTGTTCACCTACTATCCACCTGAAGACGAAGCCGGACGGCGGTCTCGCTACATGCAGGGGATCTCGTGGAGCCCGGGCTTTTATGAAGACTTCGCGGCCTTCGGCCACTCGGGGGGGACGTTGGGCTTCACGGCCTACATGTATTGGCTGGAAGACACCGACATTATTCTGGTGATGCTGACCAACGTGGGTGGCATGCATTCGGCGATGTCGCCGAACCCGGTGGGTGAATTCTTCCGGCGGACGTGGCTGCCGGCGGTCATGGTGTATTTGGACAACGTCACGCCGTAGTTTTCTGTGTGCTTTGCGGCTCTTGAGTTTAGAGGGGTTGGATTGGGGTCGGCGGGAACTCGGCCGAGTCACCAAGAGGCCCCCGATGGAAGGTTCGATCAAAGGAAGTTGACCCGGCGGCCCTAGGCGCGAAGGCGAGCCAGGGTGATCGCCCGCGACATGGACACCGCTGGGGGGCCTACTGGAGTCCCGTGTCCGTCGATGGGTCGATCGGGTCCGCGAGAGAAAGCAAGTTGTCCGCTCCAGCCCTCTCACAGATTGTGCCGAACGCCTCTACTACGGCCGGGTCGAACTGGCCGCCGGCGCAGCGTTTGATTTCTCTGACCGCCTCACGCGGAGAGGACGCTTCCTTGTAGGGCCTCGCATGCGAAAGCACGTCGAACACGTCCGCCACCGAGACGAGGCGCGCTTCGATTGGGATGTCCTCTCCAGACAGAGCATGCGGGTAGCCCGCGCCATCCCAACGTTCATGATGCGCCACCGCGATATTGCTTGCGACCGTCAGGACCTCGTGTCGACTCCCTCCCAGGATTTGCTCCCCGATCAAGGTGTGTCGCTTGATCGTGTTGAATTCTTCGTCGGAGAGGTCACCTGGTTTCATCAGGATCGCGTCCGGCACCCCGATCTTTCCGATGTCGTGGAGAGGGCCTGTTCGCCGGATGAGGTCGATGTCTTTGGGTTTCATCCCCATTTCCGCAGCGATGCGCGAGGCCATAAGGCCCACCCGGAGCGCATGACGGCCGGTGATGTCATCCCGGTATTCTGCGGCGCGAGCCAGGCGGTGGAGCAATTCGGTTCTCGTGTCCGCCAGGTCGGTGGTTCGGTCACGCACGAGGTGTTCGAGCTCTTCACCTCGACCGGTGAGTTGGCGGGTGAGCCTGCGAGTCGCTAGGAGGTTGCGGACCCGTGCCCTGGCTTCCACAACGTCGAACGGCTTCGCCAAGAAATCCATCGCTCCCGCCGCAAGGGCGGCCCGCCGCCTGTCTACGTCCGAGCTTCCAGTCAGTACGAGGATCGGGAAGTACTCTCTCGGCTTGAGCACCTCACGGAGTCGTTCCAGTACTTGGAATCCGTCCATGTGCGGCATGTCGATATCGAGGATCATGAGGTCTACCGCCTGCTCCCGAAGCACTTGGAAGACCTTCCTCGGGTCGGTCAAGCCTATCGGAGCCGCATAGCCGGCTTTCTTAAAGAGACGGACGAGAGCTCGCACGACTAGCGGATCGTCGTCCAGAACGAGGATGCGAGCGTCCAGAGCGTCACCAGCGTCCCATCGTTCGGACTCGTGTTCCGAAGCACTCTCCACTTCGATGGCCGGCTGAGGCACATTCAGCCCCTCGTTCGGACCGGGTTGCAAAAGACCCTCCACCGCTTTGATCAGTTCATCGACCTCCATCGGTTTGGTCAGAAAGGCGCTCCGTGCCCCGGGAGTCCCACCCCAATAAACCTCCTCCTGGGCGTATCCCGATATGTAGAGCACCGGCAAGTCAGGGGTTACTCGAGTCGCGAGGTCGACGAGGGTGAACCCGCTCATCTCAGGCATCACGATATCCGTCACGATCAAGTCCAGACTTGTGCCGCCAGTGATGATGTTAACCGCTTGTTTTGGGGACTCAGCGCTCAGTACAGAGCACCCCGCTCTCGTGAGTATGCGGTTCGTGGCACGTAGCGTCGCAGCATCGTCGTCTACCAGTAGAACTGTCACATCCGAAAGCGCCTTCGGCTGGACCTGCGGCAGCTCTTCTGCGGGGGCCAACTGCGCAACCGATTGGTTGCCTGCGCACACCTGGTTCCGACCCCGTTCCTTGGCCACGTAGAGTTCCCGATCCGCCGCCGCGACCAATACGTCTGGCGAACCCATGCCTTCCTCGACCACGGCGACGCCCGCGCTCAGGGTGACGTTCCCCCATCCGAAGTGCAGTTCGGTGAATAGCTCGCGGACGTCATCCGCGAAAGCCACCGCCCGATCCAGCGTACAGTCGGGCAGGAGCGATATGAATTCCTCCCCGCCGAATCGAGCTGAGAGGTCCGTGGAGCGCGTGCGTTTTGACAGGATCCCAGCGAACGCTTGGAGTACACGATCACCCTCGGCATGCCCATGCACGTCGTTGACATGCTTGAAGTGATCGAGGTCGAAGATCACGGCCGCAAGTCCACGCCCACGTAGCGTCGCGCCCCAATGCGCGTTCAAGATCAGCGACGCGTGTCGGCGATTGGGGAGTCCTGTCAGTTGGTCGGTGAAGGCAGCCTCCTCAGCATCCTCCCGAGCACGCAGGAGAAGCTCCCCCATCGCGCCGGCACCCAGCGTGACCGTAAGCAGGCCAGCAACGACTCCGAAGACTACTGTTTCGCCGGGGGCAGGCAGGTCCAGCAAACTGAGCTCGACCTGTACAAGCGCTAGCGTGGCCATGCCGCCGGCGAGTGCCACGGACGCTCCGTGCCACCCCTTGTAGTAGGCGAGGAGAAAGGCTGGGAGAATGGGGGGTAGCCAGACCAACAGAGCCCCTTCCGACTCGATCCAGTCGGGAGCGAGCAGGATCGCGCCTACCGGAAGAAGTAGGGAGCAGACGGAGAGCAGGAGCGCTCGCGCAGGTACGGTCCGAATCTTTGAACTGGATGTGGAGCCTATTATTGTCGCACCGCTCACTTAGCCAGTTCCGATAGCCGAACGCTCAGGCAAGAGGAGGCCATTCACCCGCTCGCGGCCCGCCCGCCCCACTGATTCCAGCGGTGTTTCGTCATCGTCGACTCGCGAGTCGACAGCGGTGATGCTCCGGAGAAGATGAGTTGCGAGATCCTGGATCCTGGGCGGCCAGAGGCATTTTCCTCTTCAGTTTGCGACACGAATTTCACGAGGCCACGATACCGAAAGATTTCGGTAGTCGCCAGTTGCCGACCGTTGCTCCTCCCGTGTAGGGCGCGGATGAATCGCTATGTGTGGTTATCCTGCCCCAAGCTCGGCGACGGATCGTGCGACACTCCAAACAGCTTGAGGCTCGCCTGCATTGTCGGGCCCATGAGCACGGCGAAGATCACCGTCCCTAGCCCGATCGAGCCGCCTAGAAAGAACGCGATCACCAGCACGGTGGCCTCGATGCTGTTACGCGTGACCCGTAGGCTCCGTCTCACCTTTTGAGCCAGCCCCATCGCGAGACCGTCCCGAGGCCCCGCGCCCATGCGCGCGCCGATGTAGGTCGCGGTCGCGAGGCCCATCACCAGGACTCCACCGACAAACTGTACGCTTCCCCATAGGTAGCCGGATTGCGTCGGGAACCAGGTGACCTCTCGAAGCAGGTCTACCCATGGGCCGATTACGAGCATGTTTAAGACGGTCGCGATTCCGGGCTTCACTGACAGGACGAACGCGCTGAAGAGGATCAGCAGGAGGCCGACACCTTGGGCTATCCTCCCGAAGCTCAGCCCTGACTTCTCGCTCAGCGCGTCGTGCAGCGACGACCATGGATCGAGTCCGATGTTCGCCTCGAGCATCAGGGATACGGCGAGTCCGAACAGGAAGAGGCCAAGCTGGAGACGGGCCATGTGGCTCCAGAACATCCAAGAGCGGTAGTGGTCCCAGCGCGAGGTGCCGGGCAGCCGACCTTCGTCTTTCTTCACAGATGGATTCCCTTCTTCGCTGGATAGCCATTGGTGGCCCCAAGATGGCACGGCGGCGCAGGCAGGGTGAGACCGCTTCATGCGGCAGCCCAACATCGTCTGGCCAGCGCCCTCCCGACACCCCAAACTGCATCTGTTGCCTCATCTCCCGCGTCCTCCCACCTCGGGCTCATCAGGAGATGTCCGCTGTGCGTACTTCTGTGATCCGTGTCGTCCTGGCCATAGGCCTTGTTGTGGCAGTGCTCCGGTGAGTCGTTTCCGGCGAGGGCCCGCTGGGCCTCCCAAGCTAGAGAGCTTGAGCGGCACCATGATGGGAGCAGCTATGTCGATGCAAAGCGCGGATCCGTTACGGTCGCTGCCGGAGGAGTAAGAGAGGGGCTACCAGTCCGTCGGCACGTAGTCCTTTAGGAACTGGCCCCACATGTGCTCGCCCGTATTCACTCCATTGATGATCGGGTCCACGATGCGGGCTGCTCCATCCACGATGTCGAGTGGCGGGTGGAAGCGGTGCATCTCGGTCTTCATGGCCGCGATCGATTCCGGATCTTCGTCCGTCACCCAGCCCGTATCGACGGCGTTCATATGGATGCCGTCGTTGTGATAATCGGTGGCTGACGTGCGCGTCATCATGTTCAGCGCGGCCTTCGCCATGTTCGTGTGCGGGTGGCGGGTCGTCTTCGCGTTTCGGTAGAACTGACCCTCTACTGCGGAGACGTTCACGATGTGTTTGTCCCGATTGTCGCTGCGCATCATGAGTGGCTTGAGGCGCGCATTGAGGACGAACGGTGCGACGGCGTTCACGAGTTGGACTTCCAGGAGTTCGACCGTGGGCACGTCGGCGAGGAGCATGCGCCACGAATTGGTCTCACGTAGATCGATCTGCTGGAGGTCTTGGTCCAAGCGGCCAATG
>Ga0302127_10001547_pt1 | contig 13672 bp, 7 predicted proteins | sample CB4_SCM_MG_FD_204452 | JGI IMG/M metagenome (GOLD analysis project Ga0302127, IMG submission 204452) | Marine microbial communities from Western Arctic Ocean, Canada - CB4_SCM | ecosystem: Environmental > Aquatic > Marine > Oceanic | place: Canada: Western Arctic Ocean | collected 2017-09-24
TGTTGTTTATTATTTAATACTTAACAGTATTAGTTTTTTTTATTATACTTAAATCTAGTGTTTAAGATAGCAAAATAATAGCTTAACTTATTTATATCTATTTATTTAGGGCGGTTAGCTCAGTTGGTTAGAGCGTTCGGTTTACACCCGAAAGGTCAGTGGTTCGAATCCACTACCGCCCACCATATATTATTTCAAGGAGTTATAATTGTCTGATAATAAAAAACAATGGCTATCTACTGTATATATGAAAGCCAAAGAAAAATTTTCGGAGCGAAAAAGTTTATTTGCAACTTCTTCAGGATCAAAAGTAGAACCAATTTACGGGCCAGAAGATTTGCATTCATGGAATTACCATGAAAAATTAGGTTTTCCAGGTGAATATCCATTTACAAGAGGCATTCAACCAACAATGTATAGAGGTAGATTATGGACGATGCGCCAGTATGCAGGATTTGGGGATGCCGCAGAATCAAATGCGAGGTTTAAATATTTGATTTCTCAAGGACAAACAGGAATATCGGTTGCTTTCGATCTACCTACGCAAATTGGTTATGATTCAGACGATGAATATGTCGAAGGTGAAGTTGGCAAGGTTGGTGTTGCAATTTCTTCTTTAGCGGACATGGAAGCTCTTACCAAAGACCTTCCTCTTGACCAAGTAACTACTTCTATGACTATTAATGCTACTGGAGGCATGTTGTTAGCGATGTACGCTGCTGCTGCAAAAAAACAAGGAGTATCATTAGATAAAATTGGTGGAACAATCCAAAATGATATTTTAAAAGAATACATTGCTAGAGGAACATACATATTTCCTGCAAAACAATCATTGAGATTATTAACTGATCAAATGTCTTGGTGTTTTACTAACGCTCCAAGATTTAACACAATATCTATTTCTGGTTATCACATGCGAGAAGCTGGCTGCACTGCTGCGCAAGAAGTAGCTTTTACCATAGCTAATGCAATACAATATTCTGATGCTGCAATTGAAGCAGGCTTAAATTTTGATGAATTCGCATCGCAATTTTCTTTTTTCTGGGCATGTCATTCTGTTTTTTTTGAAGAAGTTGCTAAATTTAGAGCTGCTAAAAGAATTTGGGCCAAGATTGCAAAAGAAAAATATGGCTCTCAGTCTCCTAGAGCTCAAATGTTAAGATTCCATACTCAAACTGGTGGGGCAACATTAACAGCACAGCAAGTAGACAATAATGTTGTAAGAACTGCTTACCAAGGATTATCGGCTGTTTTGGGTGGCACTCAATCTTTGCATACAAATTCTAGAGATGAAGCCTTGGCTATTCCTACTGAAGAATCTGCACAATTGGCATTACGAACTCAGCAAGTTCTTGCTTACGAAACTGGGGTTGCAGATGTAATTGATCCTTTAGCAGGGTCTTATTATATTGAATCTTTAACAGATTCTTTAGAAAAAGAAATCACTTCTTATTTAGATAAGATTGCAGATATGGGAGGTTCTTTAGCAGCAATTGAACAAGGATATCAACAAAGAGAAATTCAAGAGAGTGCGTATATAATGCAAAAACAAATCGAAGAGAAAAGTAAAATAGTCGTGGGAGTGAATGACTTTATTAATGAAAATGACCCTCCAGTAAAAGTTTTTCGAGTTGATCCATCGATTGGGAAAAAGAGAGTGCAACAAATGAAAGAACTTCACAAAATTAGAGACTTAGATTCAGTAACAAAAAATCTCAATGAATTAAAAATTGCAGCTGAAGGAACTACGAACTTGATGCCTTTTTTAATAAGTTCTTTTGAATCTTATGCAACAATTGGTGAAGTCTGTAGCGTTCTTCGCCAAGTATGGGGAGAATATCAAGAAAATGTTACTCTGTAACTTAAGGTCGTAATGTTAAATAAACTTCATCATATTGGCATTGTTGTTAATGATATTAAGCTAGCAAGTTTTTTTTATAAAGATATTCTTGGATTTAAATTAACACATGAAGAAACGATTCAAGATCAAGGAGTACATGCAGTTTTACTGAATGCAAGTAACTGTGAGATAGAATTATTGCAGCCTATTGATAATATAAGTGGGGTTGCAAAGTATTTGAAAAAGTCAGGTGATAGCTTTCATCATCTCTGTTTTTCTGTTGACAATATTGAAAATGAATTATATCGACTAAAAAAGACGAGTATTTCAGGAAAAGATGTTCGATTAATTGATGAAAAAGCTAGAAAGGGATTAGTCGGCGATGTTGCTTTTATCCATCCAGAATCTACAAATAATGTTTTAGTAGAAATTGCAAAACCAACAAAACTAATTGAGGTAGATTCGCAATTATCCGTCTATGGAATCATTTTTTGGTGTTCTAGTGAAAATGCTTTTTGGAAAGACGAATTATTAGACAAGAATTTAACAGACTTTAATCCAAAGTTGGAATTTAAGCAGAGGCTTTCCAATGAAGATGAAAATAAAATTCATGATGTATCATTAGTTTTAGTTACTGATGATTTAGTCCAAATAAAAAATAATTTAAATTTAGCAAATATACAATATAAAAAAAGAAAAGACGAAGATGTTGCTCATATTAACTTTAAAGATCAAATTACTATTAGTTCTAAAAATTCTTTTGGTATGGACATTATCTTTTTAGAATTTTAACCTATAGATATAAAGATTTGGATATATAAATGAAACTTAATCAAGCAGTAAAAGTTTTAATAGCAAAACCTGGATTAGATGGACACGATCGAGGTGCAAAGGTTGTTGCCAGGTCCCTAAGAGATGCTGGCATGGAAGTTATTTATACCGGAATTAGACAAACGCCCAAAATGATAGCTGAAACTGCTCTGCAAGAAGATGTGAATGTAGTTGGGCTATCTATTTTATCTGGAGCTCATCTTGAAATTTTTCCAAAGATTATTAAAGAAATGGAAGATAGAGATATAAATATTAATGAAGTTTTACTTTTTTGTGGCGGCATTATTCCAGACGAAGATGTCGAAAGAGTTAAAAAAATGGGATTTCACGGAGTCTTTGGCCCTGGATCTGATACGAGAGATATTATTAAATTTATTAATGATTTTTTTTCCTAAGGAAATTAATGAATATTTCTGAATGGTCACAAAATATATTAAATGGCAATAAACGCTCTCTGTCTCGTGCAATAACTGAAATTGAATCAGAAACAGAAACTGGAAAAAAAATTCTTTCCAATATTTATTCATCTACTGGCAGAGCACAAATAATTGGTTTTACTGGTTCAGCTGGAGTTGGTAAATCAACTCTAGTACGCGCAGTTATAAAAGAACAAATTTTAAGAAAGAAAAAAACTGCAGTAATAGCAATCGATCCTTCTTCTCCTTTTTCACAGGGAGCTATCTTAGGTGACAGAATTCGTATGCAAGATTTAACTAACAATGAACTAGTTTTTATTCGATCTATGGCTTCAAGAAAAGGACTAGGTGGACTTGCATCTTCTTCAGTTAATGTAATGAACCTGTTTGATGCAGCTGGATTTGATGTTGTTATTATTGAAACTGTTGGAGCTGGGCAAGATGAAGTTGACATTGCTAATATTGCACAAACAACAATTATTGTTGCTAACCCTTCAGCTGGTGACGAAATTCAATCTATGAAATCGGGATTAATGGAAATTGGTCAAATTTTTGCTGTTAATAAATCTGATTTGCCAGGAAGCGATGCAGCTTTAGCTTATATTAATGCATTAATATCTCTTGCCACAAATCTTGAATGGACCCCAATTTCTCTTAAAGTAATTGCTAGAAGAGAGCAAGGGATTAAGGAACTTGTCGATGCAATTGATATGCATCAAAGTTACTTGAGAGAAGAAACTAATTGGTTAATACATCGAAAAGAAATGGCAAAAAATCAAGTGAGGTCTTTAATAAAATCTATGTCGTACAATAATTTATTAAAGATTATTGAAAATAATGAGATTACTGACAAAGTTATTACTGAAGTTGCATCTGGAGTAACTGACCCTATTACTGCAGCTGAAATTATAATGGGTGAAATTAGTTAATAATGAACCTATACTTTGCTAGACATGGCGAAACTCTTTACAATAGAGATAATAAATTTCAAGGATTAAGTGACGTGCCTTTAACTAAAGAAGGAAAAGAATCTATTATTAAAATAGCTAATGCTTCAAATAAAATTAAGATAGATAAAATATATGTAAGTAATATTTTTAGAGCAAAGGAAACAGCAGATATTTATCAAAATTTTTTTGATTTAGATTATCAAATTGATGCACGACTTAATGAAATTGATATAGGCAATTTTGAAGGTAAGTTTTTTAAAGATTTGAGAAGGGACTATCCTAATGTTTTTAAGCAATGGGAATTAGGGAATTTTCAATTAGTTGACATTCCTAATGGTGAAAGTTTTCTTAATCTTGAAAAAAGAGTGAGCAGTTTTTTAGAAGACATAACAAATAAAAATAATGCACAATTAAATATTCTTATAGTAAGTCATTTTGTTACTATCAAATCATTAATATCCACTGCATTAACAAAATCACTTGATATATCAAATACTTTAAAAATTAACTTAGGTAATATTTCAAAGTTAACTTATGAGCATAATACTGGTTGGACTTTAAGTTACATGAATTTGCCTGTTATTAATTGATTGATAAGAATTTAATTTATCTTGTGGTCAATGGAATAATTTGATAATCTTTTACTAGGCGGGAATTTAAGGAATTACCTTGTTTCGTTTTTTGCATAACTTAATCACAAAAAAACCTTTTTTTGCTATTTTTTTTCTGCTTGCATGGCTTTTTTTGCCATTTCCATTTACTAGTTATCATAAAACCATGGAAGCAATGGAGCAAAAAATGGTTTTGAAAAACTCAATTGTTGATTTAAATATTCAAAAACAAGAATTAATTTTATTACGTGAATATTTAAATACCGAAGCATATATATATGATGCCGCAATTAAATTAGGTTATAGTTTTGAAAATGAACAAGTGATTGATATTGATTTCCCAAAGCAGCAAAATATGAATAATGCTGACCCATCTAATTGGTGGCGTCGTGAATTTAGAAACTAATTAAAATGAGCAATAGTTAATGAATGATATTTATCCGCATAATCGATTTTCTGATTCATTTGAACGTAGATTATTTACAAAAGTAAATGTTAATTTAAAAAAAAATGAAAAACTACTCCTTGCTTGTTCTGGCGGACCAGACTCAACATCTTTATTGCTTGCAATGTCAAGAATTTGGTCAAATCTGAATATTAAAGTAGCATATTTTAATCATGGTACTAGATCTAAATTAGAGCATGAAAAAGAATTTGTTTTTTTAAAGAAAATTTGCAATATTTTAAACATTGAAATTTTTAAAGGGAATAATATAAATACTAAATTAAAAAAATCAGAGAATTTTCTTAGAATTAGTAGGTATGATTGGTTACGTAAAATATGTTCGGAGCAGGGCATTAATTATTTATTGACTGCTCATAATCTTAATGATCAGGCTGAAACACTTATATTTCGTTTAACAAGAGGAACATCATTAGAAGGAATTAAATCAATGCAAATAATTAGCAAGTTATCTGAAAATCATAAAAATAATATCTTTTTAAAAAAAGATATTATTTTATTCAGACCACTCTTAGATGTGCCTAGATGGGAAATAGAGAAATATTTAAAGACGTTAAATATTGATGCTATCAATGATCCTAGTAATACTGATAATGCATATAGTAGAAATTATATTAGACAAAAGATTATTCCTGGGTTAGAAAAAATTAATCCCAAGGCTATTGAATCAATAGCTCGATTTGCTGAAATCGCTAATCAAGATAATGACACTTTACATATATTGGCAAAAAAATTTTATAAAAAAATTGTGGTTGAAAAAAGGACAAGTGTAGAAATAGATATATCTAAGCTATCTAAACTTTCTAATTCAATGATTAGCAGAGTAATTATTTTAGGCTGTCATTACTTAAAAATAGAAATAAACAGTGATCAAATTGAACATTTAAGGGTATTAAAAGATAAAAAAGATTCAATTTACAAACTATCGAAAGCAGAAGCAACTATCTCTAAGTCAGTAATAACAATTAAGCAATTAATTTAATTAAAATTGATTGACCATATCTTTAGAATGGCTCTAAACTCTGCTATACGTCATTTTTGACGCAACCTGGACATTAACATTTGAATAGTATGTAGAATTTGTAGAATTCGAATTAGAGCCTTCGATATTTCTTATATCGATAAGGGATTTTTTTTGAAAATTTATTTTCAAAATTTCGATGAACTAAAGACTTAGGTCTTTATTTGTTGGAGAGTTTGATCCTGGCTCAGGATAAACGTTGGCGGCGTGCCTAATGCATGCAAGTCGAGGGACGAATCTGGCTTCGGCCAGTTGAAACCGGCGAACGGGTGAGTAACACGTACCTATCTACCTTTAAGTGGGGGACAACTTCGGGAAACCGAAGCTAATACCGCATGTTGTCGAAAGACTAAAGCCTTCGGGCGCTTTTAGAGGAGGGTGCGACAGATTAGCTTGTTGGTAGGGTAATGGCTTACCAAGGCGACGATCTGTAGCTGGTCTGAGAGGACGGTCAGCCACACTGGGACTGAGACACGGCCCAGACTCCTACGGGAGGCAGCAGCAAGGAATTTTCCGCAATGGACGAAAGTCTGACGGAGCAACGCCGCGTGGAGGAATAAGGCCTTAGGGTCGTAAACTCCTTTTGTAAGGGAAGAAGATCTGACGGTACCTTACGAATAAGGCACGGCTAACTACGTGCCAGCAGCCGCGGTAATACGTAGGTGCCAAACGTTGTCCGGATTTACTGGGTGTAAAGGGCGCGCAGGCGGGTTAACAAGTCATTAATTAAAGTCCATGGCTTAACTGTGGGATGTTGGTGAAACTGTTAATCTTGAGGTTTCTAGAGGAGAGTGGAATTATCGGTGTAGTGGTGGAATACGTAGATATCGATAGGAACACCAGTGGCGAAAGCGACTCTCTGGGGAACACCTGACGCTGAGGCGCGAAAGCATGGGTAGCAAACCGGATTAGATACCCGGGTAGTCCATGCCGTAAACGATGAGTACTAGTTGTCGGGGGTATCGACCCCCTCGGTAACAAAGCTAACGCGTTAAGTACTCCACCTGGGGACTACGATCGCAAGATTAAAACTCAAAGGAATTGACGGGGGCCCGCACAAGCAGCGGAGCGTGCGGTTTAATTCGAAGCTACGCGAAGAACCTTACCAAGGTTTGACATGATATGGACAACTGATGAAAGTCGGTCTCCTTCGGGCCATATCACAGGTGCTGCATGGTTGTCGTCAGCTCGTGCCGTGAGGTGTTGGGTTAAGTCCCCTAACGAGCGCAACCCCTGTCGTCTGTTGTATTTTTCAGGCGAGACTGCTGGGAACACCCCAGAGGAAGGAGGGGATGACGTCAAATCAGCATGGCCCTTACACCTTGGGCTACTCGCACGCTACAATGGGTGATACAAACTGTTGCTAAGCCGCAAGGTGGAGCTAATCGGAGAAAGTCACCCTCAGTACGGATTGTAGGCTGAAACTCGCCTGCATGAAGCCGGAGTTGCTAGTAAACGTAGGTCAGCCTTACTACGTTGAATACGTTCCCGGGCCTTGTACACACCGCCCGTCACATCATGGGAGTAGGTAACACCTGAAGTCGGTATGCTAACCTTTTGGAGGCAGCTGCCCAAGGTGGGACTTGCGACTGGGATGAAGTCGTAACAAGGTAGCCGTACCGGAAGGTGCGGCTGGATCACCTCCTTTCTAAGGAGCAGATTTTGGACATATGTCCATTAATCTAGGTCGGTTACAAGTCATTATTATAGACACTTCTCTAAATGACTATAGGATGAAGTCTCGTTACTCTAGCGAGGAATTCAATCAAATTCTGCATACTATTCAACTGTCAATAAGATCCAGGAATCAAACAATTAAGTTTGATTCGATTAGAGGGCCATTAGCTCAGCTGGTTAGAGCGCAGTCCTGATAAGACTGAGGTCCCTGGTTCGAATCCAGGATGGCCCACCAGATCTTAGTTTGGGGCCGTAGCTCAGCTGGGAGAGCGCTGCACTTGCACTGCAGAGGTCGGGAGTTCGATCCTCCCCGGCTCCACCATTTATTCTTATTTGACTTAAATATTATTTCTTTAAATTAATTTATAAATTAATAAATTAATTTAAAGATGTAATATTCTTACATCTGCGAAATGCAAATAGATCTTTAACAATTGAATATATTTAGAAACTTCCCAGTTTCTAAATAACTTTTTATAACTAGAGTCCTTCGGAATAATTTTTTATTCTGGAGATAGTTAGTAGTAATAATTTTTTATTACTACTGTTGATATTGATAATTAAGTAACGGAATTATAATTTTATAGTTTCATGATGAAGGGTCAAGATAATAAGGGCGTATGGTGAATGCCTTGGAATCAACAGCCGATGAAGGACGTGGTAAGACTGCGATAAGCCTCGCATAGCTGTCTAGCAAGCTTAAGCGGGGATCTCCGAATGGGGGAACCCAGCTCGTGTAATGACGAGTTACATCTAACCGAACACATAGGTTAGAATGAGGTAAGTGCGGGAACTGAAACATCTAAGTACCGCGAGGAAAAGAAAAAATTCCCTTAGTAGCGGCGAGCGAAAAGGGATCAGCTCAAACCGTTTCGTTTACGAAGCGGTGTTGTAGGACCAGTTACACGGAGTTACAAATCAGTTATATAAATGAATATTCTGGAAAGAATAGCCATAGAAGGTGAAAGCCCCGTAATTGAAATTTAACTGACTCCAACTGTGTTCCTGAGTACCATGGGTTAAGTGAAATCCTGTGGGAATCTAGGGAGACCACTCTCTAAAGCTAAATACTGTTGATTACCGATAGTGGACAAGTACCGTGAGGGAAAGGTGAAAAGTACCCCGGAAGGGGAGTGAAATAGTTCCTGAAACCATATGCCTACAAGCAGTCGAAGCTCATTTATTGAGTAACGGCGTGCCTATTGAAGAATGATCCGGCGAGTTACGATTAGTGGCAAGGTTAAGCGATGTGAATTGCGGAGCCGAAGCGAAAGCAAGTCTTAATAGGGCGTTAAGTCGCTAGTTGTAGACCCGAAACCTAGTGAGCTACCCATGTGCAGGGTGAAGCGAAGGTAAAACTTCGTGAAGGCCCGAACCTCCAAGCGTTGCAAAGCTTTGGGATGACGTGTGGGTAGAGGTGAAATGCTAATCGAACTAGGAGATAGCTGGTTCTCCCCGAAATGCGTTTAGGCGCAGCCTCAAGTGTTCAGTAATGGAGGTAGAGCTCTGGTTGGTCTAGGGGGCATAATGCTTACCAAATCCATCCAAACTGCGAATGCCATTACTCCAGAACTTGGGAGTGAGACTACGAGGGCTAAGCTTCGTGGTCGAAAGGGAAACAGCCCAGATCTTCAGCTAAGGTCCCTAAATCCATGCTAAGTGGGAAAGGATGTTTGATCGCTCAGACAGCCAGTATGTTGGCTTAGAAGCAGCCATCATTTAAAGAGTGCGTAATAGCTCACTGGTCAAGTAATCGAGCGCCGACAATGTAACGGGGCTCAAGCATGGTACCGAAGCTAAGACATTTTGTTGTTTACAACATGATGGGTAGGGGAGCGTTCTGTTTGCGCTGAAGTCAGAGAAGTGATTCCTGATGGAGAAAACAGAAGTGAGAATGCCGGAATGAGTAGCGTAAGTCAGGTGAAAAACCTGGCGCCCGAAAGCCTAAGGTTTCCTACGTAAAGTTAATCTGCGTAGGGTTAGGCGGGCCTAAGCCGAGAGCGAAAGCTGTAGGCGATGGACAGCAGGTTAGTATTCCTGCCCCACCAATAGTGCGTTGATACAAAGGGATAACCCAGGAGGATAGGTGTATCGAACCAATGGACATGGTTCGTTCTTTAATCGTAGGCGTCTGAGAGCAGGCAAATCCACTCTCAGGTTAAGCGGAGGATTAGAGAGAAGTGGAGACGTTAGTCAAAGCGACTGTGCTGAATCCATGCTGGCTAGAAAAATCTCGTTGTTAGTGCTAATGGTGTCCGTACCGAAAACCGACACTGGTAGGCGACGATAAGTATCGTAAGGGTATCGAGAGAACCTTCGTTAAGGAACTCGGCAAATTAGCTCCGTAACTTAGGGATAAGGAGCGCCTTTAATGGTGATCATACTTGCTATGTAAGCTATTGAAGGTCGCAGTGAGCAGGCTCAGGCGACTGTTTAACAAAAACACAGGTCTCTGCTAACCAGAAATGGGATGTATAGGGGCTGACGCCTGCCCAGTGCCGGAAGATTAAGGGGATTGCTTAACGGCTTGAACTGAAGTCCCGGTGAACGGCGGCCGTAACTATAACGGTCCTAAGGTAGCGAAATTCCTTGTCGGGTAAGTTCCGACCCGCACGAATGGCGTAACGATCTGAGCACTGTCTCAACGAAGGACTCGGCGAAATTGCATTGTGCGTGAAGATGCGCACTACCTGCAGCTGGACAAAAAGACCCCGTGGAGCTTTACTGCAGCTTGGCGTTGGAGGCTGGACGTTGATGCGTAGAATAGGTGGGAGGCTTTGATTTAATGGTTTTGGCTATTAATGAGCCGTTAGTGAAATACCACTCTTCTACGTTTATCCTCCTAACTTGTGTGCAAGCACGAGAACAGCGTCTGGTGGGCAGTTTGACTGGGGCGGTCGCCTCCTAAAGAGTAACGGAGGCGTGCAAAGGTTCCCTCAAGGTGGATGGCAATCACCTTTCGAGCATATTGGTATATGGGAGCTTGACTGCGAGACATACAAGTCGAGCAGGGACGAAAGTCGGCCAAAGTGATCCTACGGTTCTGAGTGGAAGGGCCGTGGCTTATCGGATAAAAGCTACCCCGGGGATAACAGGCTTATTCTGCCTAAGAGTTCATATCGACGGCAGAGTTTGGCACCTCGATGTCGGCTCGTCGCATCCTGGGGCTGTATCAGGTCCCAAGGGTTGGGCTGTTCGCCCATTAAAGCGGTACGCGAGCTGGGTTCAGAACGTCGTGAGACAGTTCGGTCTCTATCCGCTGTAGGCGCAGGAAATTTGAGGAGATCTACCCCTAGTACGAGAGGACCGGGGTGGACGAACTTCTGGTGTATCGGTTGTTCTGCCAAGGGCATTGCCGAGTAGCCAAGTTCGGAATGGATAAGCGCTGAAAGCATCTAAGCGCGAAGCCAACTTCAAGATGAGATTTCCCACTGGGTAACCAGGTAAGACCGCGGGAAGACTACCCGTTTGATAGGCCAGAAGTGTAAGTGCAGTAATGTATTTAGCTGACTGGTACTAATGGTCGAGGGCTTGACCCTTTATTCTGAGACTATAATTAATTCGTTATTTTAATTATCCTCTAGTTATAAAAATTTCAATTGTTAAGATTTATTTTTCAATTTTTTCAACGCGGGATGGAGCAGTGGTAGCTCGTCGGGCTCATAACCCGAAGGTCGTTGGTTCGAATCCAACTCCCGCTACCAATAAATAAAATTAAGGCATTCAATGTCTTTTTTTTATGATTTTTGAGAAGTTATTTATCAAATGTTGTCCATTATATATATATATATATAAGATTTACGATGCACAACATTTGATATTTTATAATTCTTAGATAATTTAAAATTTTATCTTTGAGTATGCTAATTCAGCTTATTAAGATAACGACCTTAATCTTTTTTGATGACGATATGTTTTTTTAAATGTATAATTTTTTAGTAATTTTTATCTCAATCTAAATTTTTAATTAACACTAACTTAAGATCATGGACTTTATTGCCTTTAATAATCATCTAAAATGACTCTATGTTGTTTGCTTAGTTATTTACTATTATAAAATTGACTTAGTAATATATTTTATCCTGTTTTTATATATCTCATTTTATTAATAATTTCTGGATTGTCACACAAAGTAATATCTTCAAAAGTATTTTTAATTTTATGATATGTTTTTTTATGCTAATTTGATTCAATTGTAATGTAAAATTTATTTTGTAATTAATACACACTGTACAACTTTACATAAGTATGTATTTATTTAATTAACAGGATTAAGAGTTAAAAAAATTGATATAAAAAATTGTCTAATGTTAGACATTTTTTTATTTTAGATTGGAAGCTTTTTAGATAAGAATATAGTATTTTAATTTTTTTTTTTTTTACTCTTGTTCCTATGCTCTAATATCGTTGATAATAGTCATTCGGTGGTTAGAGCATGACGGCACCACTCGTTCTCATTCCGAACACGATAGTGAAACGTCATAGCGCCGACGATACTTCCTGGGTGACTGGGTGTGGAAAATAGGCCACCGCCGAATTTAATAAAATTTATTTGGATGTAATATATAATGGTTAATAATTCTATTGATGAAAATCTTGTTATTCCGGATGATCAAGGTGATGATGACTTTACTATGGCTCAGCTACTTGAAGAATCAGGTGGCCTCGATGCTAAAAATTTCAAAAGAGGCGAACTAACAGAAGGTATTGTTATTTCTTTTTCAAAAGAAGGACTTGTTATTGATTTAGCTGGAAAATCTGAAGGTATTGTGCGCTCAGAAGAAATGCATTCCATTGGACCTAATCCTGAAAATACCATTAATATTGGAGATACAATAAAGGTTGTAGTTACACACCCCGAAACTCCAGATGGCCAAATTGGTTTGTCGATAGACAAGGCTAAAGGTGAAGAAGGATGGGGCATCCTACAAGAATTTTTTGAAAATGAAGAAAATATTGAAGCAACAATTACCTCTTTTAATAAAGGAGGACTTTTAGCTAACATTGAAGGAGTAAATGGCTTTATTCCCATATCTCAAATTGTCGGGACTAAATTAGTTGGTACTGGATCTGAATCTTTGAGTTCGCAAATTGGAAAGAAAATGACTATTAAGGTCATTGAAATTAATAAAAGAAGAAATAGAGTAATTTTATCTGAGAGAGCTGCTCAGCAAGAGCACAGATCTGAGTTTAGAGAACAAGTACTAAAAGATTTATCAGAAGGAGACATACTTAAAGGATCCGTTACTGCAATAAGACCATTCGGAGTTTTTGTCGATATCGGCGGAGCAGATGGATTAGTGCATCATTCAGAATTAAGCTGGGATCGACAAGTTATTGATCCTGCTACTTTGTATAACGTGGGAGACGACATAGAAGTTTATGTTATGAAAATTGATCTAGAATCCAAGAAAGTTGCTTTGTCCACAAGACGAGCAGGACCAGAATTATGGGAATCGATGTTAAAAGAATTATCTGAAGGTGATATGGTTGCTGGACTTGTTACCAAATTAGTTCCATTTGGCGCTTTTGTGCGAATCGGTGGACCTATTGAGGGATTGGTTCATTTGTCTGAAATTACTGCAACAAGAATATCCCATTCTAATCAAATATTAATTGAAGGAGAAATTGTTCCTGTAAAAATAGTTAAAATAGAGTCTGAACGACACAGGCTTGCTCTTTCAATGATTGGTGGAAAAAAGAAAGCTGAAGCAGAAGGCTGGAACTTTGATCATTTAGGAAGAATCATAACTATTCCCGAAGCTATTCAAGATAAATTTCCTCAAGAATATCAAACTATGATTGATATTTTAAAATCAAGAATTGACGAGAATGAAAATTGGAAAGAAAATAATTCTGAATC
>Ga0302127_10001548_pt1 | contig 13668 bp, 12 predicted proteins | sample CB4_SCM_MG_FD_204452 | JGI IMG/M metagenome (GOLD analysis project Ga0302127, IMG submission 204452) | Marine microbial communities from Western Arctic Ocean, Canada - CB4_SCM | ecosystem: Environmental > Aquatic > Marine > Oceanic | place: Canada: Western Arctic Ocean | collected 2017-09-24
ATGAATGGCCTGAACTTATTGACCAGTTTCAAAGGGTCTAGTTGATGAATACAAGAATTGAAGAGGAGAACCCGAGTGAGTTGATTATGGGCAATCCATTGGATATTGAATTTGAAGATATGAACGGCGAACATACCACTTTGCGTACTCTTGGAGAGTCAAGCACTGAACAATGGATTGTCGTAAATGTCGCCAGTGCTTGCGGATTTACCAATCAATATACACAGTTGCAAGAAGTTTCCACTTCCGAAGAAACCACCGTTGTCGGTTTCCCCTGCAACCAATTTGGAGCCCAAGAGCCAGGTACTCATCAAGAAATATGCGACTTCACCATGGCGGAATACAATGTGTCTTTTCCGTTAATGGCAAAACTCGAAGTCAAGGGAGAAAACCAACACCCACTTTTTACAGAACTCAGTCAATCGACAGGCTCTGATGAACACACTGGAGATATTCGCTGGAATTTCGAGAAGTTCCTCATCTCAAAAGAAGGCACAGTTACCCGCTTCTCATCGCGAGACTTACCTTCAGATATGCTGTGAATTTCCAACGCCACTAAAGGCGTCTGGACGGAATACCCATCGAGCTTCATCTGCGTTGGCGTAGTATTTTTTGACCATAGGGTGGTTCGACATTTTTTCATGGAACGCCAAGAGAGAGGGGTAATTAGCCAACATATCTTCTGTTATGCCGTCAAATTCTCCTGAGAATAACATGAACGTATCTATGAAGGCCTTGATATCAGCAATACTCATCGACTCAGTATTCGCCAACCAACCAGTTGAGGATTGTTCAAAGACTGTAGAAATGGCATTTAATGCACGGTCCATTTTTCCACCTTCAACAAACAAGGCTTGGCGGGCAACTATTTTTTCATCGAGGTCTTCGATGGAAAAGGTCGGTGTGAATGCTTCTTTCCAACCGTTGATAACTTCGACTAATTCATCGACTTTTGCTCGTGTATAGAGGTCTTCAGGTTCAAGTCCTGCTAAGGCACCAGTATAACGGAGCAGTGCATTCGATTCAGCAATGTTTCCTTGAGGAGTACGAATGATCGGCAGAAGTCCCCATGGTAGGTCACCTTTGTTTTTGAGTTCTAAATAGCCATCCCAGTCGACAACAGTATTCTTCCATTCAAGTCCAGAAATCTCAAGACAGAATCGAGATACTTCGGCGAAACCAGGCATATCAAAATAGACAACTTCGTGCATAACTTTTGCGCCAATTCCGGCATATATGAACCTTGACCCGCAGCAGGGTAAGCGTTGCCTATAGCTACCTAGGTTGATGAATTGGATTATTTTTCTAAGTCTTTTTTAGGAAACAATTTCATTGTTGGAACTTCACTCAAAGGTACCATCCCTTTCTTAATTATCACCTTTCTATCTTTGCGGTTGGGCATGGTATGTGATGGGCATTTAGAAGAAAGATGACCCTTCTTTTGACAAGTTGAACACCTATATTCACCTCGGGTCATACCTTCTCAAGAAGGCCGATACCCTATAAATTATTACTCACTTTATTGAATTAAGCCTACATATTAGAAGACTGATTTGACTTTGCATATCTGTTTTCCAATTTCAATAAACTGACTGAAGTAGGCCATCCGGACTCTGTCCAAGAATCATTGCCAACGTGTCCATTCCCCACCAGTATGTGCAGGACAGACTAAATTATAAGAAGTATTATACCTATAATTCGCAAGGAGAAGTTATGCGAATAGCCATCATATTGATATTAGTACTTGCTGCATTTCAACCACTATTATTACCATCTACTTTAGATGATGAAGGCAATATTCATTATACTAACTCCTCTGGTGTCGAAGTAATTGGTGAAGTTGAACCAAATGACACCAATACTTCTGGACAAGAAGTCTATCCTGGCGACGTAGTCCGTGGAACAGTCGATATGTGGGATGATGAACAAGATTGGTTCACCGTTTGGCTTGAACCAAGCCAAACAATGTTGTTGACCCTTTCACATGCTTCTGGTGATGGCGTTTCGATGTCTGTGTGGGATGAGAACAATACCCATCTTGGAACCAGTAATCCTAGCAAAACTCGAGATACCATGTTTTTGGGAGAAGAGGAAACTGAGATGGGGGGTGCATACAGTGTTTCGATTAATGCGACTATGACCGAAGCAGGTGGTGGCTCCTATATTCTTGAAATCGACGCTGGGTATATGGTGCAATGGTATGCTCCAGAAGTCGGATGGAATGTTGCTACTGAATTTTATGATGCAAAGGGAGACCTCATGTACACCTCAAACCTATCATCATACCAATTTGCTCAATCCAATTCAACAACTGCACAATCTGCGCCAGTTTGGACAAATGGTGATTATTGGAATTTCTCATTTTTTATGCCTAGCACACTCGGAGTAAGTTATGTTGAGTATCACCAAATGACGGTAACTGGCTCTGATACAGTTTCTGGTAAAGAATGCTACAGAGTAAGTCTCACCGGCAAGATGACACTTGAAATTAGCCTTTCAGGAATAATAACCACTTCTATTGATGAACAATCTGGAGTTGCTTGCTATGCAAAAGATACACTTTCAATAGTTCATGAAAATATCACAATTACTTCTTCATTTGAGACTTCAGGTGAAATATCTGGAATGATGAGTACCTCAGGACGTAATGGTTGTACCGATGAGTGGGGGGACCCTGATGAAGACTGTGATGGTGTTTCAGACGACTGGGATGACTGTCCGGAAACCGCTCAAGGAGCTGAGGTCGATGGTTTTGGTTGTTCAGAGGCACAAAATAACGGCGGAAACGATTCTGACAGTGACGGTGATGGCATTTTGGATTCCAATGATCAGTGTCCTAACGAGGCAGTTAACAACGAAAACGATGCTGACAATGATGGCTGTATCGATGATGATGGAAGCGGTACTTCAGACGCTGACGGTGATGGTATTGTTGACGATGATGATTTTTGTCCAGACACTCCAGTAGGTGAGTCTGCAGACGCTTCGGGTTGTAGCGCTAGTCAAGGCGGAAATGGTGGCGATGGCAATGGTAACGGCTCTGGAGGGACTGGAAGTATCGACATAGGCTGTATTCCTTCAGGAACTGATATGAGCCAGAAAACAGTACTTCGCTCTGATCTTACATATGCAAATGGAATGAATGAATTCAATTTCCCACTTGAAGAAGGGACGGTTTGGAGTGAAACATCAGTAGGTTCAGGCACCATGTCTCTTTCAATTGAGATGGGCGATTGTATATTGTCGACAATAGATATTGAAGGTTCAGATGCTTTACCATTGAACTATCGGCACCTCTCTAACCAATCATTTACTGTTGGGAATTCATCAGTTACCGCTATTGGAATCCAAGTCTTTGCTGGCCGTCAAGGCAACAATGATTGGGCAACCCCTGATTTCACACTTCTTCAGAGTGTGCTAGATGATGTTGCCAAGATGGGGCTTCCATTCGCTGCATGGGTGAATGTAGTTGGATTCAACGAATTTAGTTCTACAGTTAACCTAAGTGCAAGTGTCAATGCTCAAAACGCACCGTTGATGTTTTATTCTCAACAATTGACTGTCGATGAATTAGGGGCAGTGATTGTTGATACAATGAACCTGTCAAGCGGCGAATATAACTTAACTATTACAGGAACATCAAATGGGATACAACGCTCGATTACTGTACTGTTCACTGTTGACAACAATCCCGACTTTGAGATAATAACTCTTGACCCATGGATTGTTATTCCACAAGGTGTTGAATGGATTGTTCCTACTCCAATATTTATTGAGCCCGTAAATGGATTTGGTGCTGATGTCACAATAGGAGTGACAGTACCAGATGGCGTTACTGCACAATTGGACTTTGCCAGTGGCTCAGCACCATTTATGCCGATTCTAACTCTAACTATTTCTGATACGCTTGCTGCTGGAGATTACACTGTTATAATTACAGGAACATCAGGCTCTAATGTTCACTCTGATGAAATTACATTTACCCTTACATCAATGCCTGAATTCTCATTAGATATCGAGAATCGTGAGCAAATTATAATTGATGGTTCAATGGCTATTAGCGGTGTTATTAATGCACACAATGGACTTGACCTATCACTTGGTGGAGCACTGGATGTCCTTATCGAGCCTTACAACCAAGAACTACTTGATTCAGCAGTCATAGAATGGGGAGCTATTGATTCAAATGGGGATTTACCCTTCACTGTAACATTTACTGTCGATAGTTCAATTCCTCGTAATGAGTATATTGTAAATCTGAATGTAATATCCCTCGATGGTGGAGTCACTCACACAGCATCTGTTGCATTTGTTACAAAATCATCAACTTTGGATGGTACTGCAGTAGCTGCTGATGGTTCATCGGTCTCAACTGGAAATACTAGCCAGCATGATGGAACAGATGCCTCTGCAAGCAATATGACAAATGGAGAGGCAAACAAGAATGCTGATTCGGATATTAGTTCTGATTCTAAATCATCAAACACGGTAATTATTGTTGGTTCAACAATTGGTTTGTTGGTCATAGCAGGTGTTGCAATAGTTGTTTTACGAAGTAGAAATGGTGGTGCTAATACAGATTTAAGTCAACAGATGTGGACTGACCAGTCAAACATGGTTCCACAAACTCCTGTAGCAAATGCTCCCCAAATGACATTGCAGCAACCTATGCCTCAACAAACGATGCAATCTGTTCAACCAATAGCACCTAGTCCAGTACCTGAAATGGTTACTGCACCTCCTCCTCCAGCACTACCAAAAACAGTTGCAGATTACACAGGCCTTCCACCTGGTGGTCAATACGATCAATCAACAGGTCAAACAATCTACATCCAACCAGATGGAACTCGTTGGCAATCGATGGGCGATGGCAGTTTCAACAGACTGTGAATCTAAGAAGTACAGATGCGATATAATCTCTGAAGCGCTTCAAACAGTGTCTTAGGATGGGCCCGTCTGGATTCTGTCCAAGAATTGATTACATCCATTTGCGAATCAATGAAAAACACAAAATAAAGAGAATAAACCCTCCTCCACCAACTCCTGCATATAGCACCATTTCCTTACTCATAGATTCAGTTGTAAGTTCATTCTTTTCTTCTGACTCAATAGTTTGGTTTTGGAAGAAAACTACTTCCTGCAATACATCCATAAACACACAATCTCCCCCATCTCGACAACTGAAATCACTCGAGACTCTTACAGTAAATTCGACGCTGATAGAATGCTGGCCATCTGAATTAATTGGCCATTCATCATGGATGTTCGATACTGGAGCATGCACTGACACCTTGAATTTCGACGCAGTTCCATCCCAAACGTCTATCCTTGCCGTTCGTAGCGATAATTCCATCTCCAATAGTGCCAGATATCTCCACGATTCCATATCTTCGGGTATGGAGTCGTTCTCGCCGTCAAAACCCCCTGTGGTCTGTATATTGATGTGGAACCTGTCCTCGAAATTTCCCTGATTATAAAGGTCGTATTCGAGGTCGTAAGTACTACCCGCTTCAATCATTACTATTGGTTGAACAACCTCTACATTAAGTGCAGCAAATTGTTGAATCTGAATTATCAGTTGAATTGTTTGTTCGTCTTCATTTGGAAAGGCCACTCCATTCACTTCTTCCACTGTTGCATTAACCCTGAGAGAATGGGCACCCATAGACATCTGTGGTTCAGCACGCAAGGTAATCTGGAACTCTTCTTCTGAATTAGGGTCTAAGGTGATTGAACTGGGTCCTGTTGATTGAATTGCGCCTGATTGGATGTCTATGCTAATTTTTTCTCGATTAACTGTTGGGTTTTTAACAATACATATCGCTATTCCTTCTAATGTTGCACCAGGGTGTACTTCTATCTCCACATAACTGCTGTTTTCAAGAGAGTGGCATTCAAGTTCAACTGCCGGCGTACCAGATTGAGCAGAACTAGAACCGATGATTGGTAAGGTTGATGTAAATAGAAGAAATACCAAAACCAATATCTTAGCCTTCATATTGCTGTGTTAAATGACCCTCTACTTGAGTTTAGCCCCGTACACCCTCGAATACACTTGATTGGGCCTGTCTGGGTTGAGCACTGGAATGAGCGAAGTGAATGAAGTGCGATGCTCAGGGTCCACGATTGTTAGCAAAGAAGATGGCTGGGGTAAAACCCTGTGAAGCAGCAAAATGGTGCCTTTTAATAGTTGAATAAACTCTCTCATGATGTGGAGGGAAAACAGATGAGCAAGGCTATTGAAATCAATATTGGTGAACTATGTTTAGCGCTTGAAAAAATCGCTACAGGTGATAAATCTGAAAAGGATAGAGCAAAAGAAATTCGTGCAGATATTCATCAAAAACATCACCTCAATGCACTTAATGAAAGTGCAGAAGTTTCAAAATCCTACAGGTCAATTTCACCCGCTAATCAAGGTAAGTTAATTCATGGTGGCCAATCCTTTTCCAATCTCTTTGAAAGAGAGTTGAAAGCAGGTAATTGGCAGGATATAGATGAACCTGAAATACGTGGGCAACTGAATGAATCAGATCTTTTACAAGCAGAATTCGAATTGAATTTGGGTGATTTCAGTACTTGGTCGATGTATCGCCGTGGGGATGCAGAAATGCGAGCAGGTCCAAGCGGAGTTGACCATCTAGCATATTCAAAAGTGGTACTTCGATATGTGCCTAAATCAGGAAAAACCAGAATTGCACTTTATCGCGACATCCCTGTCGCCGATATAGATGCCTTATTCCCAAACATTAAGCCAAAGATGAGTAGCAAGGATTTCAGTCGTATCTGGGCGATGGCGGCAATCAATGCTTCTCTTATCATCTTTAATTTGCTGACTGACCCTGCACTCGTTGTTGATTTGTTAGCAGGAAAGATTTCGGCTTTGCTTGACAAACCAATAGTGTTGGCGGCAGTAGCAGCGACCTCATTGTATGCATTGCAAATTCGCAGGAATTACCGCAACACCGAAAGAAGGTATCTTGCAGAAGTTACCTCGCTAAGGCATGACCACCTTATCGCTAATGATGATGCAGCAGTAAAGGAAATAGTACAAATCTCTCATGAGCAGGAGGCTTGTGAAGAACTTCTGGCGGTGGAGTTTTTGAGAAAGGCTGGAAAAGAAATAAGTCTTGATGATTTGGATAAGAGGGTTGAGAAATTCCTAGCGGGGATTGGCTATGCTGCTGATTTTGAGGTTGAGGATGGGGTGGATAAGGCTGTCAAGGGTGGTTATGCGGTGATGGTTACGGATGACAGTGTCATTGCCAAATAACAGAAAACAAGTAGTAGGTTAGCGTAATTACCGCCCTTCATGAAAGGCAAATCCAATGCTAAGAAATGGATTTCCAAGGAGGTTTATTTTGTTGGAAATGTACAACAAATCTCCTTTCGGGAATTAATGTTAGAACCAATTCGGATGCAAGCTCTTTCAGGATATATTGGTAATAACCAATATAACAGAAATGTAGTTTATGGTTTGCTTGGAGGAAAAGAAGAAAAATTTGATGCATTTCTGAAAATAGCCAAAAGTCTTTTGAAAGATAGTGGTGTAGAAATTAAAGTGATGGACGCGGTTGTGAGTAGAGAGGCTCTGCCTTTTTCGGCGTTGAAGTTGTCTAATTCCATGGAGGATGTCCATGATCGGTTTGATTTGGCATTGAGGCAATTAACTCTAATGAATGAAAAATTGGACCGTATTTTAGCGGTATTAGAGAACATGCTAGCAAATCAAAATAGGATGTTGGCTAATCAAGAAAAGATGTTGGCTAATCAAGAAAAGCACACAAAACTATTGGATATGTTGATTGAGAAGGATGAGAAAAGTCTTGTCATTCAAGATAGATTAGTGAGGAGTGTGGAGGGGTCCTTTGATTCTCAGAGAAAACATACTGAATTATTGGATAAATTGGTTGAAAAAGTTTGTGCTTGGTAGAAGCGCTAGTGGAATTTTGTTTGGTTTGATGGATTCTATTTTTTGTGGGTACGATGGAATAGATTCCGCTGTCGGGTTTAAGATACTTGAATGGCTCGACCCGATTTTAGATGCTGTTTGATGATGCTAGTCGCCTGGATGGGCCAGATTTGAACCGTCGCGTGCGCGGCTGTATCGCTGAGTAATGTTCAGCGCACGCTAGGTTCAAATCCGTACGGACCCGGTTTTAGATGCTGTTTGATGATGCTAGTCGCTTGGTGGGCCAGATTTTAGATGCTGTTTGATGATGCTAGTCGCCTGGATGGGCCCGTCCGGATTTGAACCGGAGTCCAAGCGTCCCAAACGCTCGAGTATTGGCCAAGCTAACCCACGGGCCCAATGGCTCGCCCACCAGCGGTCCCATCATAAGACTTCAGTCGAGAACCTGCCACTCATCTTCACTCAACTTCAACAGCAGTCCTTGCGAATACGCCATTTCAATCAAATCCAAAGCCCGTAAAGTAATATTCATCTTAGCCAATGACTTGACCACATTTTCTGCCCTAATAATCCCGTCAACAGCAGCACTGAGAAGGCATTCTGTCAAACGATGAGCATCATCTTCTCGGACTGAGGCAGCAGGTTTGGAGGTCATCTTCTCTGACAATTGTGATTTTAGATGTGGGGGGACATTGGCTAAGCCAATCTCGTTTTGCAATTCTTGTTCATTAGCAGCATGGGAAATTATCTCAGTTTTTTCATTAGCAATTACACCACATCGACTGCATCTACCCTTGGTGCCGGCCTTTCTGCCAAAGCATTGGTCGCAACCAGCACACCGCAAGACTGTCCAGGCTGGTACATCCATATTGATACCCTACAATGAAAAATCCATTCCAGCATCTGCATCTCTTGTTCCCGAACTGCGAACAGGCCCTGCTGGCGCCTTGTTGCCAAAGGAGCCATCTGTATCCTCAGCAGCCTTGGTCGGTGGACCACGAACCCTTCCTCTGCTTCCCATTCCAATGTTTAGACTGTCAGGCATGATCAAAGCAGCCATCGCAACTCCATGATGGCCTTGGGCTGCTGTCACTTCATCAACTGCAACATCAAAGGCAGTTACTTCTAAGTCACGACTAGCCAACCTTCTTTGCAGGTTGCGTTTTAGGAGAGATTCTGTTTCTTCATAATCGAGATCAGTGGCAAGGGTGGAGACGATTGCACATTGGTCGCCTTCTGGAGTTTCTGCTGATGCCCATGCGACTCCTGCACTAGCAATACTACGGTCCTCCGCTGTTGCAATAGCGATGTGGCACTCTACTAGAGAACCCATTGGCAGGTCATTTGGTTGTACTGCTTCAAAGCCAATCGGCAGCATTGCACCTTCGACTCTAATGAGGCGACAATCGCCTAATCCTAGGTCGACTAGGCCTTGGTCGAATGCATCTTCTTGGTTCTCACCAAATGGTGCAACAGAGGTCATCAACCAGCCAGGAGTGGACTTTCCTGAACGGCGCTTTGGGATGTCATCCAAGGGGGGCATGGCATCAGGACGGCGAAGGGGTTCATGAACAGAATGGTTCCTCGGTACAGGTAATGAGGTCGCGGGATTTGCTCATTGGTGGCAGTATTGCTAGCCTCATTGTCCTGCTTGCCAGCGGCAGAAGTGCCGATGGAGTTGAAGGTGGGACCGTGTTCATGCTACTGCTTTTTGGCCTCTTGCTAGTTGGAATTATTGTCCTTAAGACCAACAGAAAACAGGAAACTCAATCCTCAACCAAAGGAGTCCTCAAACATAATCACGCAACTCGCAAGGCAAGTTTGACAGAAACAAAAGAGAACCTCAAAGACCCTCTCGATGAGGGCTTCGATATTCCTCTCTAGACCAAGCGAACCGTTTCAAGATTCTTTGGCGCCCAAGTCCTTACGTTGAACTTTTCACGCAAGGAGTGGCCTAATTCATTGCACTTGTGATAATCTCCATGATGGCAGATGACGTTCTTGGGTCTTGGGTTCATTTCTGAAACGAAATCAATAAGTTGCTTTCGGTCTGAATGGCCACTGAAGCCATCAATAGTAACCATTTCGCAACCAATTTTCACGATCTCAGTTCGCCCATCGATATGCATTGGTACTTCTCCGAATCCTTTTTGCAAGCGTCGGCCAAGTGTTCCTTCTGCTTGATAACCAACGAAACAAAGGGTGTTGCGCTCATCACCGGCCCAGTTTCGGAAGTATTCCATGACTGGACCACCGTTTAGCATCCCACTGGTTGCCAAAACGATACATGGCGAGTGGTCCAAAACGATTGATTCTCTCATATCTCGTCCTTTAACTGGTCTAAACCAAGAACTAGTGAATGGGTTGTCGCCATCGTTGCGTTGTAGTGATTTTCGTAGAGCGCTGGTTAGGTACTTGGGGTGTGCAGCATGGATTGCCGTTGCTTCTTGGATCATTCCATCCAAGTAAACTGGCACTGGGGGAATGTCACCACTGCGGAATAATTCGTCGATTGCTATCATGACTTCCTGAGAACGACCGACTGCGAATACTGGACAGATGACTTTTCCATTCCTTGCCATCGTTCTTTTGATGACATCTTGTAATTCCATTGTTGCTTCTTCGCGGCTTGGCTGAAAATCGCCTGCTGCTCCATAAGTAGATTCGATGATAAGAGTTTCACAGCGCGGGAAACTTACGCTTGCGGCATCGAATAGCCAAGACTTTTCGTACTTTGTATCGCCAGTTAATACCACATTGTGGACTCCATCTCCAATGTGCAAATGGACCGATGAGGAACCAAGGATGTGACCCGCATTGTGGAAGGTCATTTTGACATCAGGTGCAATATCGGTGGTTTCATTCCAATTAACATCGATGACGTGCTTCATACATTCTCGAATGTGTTCCATCTCATAGGGCGGGCGCTTGCCTTCGCTGCTCGTAACCTTCAGATAATCAGTTTGCAATAACAACATCATATCCCTTGTAGGTGGGGTGCAGAAAACTGGGCCCCTGTAGCCGTACTTGAACAGAACAGGTAGCATTCCTGCGTGGTCTAAATGGGCGTGAGTTAGAACTACTGCGTCTATTTTCTCTAATGGTAATGCTTCTGGAGCATTGAAATATGGCATTGGGTCGGTGTCTGATGCGATGTTAACTCCAACATCAATCATGATTCTACTTTCATTTGTTGTTATGTAGTGACATGCTCGACCAACTTCTCTATATGAGCCAAGTGCGGTTAATCTAACCCAGTTGGGTCCAGCTCTTTTTGGGCGGTAAATATTGAGTCCGGCTTCCTTCATGAATTTGCGGCGTTCTTCCCAGTGTGCTTGTCGGTAGCCACGGATATCGTGAGTCGTCTTGGATTCTAATGGAGGTGTTCTTTCCATGATCAAAATCCAGCCAATCTTATCCATGATTTGATTCTTGATAGCGCCTCTCTTTCCTAGGGCGGTGCTTGGGTCGTCGCATTGGACTAGGACTTCCTTTAAGCAGCGGTCAAAACTTATGACCGTAATGACCACTTTCTCTGGAATCAATTCCCTGATGCACTTGTCTGCATCAACTTCCTCCATCATGATATCATCTGAAGGCCGTACTACGATACTTCGCTTGACGGTTTTTGATATTCTTCCGACTAGTCCATCTGCTCCACCGAAACGGCGGGGGGTGGGGGTAACGATTGCCACCTTTGCTGATTCCAAGTCGATTTCATAATCGACATCTTTTGGAATCATTTTTGCTATCTGATCTTTAACTTCTTTGAAAGTCAATCTCATTATTATCTCTCCTTATCCCGCTATCCTTCTCCCCGGCTCAGAGTTATGTAAATCAAAACCCGAGTTGGGGGGAGGGGCCACCATAGGTGACTTGGGGGAATGTGAGGTTCACTTCAATAGTGAGTTAACTTCGCTATCGGTCAGGGCTCTGTAGCCATCATCTGTGATGACTGCCAAATCCATGCCGTTGCCGCTTGCAGCATCACGTTGCCCGGATGCTGAAAGAGCACGAGATGCTAATTTTAGGGCTTCTTTTTCAGACATGTTGTCGCTGAAACCATCTTCTAGGACACCGTACATGTAGGGAGAGCCTGAACCAGTTGCACAGTATTTGTCTGGGATACTTCCGCCAGCGGAGTCTATGGAATATACAGATGGTCCGTCATCATCCATGCCGACTATTAGGAGTTGAACCCAGAAGGGGCGGCCACCTAGGATGTTGGCAGTTAGAGTGGCGGCTGCGGTGACGCTCATTTTCTTGTTACGCTTTAGTTCGTAAAGGTTGACTTCAGCAGCCAACATTCGGCTCAGGCTTTGGGCGTGCCCGACTAATCCTGCAGTTGTTAAAGCGAGGTTATCGCCTATTTTGAATAGTTTCTGAACGTTTTTATTGGCGATGAAGTGGCCCATAGTTGCCCGGTGGTCTGCTCCAACAACAGCTCCTCCTTTGAAGCAAATTCCGAGTGTACTTGTTCCTGTCTTGAATTGCTCCGGCTCCATTGATTGCATTATAATCACCTAAGACAAAGACCTCTCAAACAGCGAGGGTCCTTGAGCGTTGAGTCTAGGCGGTATGGCATGGCTTATCAACCCGACGATAATACATCAGACCGCAGGTTCATGTGCTTAGCCCACGCCAGCACCAATATGAAGGATGAAGGAGAAGTCAGTGGCCAATCCTCACTTGACTCATTCTCTACCGAAGTGGTCCAATCTATCGAGGAGATCTTGACCACATCCACCGACCTCCCGTTGCGCCGTTTGGATATGCCGAGTTCACGACCGACGGGTGAAGTTCCACCTCCTCCTGCAAAAGTTAGTTATCATGACCTTGGAAGTAAGTATCCCGCTGTTCCGATTTCTTCAGGTGAAAATGGCTTAGTTTTACACCGAGGCGTATTGCACGACTTGACTGGAGTGGGGGGGTTAATGGATTGGCTAAGCGATGGGGAAGTTGTTATCGTCGAAGTTGGGCGTCTGATGCAACGGAAACTGGAATTTAATACAGCCTTAGCACAATTGCATTCCTTTATCGAAGGAGATTTAGGAGGGCAGATAGTTCAACTTACTTCCTCAAGGCTACTTTTGCTTCCCCCAGGTTGCAGAGGGGTACGGGGAGTTGAGGACGAAGCCTTTGCTGCTGGCCGGCTGGAGTGAGCAGAATGGAATCAGATATCGATATGCCGTGCCCTATTTGTTCAAAGTCTGGACAATTGAAGATGATTTCAGATATCAATGATATTCCGTACTTTGGAGAGCATACTCAAGTCACCCTAATGTGCAATGACTGTGGTTGGAGACAAACCGATTTCATCCCTGCTGAAGGTAAGAAGCCTGGTGCATCTTCTCTTTTCATTAGTGGTGAGGAAGAATTGAGGGCTCGAGTTGTACGTTCATCGAGTTGTACCATCTCAATCCCCGAATTAGAATTGGAAGTCAACCCTGGCACTTCAAGCCCTGGTTATGTGAGCAATATAGAAGGAGTAATTGACCGCTTTATCCAAGTGGTTGAGATGGTCTTGAAGGACCTCGATGACCCTACACAAGTGGGTGCTGCAACCCGTATCTTGTTGGTGCTATATGAGGTGAAAGAAGGGCGGGGCTCAGGAATAACGGTAGAATTCCTTGACCCACACGGCCATAGCATGGTGCTGCATGAGAATACAGTTAATCGGGAATTGACTAAAGAAGAGTTGGAAAGTTTGCCTGTTGGGCCAGAGCCACCGGTCATTGAAAAGCAATCAACGAGCA
>Ga0302127_10001549_pt1 | contig 13666 bp, 15 predicted proteins | sample CB4_SCM_MG_FD_204452 | JGI IMG/M metagenome (GOLD analysis project Ga0302127, IMG submission 204452) | Marine microbial communities from Western Arctic Ocean, Canada - CB4_SCM | ecosystem: Environmental > Aquatic > Marine > Oceanic | place: Canada: Western Arctic Ocean | collected 2017-09-24
ATCTGTTTTAAATTGATTTCAAATCCATTCTATAAGTTGATAATGATTATATGAAGGATTACTTGTCGCACGTTGGCATTGTTGGTGGAGGCATTGCTGGCCTCACCGCAGGTTGCACATTAAGGCTTCAAGGAATTAAAACCGTTGTATTTGAACGCAATGAAAACACGAGCGAATACGGTGCAGGCATATCAATCTCTCCAAACGGCCTGAGATTAATCGACGCGCTCGGAATTAAAGACAGCCTTTTAAACGCCTCCTTCTCTCCAGAAAAAGTAGTGATGCGGCACATGGGTAAAACCATCAAAACCTTGGAAACGAAAGTAATCACTGCCAGCAGACAAAACCTCATCAAATGCATTCATGAGCGCTATCTTGAGCTGGGCGGTGAAGTTCTCTTTGATCACGAATACGAAGAATTCAATCAAGAAGTTTGTGAAGTTAAATTTACAAGCGGTTCTGCCTGCAAGCTGCAACATGTTCTGGCGTGCGATGGAATAAGATCCCCCATAAGACAACAGCATTTTTCTTCCGAAGGTCCTGTCTACAGTGGTTACAGTGCTTGGCGAGGAATTGGATTAACGGATTCCAAGAACGTTCGATTTAATTTAGGTCCAAATTCTCATCTGGTTGATTACCCTATAAACGAACATGGGAAGACCAGTTTTGTGGGTATTGTAAAAACCAAGGAAGAAACCGGAGATTCCTGGAAAATTAAAGGCTCCAAAGCAGAGCTCCTTCAAGACTTCCAAACTTATGGGGAAGACACATGCTCAATGATCGATTCCAGCAATGAAGTATACAAGTGGGGCATATACACAAGGCCGGCTCTAAAAACCATGCACACAAAAAACGTCACGCTGCTCGGCGATGCTGCCCATCCAATGGTTCCATTTTTAGGTCAAGGTGGGTGCATGGCGATTGAAGACGCCTACACGTTTGGTGTTCTCGCAGGAAAACTTGAAGGCAATTTTACAAAGGTTCAACTTGCCTATGAGCAACTAAGACTGAAAAGAAACAACAAAATACAATCCTCATCTATGATGCAGGGCCGACTCAATCACATAGAAAATTCTTTGTTGGCCTCGGCGCGTAATCTGGTGATGAAACACACTCCAGTAGTTTCCCTAAGAACCAAAAGTATTTGGGACTACGATGCGGACAAGGAAATCGCCAAGCTTTTAAAGTAAGAAGCAATTATTTAAAACCCCTTAATACCTTTTGCTTATTATTTATCAGAAGTATTACTTTCTTGTATCCAATCATCTATCAACCCTTCTAGAACAAATAAGGGTACTATGCCTTGATCAAGAACGATTGAATGGAAGTCTTTTAAATCAAAATTATCTCCCATGGCCTCTTGGGCTCTTTTTCTGAGTTCTAGAATTTTTAACATGCCCATCTTGTAGCTGGTTGCCTGCCCTGGCCAAACTATGTAACGCTCTATCTCCACCCTAACTTCTGTATCGGACATGCCGGTTGTCTCTTTCATGTAGGTCATGGCCTCTTCTCGCGTCCATCTCTTGTGGTGCATCCCCGTGTCTACGACCAATCGATTTGCCCTGAACATTTCGCTCTGCAAGACACCAAGCTCATCGTATAAATTTTTTGTCATCCCTATCTCTACAGCCAGTTGCTCCGAGTAGAGAGCCCAACCTTCAGTAAAAGCAGAAGTTCTGTATCCAAAGCGCCTGTACAAAGACAAATCAGAATTCTCTTGATTCAGTGCTATTTGAAAATGATGCCCGGGTACGGCTTCGTGAAACGTTAAAGTCCTCATGCCAAAAGTTGGTGTCTGCTTTATGTCGTATAGATTTGCGTAGAACACTCCCGGCCTTGAACCATCGAGACTGGGGGACTGATAGTAGCCGCCTGCAGCTGTTTTCTCTGAATACTCTGGTACCGCTCTTACCTCAACCGGACTCAAAGGAACTTTATTAAAATAAGGCCCAACCTCTTCTTCGGCTTCTTTTACCATTTTATTGTAATCCGCTATGACAATTTCTTTTCTGTTTGGCGTATCCGCATAAAGAAATTCAGGATTTTCATTCAGGTCATTCATCATCGCACCGACGGGCTTATCAACTTTGTACCCAAGCTCAAGAAATATCTCCTTCATGCGCTGGCCTATTCTTGCAACTTCGGAAAGACCGATCTGATGGATTTCTTCTGCCGTATAGTCTGTTGTTGTGTAGGACCTTAGTCGGGCAGCGTAATAATTCTCACCATTTGGTAAAGACCATACACCGTGATGCACATTAGAATTTTCATAGTTTGATTCCATAAAATCTAAGACTTCTTCAAAGGCTGGTTTTACGCTGCTTAGAATTGCCGCACTAAGGTCGGTTAGTAACTGATCTTTTTGCAAATCTGAAATGTCTAAATCCACAAGCTTTTTTTCAAAAACATTGAATAGCGGATTATCAGCATCTTGATAGGCTATTAATTCTTTGAGCTGTTTAATTACATGGTCAAAAACATATCGCGGTGCAAAGATGCCTAGTTTTTTTTGCTCATTTAGCCAAATAATATTTGCGTGAAAAACTTCATCGAACAACTCCACTCTTTTAATGTAATCTTCTGCCTCTCTGTAGTTTCTAACAGGATGGCTGTCTGTCATGAATTCAACCATATTAAGATGATTGCCGCTGATTTGGTTGAAAGGATAAGAGTGGTATCTAAAATTTTCAAACTCATTGATGTCATTCTCCACATCAAAAATTGCTATCTCTTGTGTAACTTTCTGAACGCTGCTCAGCCTATCGGAGTTGTAGCTCCGAAGCACCTCCAGCTGACTAAGATTATCAGAATGATCTTCTTCACCTTCTTCAAGTGAGTCTATTGATAGCTTTTGATTGTGTTTTAAAAGGACATTGTAATCGTCAAACACACCTAAAGAGGTCATGTATTCAGGCGAATCCGTAATTCCTACAACCAATTCTTTTGCAAGATAATGGTCTATTGAATAAGGGCGCATGAAGAATAAATTTATTAAATAAAACAATACGAGGACAAGCCCCGTACAAAAGACATAAGCTAAAAATTTAAGTATTTTTTTCAAAAGCTCTCTCCTGGAAGATTCTAAGTTATAAAAATAATAGTTATGGCTTCAATCAACTATTGAGCAAACTGATCGAGGAGTTATTTATCATTTTTTTAAGAAAAATCTAGCCAACAAAGCAAGCAATAGCGGCGTGTACCAAAACAGGAGAGAAATCAAAAAATAAGAGATGGGCAGTTCATCGATTGCATCTATTTCTATCCCTATAAGCTCTAAAGGGAATCCTTTTATCAAAAGCAGATTCGCCAAAACAATAACCGTACCTATCAAGGCTAAAGCAATGGCCAAATATAGAATTAATTTGAAACTTAAAATTTCCTGTATTTTTTTTAACAAGTCTTCGCTTTCTTACACTTCTTTAATCTTTTTTTCTCATCTTTTTTAAAGGATTTTTCTCTTTTCTTTCCTTCTTTTTTGCTCATTTTCGATGCGACAGCGCCTCTCTCAATATCTCCATCAAGTATTTTACCTATTGAAAATTTAGATTTGACGTCAGTTATCTTAATAGTACCTACATAAGTTTCGTCCTGACCAAGCATCTCGCCTGTATCTGGATCCATGAAACCTTCTCCTAGCTCTATAACCTTAAGAAACATTCCATTCTCTATAGTTGGCGGTCCGTAATTAACATAAGCCTGGCCTTTGGAAACATTTATAACTTTAATAGGAAATATTTCCATAGCTATTAAAGACGCCACTGCATTGGCTGTTAATCTCTGGACTTCACCCAAAGGATCAGCTTCTTCACCACCAACAGCAAAACCTTCCATGGCAAATCCACCACCCGATTTAGCCTGTTTTTGGACAGTTTTTGATATCCTAATTGATCCTGTTGCAGAGTCTACAACCCTTATATCTACAGCCATTTCAGCTTTTTGACCTCCGGTAGCAATTCCACCAATGGCCATTGCATCTGATTTGGTACCTAACTTTGTTATTGACCCATACACCAAATAATCAACACCACCCAATCCTCCAATCTCTCCTGAACCCTGAGTCAGGCCACCGGCACTTAGAGCCTGCTCTCCTAAAATATCATTCATCCTGGACCTTTCCATTAGCTCAAACTTATTCGTTTGAGAAATGGCTGTCTCTAGCATCGTTTGGAAGGATTCTGGATTCCCTCCAACAGTAGACGTTATATCGCCTATTCCAACAACAGGCTTGTCAGCACTGGACAATCCATTGAGGAAAAATACCAAGGCAAAGCACGCTAGTAATTTTTTTGTGATTAATAATGTTTTCATATCTTTCTCCCTATTTTTTTCCTTTGTTGTGAACTTCCGTTACCTTTTGAACCTGTTTTATCTTTAATAATCCTTGCTAACTGACCTTTACCCGGTATGTCTCCAGTCAAAACTTTTGCTTTCGAGAACTTCTCTAATGCTTCTGTTACTTCAACCGTTCCAATTGTTTTTTCTGTAGACCCAAGATCTAAGCCTGTTGCCTCATCAATTAAAGACTCTCCTCTAACAACAATTTTTAATTTATCTCCAACAGAGAGTATGGCTTCGCCATAATTAAGGTACGCACAGCAAGTTGCTTCGGTATCTTCTCTGAAGGTAATTACTTCTATGGGGAATATTCCTTCTGATATTGCAGCAGCTACTTGTTTGGCAGCTCTTCTTTGGACATCAGAAAGAGGGTCAGCAGCAGCGTCTCCTGTTTGTATTCCTTTTGTGGCCATCCCTGAAGCTGTTTCCATGCTGACTTCAATACTTTCTGCTCTTACGATTTCTCCATTTAGCGCGTCAACTACTTTTAAATCTATACCAAACTCAGCGATTACTTTAACCGTTGCAAACTTTCCTGTTGATATCTCTTTTTTCTTTGAGCCAAACTTTGTAATAGAGCCATACACCAAATAGTCAACCGCTCCTAATTTCATCGCTGTACCTGCGTCAGAAAACTCTCCTTGAAGGCCCTGCTCTGAAAGAACTTGATCAAGCCTGTTTCTTTCCATAATCTTGAATCTGCCAACTTTTACCATTTGCGTTTCAAGCATTGTCTGGAAATTACCAGCTTTAGAGTTCTTATACTCGTAGTAATTTTTTGTATCAACACCTGATGTTATTTCAGTTATACCTATTATCGGAAGGTCCGCAGTAAAGCCATTAGCCGAAAAGGAAAACAAAGAAATAATTAAATATTTAGAATAGTTTTTAAAAATCATAGGAAATTCTCCAAAGTAATGTTTTAACATACCCTTCCTCCAGCAAAAGTAAACATAAAATGATTGAATTTCTTATAAGGAAAGTAACTTCAAATCAACATATTTATTTCCAAGTGTAGTTATTGCTTCAGTATTTTTTTTCCTAAAAGATCTTGTGTTTTCTCTGCAGTATTTCTACATACATTTTATGGTCTCCCATAAAACTCCACAAAGGGTATGTAAAAGTTGCAGGCTTGTTGTGCTCTACGAAGAAGTGGGCAACCCAGGCAAAACCATAACCAACCAACAAAGAATAAAGCAGATAGATAAAATTAAAGGTCATGAAAAACCTTATATAAAAATAAATTCCTATCGAAGTGCCAATAAAATGAAGAAGCTTTGTGTGCTTGTTACTGTGTTCGCTTATGTAATAAGGATAAAAATCCTTAAAGCTAGTAAATCGTTCCATTGCTCACCCCAAGATACATTTAAACCAAACTGCTATCAATCAAAACCGCTATTAAAAGAGCAGGCTCAGTTCCGTTATTAACCCAAGCATGGTTTGTTCCTCTCTGCACGACCACATCATGAGGCTTAACTTCAATCTCTTCCTCATCGAGGATGAGTGAGACATCTCCTTTTAATAAAATAATATAATCAATGGTGTCGGTCTCATGCATCGCTGCGTTTCTAGAAGTGTCCACTCGGTGATGAGCAGCTCCCATTTTCTCAAAAGCTTCCGCGGTCGACGCCTCTATCAATTCCTGAGGCACCCCTTCTGGAATAGGATTGATTTGAAAATATCTGACTTTCGTACCACCTTTTGAAGGGGACAGACGAACGTCTATGTCCGCTCGGTCATTTAGAGACTTTGTATCAAAGCCCGATCCGTCGGTGTTCCAGATCTCATGCAACCCACCCGCTTCTTCGCCAAGCGATCTAGCGGGAGGACCTTCAATCGAAACTACTGATTTCCCATTTTCATTATGGCCTGTAATTATTCTTCTCATGTTTGCTCCCATCCAAAATTTAACTTAGTAAAAATAAGAACTCAACTTTAGCCCAGTATCAATTGTTAGTCAGCTTATTGTTGAACCAAACAAAAAACACCAAGCTAGACATGATCGACAAAACAATAACGAGCGGTCCGTAAATTTCAAACAATACAAAAGTTGCTGTTCCTAAAAGGGCGATGTAACCATATTCCATATAGCTCTTTAAAAAACCTTCTTTATAAGCTGCGCGGACAATTAAAAAGTTCACCGGTAGGTAAAAAAGAATTGCAGTAATTGCACCCGGACTAAAGTCACTGAAATAAAGGCTGAAGAAAATGTGATAAATTGCATTTATGACTTGAATCGTAAACAGTGTGTACAAAACCACATAGGCACTGGCTCTGTTGTTTTTTACCAGATGAAGAAAGGCAAATATCACGAATATACAGACTAATATAGATAAAAGTGCTTCGGTTGATAAAGCGGCAGCCGAGTGTTCAAAGTATTGTAATTTCCACTCTATAAAGTTAAAAATTACATGCTCTTCAAAATGATGAATTGCGTAAATTAGAGGACCCAGAACGATTAAGTTCTTAAATTTTTCCATAAATATCTTCCTTTATATTAAACAGGGAAAAATACCAGACTAGGCAATAAGATTGGAGCCCATAAGGAGTAAAACAATAATTGAAGGAGCCCATACAAAAGGTCTGACCATTTTGAATCTGTAAAGATCAAGAGCAGCACCCAATAAATAAGCGACCCTTAATCCAAACCAGATTTGAGCATATAATAAATTATCAACCTCTAGGACTACAGATAAAACAGCAAAAACAAAAAAAACCGGTAATGACTGCCTTAAATTATCACTTGCAGCCGCCATCCTGAGTGATAGATCTGTCGTACCCGATGTATCGCCTCCCGCATAAGACCAATTGATAAACGGGACTTTATGAAGGGAAAAGCTCATTTTTAAAAAGAGATGCAATATATAAAACACCCCAACGTAATAAATTAGATCGACCATAACATGCTCCTTAAATTTTAACTCTTAAAAAACCATCTTAGAATAAAGCTCTTGGTTACTCCACCATTACGGAGTTGATTGTTTCTTTAGAGCTTATAACTTAAGTTGCAGCAAAGCAGCGTCTTGCTAATCCATAACTTCCTATATGATGCGCCTGCACAAAAAATTCTATAAGTTTTGTAAAGTTTTTCATGATTTTCTAAAGAAAAGTAACAGACCAGAAATAGAGGTAAACAAGGCAATGAAAGATAGGATTTTTAAGAAAATATTGCTTATATTGTCTCGATCAAACCAGTCAACAATGTGGAGTCCCCACATTAAATCCCACATCCTCCACTGGGAGGACCTGATTGCAACAATTTCACCAGAAAAAGGGTTTTGATAAACATTGATCTCTTCGCCTTCTTTAGTTAAAGAAACAACTTTATATAAAGGCAGTTCTCTTCCCCTGTATTCTGAGCCTCTTTGATGCTGATCGATTAACTCAATTTTTTGAGGCTTGAGAACGGTTCTCTCTAAAATAATCTGTTTTGCAGACTCAAAGTCTATCTTTGATAGCTCTTCTTTTTCTACGTTGGGCAATTCAGCTACCGCAACAAAATACTGTTCTCCGCGCACGTCTGTTATCTTATTAAAAGAAAAGTAAATACCCGATATTGTCCATAATAATAATTGGATAGAGATTATTAAGCTTATGTACCTGTGAAATTTTCTTAAAGTTATTCTCATGCAATTATCAGCGGGACGACATAGGTGAAAAAGCTGGCGAAGACAAAAATTCCTGCGGAAGCAAAGTAGAGTCTTTGTGATCGGCGGCGTGTTTGCATGCACGCCTTGCCAAGCTCAGGATCCAAGGGACAAGGCAATCTGGCGGTGCGGTAGTTAATAATTCCCGCTACGACAATCATCACCAATGCAAATAGAGTTATTGAGGTTTTGTACTGCGAGAGGGTAACTAGAAAAGGTACAGCGCTTATTAAGCTGGCAAAGGTTGCTCCAGCACCTAGGGTTACAAATACCGCAGGTAACGCACAGCAAATCAAAGTAGATGTAGAAGCAAATAAAGAGAAATAATTGCTAGTTCTATCCTCCACTCTAATTCCTCATAACCTGAATATCGGTGGTGTTTAGACCATTATTAAGAATTTTTTTCTTGATGCCTGCTTGATCAATCTCAACTCCTATCGGGTAGGCCAAAAGCACTTTACCGGAGGCTAGATCAACATCGATTTTGCTGACCGTTTTATCTTTACCAAAAGTCTTCTCTATTCCGCGAGCACAAAAGTCGCAGACCATACCTTGGACGCTAACCAAGGCAATCTGACTTTTGTCTAATCCTGTTACGAATAGATCGAAGCGCTGCGGATCTACAACGATCTCTTTGCCATCAACCATGGTTTCATGCAGATGCCCCTCATGTGAATGCATCTCGCCCATCTCATGATGCCCAGCCTGAGCAATTGCTGTGGCCAGAAGGAAGCTTGTTGCGATTAGTATTTTTTTCATAATTTTCTCTCTTGTCTTTATGGGGTTTAAAAACGATACATTAAATGTGCCTTCCAATCAGCAGAACTGTGGTATGCCACTTCGACAAGCGCACCACTTTTAAACAATCTTAATACCGGATAAGTGGTTTGTTTGTCGTCGAGATCATTCTTTTTAGTTTCAATCAAGAGCCAGGTATGAAGGTCTCCGTAATCGCCAAGGTAAGGTGCTAATCCAATATTTAATGATTGCTCAAATAGGTCATAGCCAACTCCAGTAGTCTGCTTGGCAGAGAAGCCAGCAAATAGCCGTCTTGTCTCCCAGTCACCGGTTAGGGCATAAAAATGATTATCACTGTTGGTTAAGCCTACACCTGTTTTTACATATAAGTTTCGTTGCGATGTGTCAGTATTCTTCCGATTAAGCAGGTAGGTAAACCTGGCTGAAGGGAAATACTCATTGCTTACTTTGTCTTGTTGATAATCAAGACCTATGGAGTAGTTTATATTGGGCGTGTAGTGCCAATATATATTATCTGACTGTTCGCCTGTTTTAAGCATAAGAGTATGACCACCGACATATGATATGGGTCGAGCTTGAGATTCAAATGCCGTTAGTATTAATAAGGCTAAAATTAAGTTCTTTATACTTCAGCATGGTATACCAAAATATAAAAAAGTGAATATCACATTGAATATCAATATTCTAAATGCAATCAATATCTTGATTGAGACTCATCCTACTTCTTTAGGTAGCTTAATAATTCTTAAGAATTGCTTCCATTGTTGACAGGAATACATTATCTTAGCAATGAATTGTTGCTTTGCTTAAATCTTAAATTTCTAAGGCATTATTAATTTTTATACATTTAAGACGCTCGGCTCTTTGATTCTATTGAATGGAGCTCATTGATCGTTAAAAGTAATTATATTTATTCACTTTCTAATAAGCTAAAACCTCTCAATTTAATTAGAGAACTAACAATATTAACAAGATATTTTCATCAAATTGAGGATATCTCATTAGGACTTATTATGAATAATTTATTTAGAACATTCTTAATTCTGCTGTCATTGGCATTCATCTCATCCTGCGGTGGCGGTGGTGGTGGTGGTGGCTCAAATGATGCTGGTGCTGGCGGAGGTGGTTACGGAACTTCAAACTCAGCTCCTGTTATTACAAACGCCTCTCTAAATATTTCTGTGCAAGAAAATCAAACCTCAGCCTTTACAGTTTCGGCAACAGATTCAAATGGGGATTTACTTTCGTATTCTATTTCAGGCAGTGATTCCTCTCTTGTAAGCATTAGCAATCAAGGTGTTGTAACTTTTAATGCCGCACCCGATTATGAAATACCAACTAATAGTAATAACGTTTACACCTTTAATGTATCCGTTTCAGATGAATCACTAAGCGACTCAAAAACATTTCAAGTTACAGTAACTAATGATACCTCCGATGATATAACAACATCCGGATATGATGGAGTGGTAATTAATGGTAGCTATGTCCAAAGCGCCAAAGTATGTATTGAAGAAACTGTTGGTGAAGGTTGTTCAAGTGCATCTGTTACTACAGATACTGCTGTGAATGGTTCTTTTTCATTTGAAGTAGATAGCACAATCACAGGAGCTCTAATCGCAGAAGGAGGCTTTAATCCAAATACAAATTACACATTTGCCGACGAGCTAAAAACTCTTAGATTCGCTGGTGATGCTAGTACTGATCAGAATATGGTTGTTTCTGAACTAACCAATATGATGACTGCTTATAGTGATTTTACTTTTGAAACACTTAAAACAAGCCTTGATATCAATCAAGATTTCATGATCAGATTTGATGATCCTTATTCGAACCTTAATGATGCTGATAATACGAAAGTTGCATTAATTAACAATCAACTTCTTATTTTAAAGAAAGCATTAACAAGACTAGATCCTGCTGAAGCAGACGATGCCTCAACAGATTCAGTTGAGTATAAATTAGCCAAAGCTATTGCAACTAAGGACTTCAAGCGAAAAATCTCTTGCTGACACAACTTTTATAAGAAGCATGATGCTGGAATGGAACTTTGATAATTTCACACTAACAAATTCGATTGCAGAAAACTTATCTGCTGGTCTTTCTTCATATCTTCAAAAAATGTATGTTGATAGCTCAAATAATGCTCATGACCACATGACCTATGCAGGCTTAGAGCACCTGCCACAAACTCTTGACGATATAGTTAATGGCACTGCAGCAGATGCCGATCTAGAAACACTATTCTTTGATACATTAACTTATGTAACTGCCAAAGCTGATACTTGGTCAGGTGGTGCTTTTACTGATACAGAGGCTTACTTGAATGAAACAGTTTACAAAGTTGGCAATTCAGGTTCCAGTTACTATACGGTTGATGGCACTAATGCCAAGACTACTGCCCTAGTTATATATGCAATGCCTGGCCAAGTAATTAAGTTTGAAGCGACAGCAAGTAGTGTATTTGCTGCTCATCCATTTGAAATATCAACTCAGCAAGACGATACAGCAGGAGCAAATAATATAGGTACAGCAGAAGGATGGGATCAGTCATCTAATACACTTACAGTAAATGCATCAACTCCTTCAACACTTTATCCTCATTGTGGTGTTCATTCAGGTATGTATACCAATGGTAAAATAGAAATAGTGACTACTTTTGATCAATCAAAATTAGATATTACTGAAGCAAGTAGCGGTTTAGAAGTTAAAGGTACTGTATCTTCAGGGCCTTATAAAGGAGCATCAGGATATACGCACAAAGTCTATTTAAGAACAGCTGAAGCTGGCTCAAGCCAACACCAACACTCATTAAAAGAATATCCTGGAATTACATTTTATATGACTGCTGACCAAGGCTACCATGGACAAGATACTTCATCCGGTGAACCAAAGTTTAAAACTAAATCTCATTTTGAAACAAACTGATCTGACTATGGTGTAGATACTTCGTCTGATGGAGTAACGATTATTGAGGTGACGGCTGATACGCAAACAACCTTATATTATTATTGCTCAATACATTCAGGCATGGGCGGAACGATTAGTAACCGATTAATATTTATTAGCTAAATCTTAATACGTTTTATCCAAACACCCGTTTTTATCTAAATGGGTGTACTGTATTTCTAGCTTAATTTTCTAAGCATCCAAAGACCCAACCAAGTTGTTATTATTGCTTTAAGTGCTTGGTGTAAAACCATAGGCAAAGACAACACCCAATCCAATAAGACATTCCAAATCCATGTGTATGCCCAATCAATAACAGGAAGAAAAAAACCAAGGTAATTGGTAATAAACTCGATATTTGATAAGGACAAAATGCTGTAATTGGTAACAGAAACAATACCGATACCCCACAACACGCACGCCACCTGGAAAGGAGTTGTCCAAATACAAATGTATGCAAAAACTTTAAGAAGCGATCTCATGGGAAACTCTAATTTAATACCATTAAGCTCAAGAGGTAGAAGTTGCGGGTCGGTACAAGACGGTAATGCCGCCTATTTTATCCACCACGTTGGCATTCAGCTGCTGTTCTATTTGCTCTCCCTGCTCCGAGCGTTTATTTTTATCTGCGCCTCTGGTTCGGATTTTAATCAGCCCATGGGCGTCTAGAGCAGTATCAATCTCAGCGAGGACAGCTTCTGTAAGGCCCTGCTGACCTATCATAACGGCCGGTTTTAGTGAGTGCGCTTTTGCTTTTAACGTTTTTTTTTCAGTATTCGAAAGATTTTTTATCATGATAAATTCTTAATTTTTATGCGTTGTAGTCTGTGCTGCTGTTGTGTAGTATTTTTTGATTCTTGTTGTGCAATATTCCGGCCTATAAAACTATCTTATACCTATGACATTCCTAGCCTTATAACCATAACCACACCTCCCATTATACAAGCGCGATTACTTTGGCTTTATTATTATTTAAAAAAGGCTTTGGCTTTTGAGTCACTAACTAAATCATCATCTGGTACAAATTTTGCTATTGCGGTACTAATTTGATCAATGGCAGTGTCACTTAAAAACCTATTAACCATAACCAAATTTACAAAATCTGCAGGTGTTCCTAAAGCCGACAAGTCCACCTCTTGTGAGCCCATCATTGCACCAACATGAGACGTATCAAATGAGCTGTCTAGGTTGATTGTAAATTGGAATACTATATTGAAAGGTGTTGCCAGGGTCCTTCTATATCTCGTCAAGGTAAGGTTGCAATTCTCTTGATACAAACACTGAATTCCCAAGGTCTCATTCAGATCATCCTCGTTCAATTTATCCATCATATCCATTGTATTTTTACCAAATGCTTTCTTGGTTTCTAAAATAGTGCAGTTGTATTCAACTATATTTACCCCGCTGTCTGTTTCAAACTCCTCCCAAGTGACGCCCATATCGCACTGTCCCCATGCATCAAATGCCCTGCCTACAGTAGTTTGTTTATGATCATTAAAGACTCCGTCTTTAACCATGGATGTATAGTCTGACCCGCATCCAGATAGTATAAAAATCCCTGCAATAAGTAATATAATTTTTTTCATTTTTCTTCCCTGTCTTAATTTTCTTAATTTACAATAAACAGCACTGGTTTATTTGTCAAAGTAAATTAAGAACACAATAGCCCTCTATTAGCCCTCTTGTTCTTTACCAAAAAGTCGCCATTGACGAAGATTATTGCTTGCACTTACTGCTAGCAACCCAGCAAAAATACCCAGATTTTTTACGAAATTTTGCGTCTCATGTGCAGAATTCGTTTCAGGATAGCTGTTCCAGAAGTCATGCATGCCAAAGTTTATTAGCAGCGCAAGGCCTGCAAGCACCAAAGCGGTTTCCTTAATTCGATAGCCGGTGATCAGCATCAATCCGCAAACCACCTGTAGCAAGATGGTTATTGGCAGCAGAACACCCACAAAAGGAATGTTGTGAAGCGC
>Ga0302127_10001553_pt1 | contig 13646 bp, 15 predicted proteins | sample CB4_SCM_MG_FD_204452 | JGI IMG/M metagenome (GOLD analysis project Ga0302127, IMG submission 204452) | Marine microbial communities from Western Arctic Ocean, Canada - CB4_SCM | ecosystem: Environmental > Aquatic > Marine > Oceanic | place: Canada: Western Arctic Ocean | collected 2017-09-24
CAACACAAGGTGGTTACGCAGCTTCAAAGGGTGCTTTAGCCACAGCAACCAAAATACTTGCTAAAGAATTAGGGCCAAAGGGCATTAGAGTTAATTCTGTATTTATGGGCTGGATGTGGGGACCTCCGGTTGAGATGTATGTCAATTATTCTGCTGAAGCTATGGGTGTTTCACCAGAAACTGTAATAGCCGATGTTACAAAAGATATTCCTCTAGGCTTAATACCTGACGATAGTGACTGCGCAAATGCAGCTTTGTTTCTAATATCTGATCTTGCGAAGGTAATTACGGGAGCAAGCTTAGATGTTAATGGTGGAGAGTTCATGTCCTGATGGGTATCGTGAAATATATATTCGTCAAGACCTAATAAACTATTTATACTTTTTTTCACTTTACATTCTATCGATAGACTTTATTAGTTAAACTTTGACCATGGGATTTAATAAAGATATTTTCACCGTTGATTTGATGCTTGGTATTCCTGAAAAGGAAGATCGATCTGATTGGTATACATTTATGGAGCCCCTTCTTAGAGACGAAGAGTCAAAGTCAATGTTTAAAATGCCTGCCCAATATATGTTTAAAGATATACCTGAAACTGGCTCACATGATGACTTTGTTCAGTACGCTCTTGGAGAGATGGATAAACATCACATCAATCAAGCTATGGTTGGATTTCATGAACAGTCAGAGGTAAAAATTTTAGCTGGGAAAAATTACCCAGACCGCTTCTTCTTTGACCTGCCTGTTAATCCAAATACTCCAAATGAAGCAGCTAATATTAAGAGAATTTATGAAGAATTTGGAATAAAAGCAGTGAGTGCTTTTCCCTCTGGAATGCATCCTCAAGTAGCAATTAATGATGAGAAATGGCATCCCATATATGAAATGTGTGTGGAGTTAGATTTACCATTTTTTTGTTGCGTTGGCGTTCCAGGACCAAGAATACCGATGGCACCACAAAAAGTTGAGCTCATCGATGAAGTTTGCTGGTATTTTCCTGAGCTAAAATTTGTTATGCGTCATGGTGCTGAACCTTGGACAGCTTTAGCTTGTAAATTAATGCTGAAGTATCCAAATCTTTACTATTCAACCAGTGCGTTTTCACCGAAGCATTATCCCGAAGACATTGTTAACTTTGCCAATACAAGAGGCAAAGATAAAATAATGTATGCGGGTTATTTTCCAATGGGCCTAAGTCTTGATAAAATTTTTGCAGAAATGGAAAATGTTCCTTTTAAAGATGATGTTTGGCCAAAGTTTCTTGGTGAAAACGCTAAAAAACTTTTAAAATTATAAAAACTTAGGAAAAATTATGAATACCACTAAAAGATATCCCATGCCTCTTCCATTTGGATGGTTTGTAGTTAGTTATGCCAATGAACTTAAAATTGGTGATGTGAAAGCTGTTCGATATTTTGGTCAAGATCAGGTTTTATTTCGTGGTGAATCAGGCAAAGCTGCAATGTTAGATGCTTATTGCCCTCACTTGGGTGCCCATTTAGGTCATGGTGGACTGGTAAAAAAAGATTGTATTGAGTGTCCATTTCATGCCTGGGAATGGGATACAAATGGAAAAGTAGCTAATATCCCTTATGCTAAAAATATTCCTCCTAGAGCGAAAGAAGCTAAAATATTTACTTACCCAACTGTTGAAAAAAATAACCTCATTTATGCTTGGTATCATCCTAATGGAGATGAGCCATCATACGAAGTTGAAACTTATCCAGAAATTCTAGATCCAGAGTGGTCTGACCACTTTGATTCATATGAATATGTTATTGACTGCCATATTCAAGATATGGCTGAAAATGCAGTAGACGCAGCTCATTTTCAATATGTTCACGGAGTGGTGAGTTACCCTGAATTCGAAGTAACTTATGACAATCAAAAAAGAACCTCTGTCCAAGAAGCTAATATGGAAACTCCGCGAGGAACTATAAAAGGAAGAATAACAGCCTACTCAAATGGGCCCGGAGATAACGCAACTAAATTTGAAGGGATTTGTGATACTTTGTTGCTTGGTTCAACCACTCCGATTGAAGGAGAAAAATGCATTGTTCGTTTTGCATTCCTTCAAAAGAAAATTAACGGTGAAGAGCCAGTTGGCGGCGTAGGCGCAGCAATTATTAAAGACATAAATAAGCAAGTTAAAGAGGACATACCTATCTGGGAAAATAAAAAATTTGCTTTAAAGCCAGTACTTTGCGACATGGATGGGCCAATTGCTAAATTTAGAAAGCAATATGCCACTTTCTATGTAGACTACGATGAAGCTCAAAGCATCGCTGCTTTAAATTTAGATTAATCTAAAGGGCCAAGTATTTTCAGAAGATCAGCCTCTAGGCTTATCTCAGGCATCTCGACTATCCTTCCAATTTCCTTCTGATTTCTTAGAAAGACAAAAGTTGGTGTTTTTTTAATTTGAAAGCTCTTTCCTCTATCCTGAGGTTCATTTTTTAAAAAATTAAGCCCAATTAAATGAATATAATTTTCTTGAATATTTAAGCTATTAAGAAGTTGTAGAAATCGAGGAACCTCTCTCTGACTATCATGACACCAAGTGCCAAAAAGAACATAGATTTCTATATCGCGAAATAATGCTGGATCCAACAAGTTTCCAGGTTGGTATTCCTCATAATTATCCTGAAAACCTTCGTGGTTCTCAAATAAGGTTTTAATTGAAATATCGCCAACAGCATAAGGGCTCATCGGATAGGTTTCTGATGCGCAGCTATAGGTAAATAAAGACAAAAAAAATAATTGATAGATTTTCTTCATACGGGTACCAAGATTATAGAGACACCAGAATTATTAATTATTCTTCTATTAACTCAAAATCAAATTTACTCACTCCGCATTCAGGGCAGACCCAATCATCTGGTATATCTTCCCATTTAGTACCAGCTGGAATGCCGTCTTCTGGATCACCAAACTCTTCGTCATATATGTAGCCACATATTACACATTCATACTTTAGAAATTCCACTAGGAGACCTCCTCCATCACTGACTTAATTTTCTCATGCTCATCCCTTCCAAGGGAGTGACTAAAAAGCATGTATGAAGCTATGCTATAACAAATAATTGGAACAAAAGTATAAATATAGAAAATTGCCATCTTAGATGAGTCAGTATTTTCAGTGCCAAGAGTTATATCAAATCCCCAGACTATTTCTAAGACTAAATATGGGACCACTGCAGCAAGAGCAAATCCAACCTTGGTAATCGTCGTGAGATATGAAAAAACAGTTCCTGAAATATTTTCACCTTGTTCCAAGGAGAGTTTGTCAGAAATATCAGCAATAATCGCATTAATTAGAGGCATTGGACCGGAGAATGAAAAACCATACAAAACAATAAATGATCCAACAGCTATTAATTTAAGGCTTTGATCCATGTCCCGAATAAAGAAGAATCCTATAAATCCAATGAGTAAAATAATAATTGCATACAGACAAGATATGCCAGCAGCAAAATGCTTTGAGGTTTTGATGCTTAAGTACCTCCAAATACCAAGTCCGAAGACACTTACCAAGTAATACATCAACATTAGCCTAGAGGAGTATTCAGGTAACTCCATTACAACATCCATCCATATTAAATACAGTGCACCATTTAGTGACATGCAAAAGGCAATAAGAGCTGCTGCTAAGACTATTTTATTAAGCATGGAATTTCCAAAAAAACTTTTAAAAGTTTTAAATGGGTTCTCAATTTTAGACTGTACCTTTTTCAATTTTGTATCAGGAACTTGATAAAGGCCATTGATTGTTATTAGCGGTATTACAATTAAAACAAACACTCCGATTGCAGAGACTTTAGCTGACAAGGAAGTATCGTATAGCTCTACAATAGCTGGAATTGCTATGACACAGAACATTCCAAGCAAAGCCATTAACTCTCGAAGAGTCAGTAATCTCGTTCTATCGTCATAATCTGGAGCTATAAAGGTTGACCAAGAAAGTTGGGCAATTGAGCTTAAAGTAAAACTCAAATAAACCAAAAATAATGAAACGAAGAAATAAAGGCTGGACGGATTAGAGGTTGGAGGTAAAAAAATCAAATAGGTTGCAACCATAAAAATTGGTGCAGAAATAAAAATCCAATGCTTGTGCTTGCCCCACCTAGAAGGAAACCTATCAATCAGCACACCCATTATAGGATCAGTCACAATATCTGTAAGCCTTCCTAAAAAGAATAAAATTCCAACCAGGGATAAGCCAAGACCTAAATCGCCAGCATAGTAAGGGAGGATAAAGATAAAAATTGGCATACCTGCCGCAGATGTGGGGAAATTAAGAGCCGTATAAGACAGTCGCTGAAAAAGATTCATTTACAGTAAGGGTTAAACGTTAAATACGTCTCTCATTGAGATTATTCCAATTAGATGTTCTCCATCAAAGACAGGGAGATGTCTGATTTGATTTTCAATCATCATTTTTTTTGCTTCAGTGTTTGGAGTTTCTGGGCAAGTAAAAATTAACTTTCTAGTCATAACGGTCTGGACTGTCTTGGCATTAAGAGATTCAGCTCCTCCTGACAGAGCGTAGACTATGTCTCTCTCGGTTAAAATGCCGACAACGGATGATTTAGATAGATTTGTTGAGGATCCGGCCTTGGATATCATAAGAGCGCCAATTTTATTCTTATACATCAGCTTAGATGCTTCAAAAAGGTCTGAATCCTCTGATACAGTAAAAATATCCCAAATTCTTTGCTCGTTTAAGTGATCTTTGACTTTTTTCATAGGTATATCTTTGCTATTATAGGGCTATTCGGTCTAATGTATATAATATATACATGGACATAACTAATACATAACCATACTTATTATGAAAAAATTTAACTCGCTTTTCTTTGTACTGTTTGCATTTATTTTAGCCTTTCCAGTTTTTGCTGGAGACAAAGGATATGTTGGAGAAGAAGGAACTGAAATTGAGGTTACTAGGGTCTCTAACCCTACTCCTGAATACCCACGTCGCGCAATTAGACTTGGCGTAGAAGGTTCTGTAAGACTAGAATTTGATGTTGATACCGATGGATCGGTATTAGATCCATATGTTGTAAATAGCAGCCCTGCTGGTGTTTTTGATAGATCTGCCATCAAAGCAGTAAGAAAATTTTTGTACCAGCCTCCTGTCTATAATGACACGTCTGTAAAGGTTAATAATGTGCAAATTGTTCTTACATTTAGGCTAGCAGACTAACTAACTAAAATTACATAACCTCAGGTTTATCATGCCGATAAGACTCCAGTTACTCTTGTTTGGGGTTCTTGGTAATGTCTTAGTTGCAGCTATATTTATATTTTCTTTTGATTATCGAGAGAATATCCAAGAAGACTCTTCCAATGAGTCGCTCTTAACTCTTTATGAATCAGCCTGGTATCAGACGTACAACAAATCGTTTGATGTTATGTCCAAATGGTTGCCAGTAACAGGTGAGAATGCATCTTACTGGGAAGAAGATTCAGAAATTTTCTTAGACGAAGTTGCGCCAAGTAATATCTTCACAAATCCATTACTCGATACCATAAGCGCCGACAGAATAGGTGATGCTCAATATTTAATTGAACTTTTCTTTGAGGAAGAGCTGGATTACGGAAACTTAAGCTATGTTATGGCTTACAAACCTACAGGCCAAAGAATCTATTGCGGCAGTGCCTTAGATTTATTGGGCGTAGACCCATGCTCTCCTGCAGCAAGGCCTGACTTTTTCAGTTTCTTAGATTCATTTTTAAAAGAAGCTTCTTCAAGACCAAGGCAATCCATTGTAAAAATTAAAGATAGTGAAGCAGAGCAAGCCTCCACAGTTAATCAAGCATTAACATTTCCAGTTAAGGTTGAAGGTGAGACTATTGCGGTCATTGCTCTTGGTGTAGATATTAGAAAGGGGCTTGAAATCTTTGAAGATGAGTTTGAAGTTAGAACCGCTATCAGCACTGAATCTGGATTAATTTCACTGAACGATTACTACCAACAATTTGGAAGTGTTGACGACGATTTGTTTGATTTAGAAAATTTTACCAAATTAACAGATAAGGCTGGTTCATTTAAAGATCTTCATGGCTCTCGATATTCAGAGAAAGACACTGAGCTTGGCACTTCAGTTACCCTCCTCCCTCTTAGCGCATATTTATCAGCTGACGAAGCACAATTATTTATTTTTAAGGATGAGCGAGAGAATATATTAAGGGCCGCAAATGTACTTAATCTTACATACATTGCTGCTATTTCGTTTGTAATCTTTATTATTTCATTAATAGCTTTCATCACAACTAGGACCTTTGGAGGCATCACAAAGGCCATTGAGGTTTTAGAAGGTCTTACAAAAGGCGATCACACCCAAGAAATGCCTATTAGAAAAGGGATGCTTGCATCGGAAACTGATGAGGTTGGTCAGCTTTCCGCAGCTTTAAAAACTTACAAAGCGCATCTTCTTGAAATGGAGTCAATTAGAGAGGAGCAAGGTAAGAGAAGGCAAGAAAGGGACGAGGTTATTATTGAAAAAATGTCGTCTCTAGCAGATCAGTTGGACGGTAGTGCAAGAACTCTTATTCTTAATGACATTAAGAAAATGAAAGATCTTGCTGATAATTCAGACCGAAACGCCAGCGAAGAAGCATCAGTTGAATTAATGCTTGTAGCTTTCTCAAGAATGTCTGATGAAGTTGGTGGTTTGATTGATGCTAGAACTGGTGAAATGGAAACAGCACGTGATGAAGCAAGGGATGCTAGTGACCAAAAGACTAAATTTTTTGCCAACATGAGTCATGAGCTGCGAACGCCGCTGAATGCAATTTTGGGTTATGGTGAGATGCTCTACGAGGATTGTGAAGATCTCGGCTACGATGACTTGCTTCCAGATCTTAAGAAAATTACATCGTCTGGATCTCACCTCCTATCACTGATTAACAATATTCTTGATTTATCGAAAATTGAAGCCGGGAAAATGGAGCTGTTTATTACGAGTTTTGAGATCGAGAACATGGTCGAAACGATTAAAAATATATCCGAGCCGCTGGCCGCTAAAAATGATAATGCCTTTGTTGTTAATTTTGACGGCGCGATGGGGTCAATGTCTCAGGATGAGACTAAGCTCAGACAATGTTTAACCAACTTTTTAAGTAATGGTTTTAAATTTACAAAAAACGGTACCGTCACTCTTGATGTTAGAGCAAGATCAGTTGAAGGTGTTGAGTTTATTGATTTTGCCGTGATAGATACAGGCGCTGGTATGAGTGCCGAGGGAGTAGCAAAGGTTTTCGAAGAATACACTCAGGCCGAACGCTCCACTTCTGCTAACCATGGTGGAACAGGCTTAGGCTTGCCTATCTCCAAGAAATTTGCAGAAATGATGGGCGGTGAAGTGGTGCTGACCAGTGAAGAAGGGGTTGGCTCTGTCTTTACGTTATCTGTCCCACGTGAATGCGCTGAATATAACGAAGATGATGTTGATAGCAACATTATTAACTTAGATGCTGACGACAACCTTGTTGTTCTAGTTGATGACGATGTTGCAATGCACGATTTAATTAAAAGAACCATATCTAAGCTTAATCTAACGCTTATTGGAGCAACAAACAGCGAAAAAGGCATGGAGTTAATTCGTGAAGTTAAACCTAAGTTAATTCTATTAGATGTACTTATGCCTGGAAGAGATGGATGGTCGTTACTCAAAGAGTGTAAGACGGACAAGGAGCTTAAAGAGATACCTGTGATTATGATCAGTCAGTTAAATCAATCCAACCTCGCAGCATCACTTGGTGCTAATGACTATCTAACGAAGCCAATCGATCGATCTCATTTCGTGAACACCGTGCAACGCCTTCTTGGGGCCGGAGCAAAAAATCAAAAAGTTCTTGTAATTGATGATGATAAGGATGTTAGAGAGTTACTTTCGAGGCTTCTTAAAGATGCAGGCTACCGCCCTATTGATGCCAGAGACGGAAAAGAGGGTCTAGAGCGAACAAAAGATGAGCCAGCATTAATTATCCTCGATCTAGAGATGCCTCGCATGGATGGATTTGAATTCTTAGATAATTACATCAAAGACGTGCCTGAAGACAAAAGAGCGCCAGTATTAGTTTTCTCCGGAAAAGATTTAACGGATGTGCAGGAAGATCTTTTGAAAGAAAGAGTTGTTGGGCTAGTTAAGAAAGATGATGTATCAATGGATAACCTATCCAAGATGATACAAAGCATTGTTAAAAGCTAAGGATTAAGCAGAGCTTCTATTTTTTCTAACAACCGCTTGAAGTCCACTGGCTTAGTATCAAAATCATCCGCTCCACACTCTAGCGCTTTTTGCTTGTCAGATTCTAATGCGTGAGCAGTCAATGCAATAATTGGTATTGAGTTAATTGAGTCATCGGCTTTAGCTTGTATGGTTGCTTCCCAGCCATCAAGGACGGGTAAACCCATGTCCATTAATACTATGTCAGGAGCATCATTCCTCATCATATCAAGTCCAGCCTGGCCATCAAAAGCCATAATAATGTCATAGCCTCTTCTGGTTAATCGGCGTGAAAGCATATCTCGATTCATCTCGTTATCTTCTACATACAGTATTTTTGCCATGATTAGTCTCCTACTAACTCACTATCTATTAATTTAAATCTATTTCTACCCGATTTTTTTGCCTCATAAAGTCGTTCGTCAGCTTTATTAGTTAAGTCAGCTGAAGTATTCGTTTCTGAGGAAAATGCAACACCGCCACTTGAGCTAATTTTAATATCAATACCATCAAAGTTAACAGTATTATTATTAATTTTAATAATGAGCTTTTTACAAAATTCAGCAGCTTGATCTTGATTCAAATATAAGATTGCCAGAAATTCTTCTCCCCCAATCCTACCAACAATGTTCGGAGAGGTTATTTCTGATTCTAATAATTTTGCGAATGAGATTAAAACTGCATCTCCACCAGCATGGCCATAGGTATCATTCACATGTTTGAAAAAATCAATGTCAAACATAATAGTAGTAAATTCTCTGTCTTGAGATTCATTGGCTTTTTCCATCGCCTCATCTAAAGCGTCAAAGACTACTCTGCGATTAAAAATACCGGTTAGCTGATCAGTTGTTGCTTGAATATGAAGCTTATCAACCAATTCCTTTTCACGTTCTCTCCAAAATTTTCTCTCCAAAGCGGCCACAACCTTTGCCAGTAAAATGGTGCCGTTTATTGGTTTGGGTAAGTAGTCCTGAGCTCCTAGTTGAATGCATTTAGAAATACTGTCCACATCATTAAATGCAGAAACCATTATCACAGGAAGAGATTCAGAATTATGTTCCTTGCGGAAAGTCTTCAGCAACTCTAGCCCGTTAATATCAGGCAAAATTACATCTAATAGAATTAAATCTGGTGTCTTCTTAAAGACTTCTTCCAAAGCAGTTGTTCCATCGTATGCAGTCCTGCAAGACAAGCCTTGCATCGAAAGCCGTCGCTGCAGAACTTCACAGTTAGTTATATTGTCGTCAACAATCAAGATGTCTGATTCTTTGATATCGTCGTCTAGAGTAATTGAATACTCAATATCACCCAAAGATTTAAACAAAGATTCAGCAGATTCAAGCTGATTAGATGCAATATCATTATTAGGATCTATCGACTCTCCTCTGATGTAGTCAACAAATATCTCAATCGCCTTTTCAGTCTCCCTTGCTAAATTAATAATTTGTTGAAAATCTTCTATCGCAGATTCTTCCAAATCATCCTCATAATCTTCCATTAAGATTTCGCTGTACCCTATGATTGCATTTAACGGTGTTCTAAGATTGTGTCGAAGCTCAGAATATTCTTCTGGTGTTTTTTTAGATGTTTCAGCATTGATACCAGTGTTTTGTAAAAAAGCGACTTCGTACTGCTCTATTAAATGATTGCAGGATGATTTTATCTGAGCAATCTCATCTTCTGAGGTTAGCTCAGCATCATTGAGAACTTTTTCAACCATATCAACGTAATCAAATATAGCATTTGCAGGCGTAATAAAATCTTGTTTAATTTGGGTTAAAACAATCTCTTCTGCACCTTTTGAGGTTTCTTTTGGTGTTAATTTATCCATGCGTTTATGCTTCCTTAGCCTTAAATGAATCTAAAAAATTAGGCCTGTGCATTAAGTAGCCTTGGCCAATCTTGCAACCAAGATCTAACATCAGCTGCTTATCTTCCTCGGTCTCTATGCCCTCACCAATCATCTCCAAATCTAGATCACTACATACCTCAGAGACAAAACTAATAAGCCTAGCCGTAGAGGGATCTGTTACGTTGAAAGTAAAATGTTTATCTAGCTTCACCACATCAATCGGCAGATCTCTCACATATTTTAAAGAAGCGTAACCAGCACCAAAATCATCTAGTGCAATTTTAATGCCCTTATTTTTTAATGTTTGCAGGGACTCAGAGGCAATGTTTATGTCTGCTAGCTCAGCGGTCTCGGTTACCTCTAACCCGAATTGATTGGGAGCAAGGTTATGTTTTTCTACGAAATCAGTAAATATTGAGCAAAATTCTGGATGCATGATGGTGTGAGCAGAAACATTTAAATAAAGAGTGGCATCCTTGAAACCAATTTCTTCCTTGATAGCAAAAAATTTTTCTAGCTGGACGAGAGATTCAAGCACAACAAGGGAGAATAAGCTCTCACCTTCAATTTGAGGGATTATCTCATCGTTTGGAAGATATCCACCCTCTCCGTCCTGGAGCCTCAGCAGAGCCTCAATACCAGTAACTTCATTTGTTTCAAGATTAACTTGCTTTTGATATGCCAGCTCAATGCGTTGATGCTCGATGCAATCAATTGTTTGTCTTAAAGCATCTAAGCCAGACCGAGAGGAGCAAAGTAATTCTATGAGCATAATGCCGCTGGATATGTCTACTGGGATCATGTGAACTCTTGTTCTCATAAAAAAGTTAATGTCTCTAAGTGAAATCTCTATCGGAGTATCGTAATAAAGAGCAATAGAATCTAGATCACCAAAATTATTTTTTACCTGCTCATCAATTTTAACAACCGAAAGCTCGTCAAGACTTGCAAGATTAAAGATATAGTTTGCTGCAATATTTGCCCAAGCTATAGATCCATCAAGCTCATAGATAATATAGGGGCTTGGGTGGTGCAGGAGCGACTTTGTTAGGTAATTTAGTTCTTGATCTTTTTGCATGATTTATCAGCCATATAATTTACTTTGTTTAATTTGATCGTCCACAAGCTCAACAAAATCTTCGGCAAAAGTAATTTTTATAAAATCCCAAATTTCTAAATGCTTAGGCTCTTTAAATAGAGTTTTGAAAGATATTAGCATAGCGTTCCACTCATCTTCATCAAGCATGCCAATTTTAAATTGATAGAATTGATTTTCTCTAGCTCTAAGCATGACGCTAAAGTAAGTTAGATAGACTGCGTTCTCTTCTTTGGTTAGCTCTTCATTGTTTCTAAGTTTAATTTTAGTCTTAACTAAAACTGGTTTCATTCCAGCCAGCGCAACTTTTTGATGAGAATCTGCAATATTTTGTCTAGCATTAGCTCTAGCAACTCGATTTTGCTCTTTTAATTCTGTAACCAAAAAATAGACAGTAACCAAGACTGTGAATGGTCCAAGAGTCTGAAGAATAATAATAATGGTTTCAAAACTCATGCTTAATAATATGTATAAATAAGATGCTTTAATATAAAGTTTTTTTAGATATGGGTAAAGAAACTAATCAATTTAAAAAAGATTTCTCCAGTATAATAGCCACGTGCGCCCGTAGCTCAGCTGGATAGAGTACTTGGCTACGAACCAAGGGGTCGGGAGTTCGAATCTCTCCGGGCGCGCCACACATCAGATTAGTCTAAAGGCGATTGGGGTAAAGATATGACAGATGAATACGAGAGCTTCATAAAATCTGAGCAGAATAAAGACGCTCTCGGTGTAAAAAATCTATCAGACTTTAAAACCCTTCATAACCTTAAAGACGAGATATCCAGTCACGTGGATTGGTTTAATAGCAGAAGTATGGACACCCTCCTCAGCTATTCATATCAATTTAATTCAGAACAATCCAAGCTGATCTGCCTCATTCAAAACAAAGCATATGATTACGAGGAGATTGAAGTCACAGCATATGAATCGACCAGTGCCAATGCATGGAATATAAACTGCAGCTTTATCAAGGGCAGTCCCAAAGATGCTCTTTCTGAGAGTGTTTATTCGCTTGATGAAATTGATTCCTTGAAGCAATTTATGGGCTGCATTAGAAATTTACTGATGGACATACTCGTCGATGAAAAAACAGGCCTGAGAAACTAAACCATACATGGGAGCTGTAACCGCTTCAAACTTGACATCTATGTGTAGTTTTAGATTAAAATAAATTATCGTTCATCCTTTCTTGGGACGGAAGTAGGTAATAGTACTGAAGGAACGCATCTGATTGCCACCTGGCAGGAGATGATAATGAATAAATGGGAATATAAAATTGTTGATCATAGCAACTCTACATCTATGGGTTACTCCAATGAGGACACAGAGCATTTCAAGGAGCAGCACAAAGAGCCTGCAAATTGGAAATATGAAATGTCTATGATTGAGTTAAATAAATTGGGTCAAGAGGGTTGGGAATTAGTATCCCTAGATACCTCTAACCAAATGTATTTAAAACGTCTACTGGGATAACCCTCCCTTTTTTCAATGAAGCCTCACCTGAGGCTTCTTGAAATCTAACAAACTTCTATTTCTAATTAGATAGAAGTTCTCTATTGGGCTTTAATCATTTCAAAGCATAGAGCGATCGCGCTTAATATAAACTTCATAATTTCCCCTTCAAAAGTGCGTAACCTATTAAGCCGGAAATAATTTCTATAAATAGATAAAAAATAAAGATTGGACTAGGCAAACCATCAATTAAGATGCTTGCAACTCTTCCTAAAGCTATCCCAGTCATGAAGATTGTTAAACTCCATAGAGCAGGTAATTGAAGATTAGAGTTATATGCACCTAATATCCAAAAAGTTACTAAGGCTATATATAAACCTGAAATTGCTCTTAAAATATTTAATAAATTTGTATTGGTTGCTTCTATGTCATACAAAAAAGGCATTGTTAGGCTTGGTAAAAATCCGTATCCCAAAGAAGCAAAAAATACACCAATAGCAACAAATACTAAAAAAAAGGATTCTTTTTTTATCATAATCTCTCCTTAGAAAACGAGTTTAATTTACCCATAATCTCAGAATAAATAGAAATTTCAACCCCTCTACTCTTGTGTCTTTACTTCAATTGAAACAAGATAAATAACTCCAAACAAGAAAGTCATAGCAAATGCTTTAGCAGGAGTATCTGTTGAACTTAAGATTCTTTTTCTAAGAATAACGCACTCGATTAAGTGTGAGGCAAGCAGCAACCAAAAAATAAAAGTGGCGAAGTGGAAGAGAAAACCATCGAAAGGCTGCACAAAATTAACTAGACCAAGTCCCCATAAAAACAGAGGCAGCAGGTATCGAATTTTCAAATTAATTTTTAGGATTGTAAAAGCGCAATGTTTTATCCTTAATAGAGAACACTCTTACATACAAGATATCCAATAAATAGTTTTGATAATTTCGCCAAGGTGCTTTTTTTCCTTGCTGAGGCATTCGATTTAAAGCCCTTTGAACATACC
>Ga0302127_10001554_pt1 | contig 13645 bp, 10 predicted proteins | sample CB4_SCM_MG_FD_204452 | JGI IMG/M metagenome (GOLD analysis project Ga0302127, IMG submission 204452) | Marine microbial communities from Western Arctic Ocean, Canada - CB4_SCM | ecosystem: Environmental > Aquatic > Marine > Oceanic | place: Canada: Western Arctic Ocean | collected 2017-09-24
TTGCGCCAATTGCGATGGAAGAAGGGCAACGTTTCGCTATCCGCGAGGGTGGTCGAACGGTAGGTGCCGGCGTCGTTACCAAAATTAGTAGTTAGGCTAGGAGAAGCCCTCAAGGTTTGGTGCCTAAACGCAGATTAAGGCCAGTAGCTCAATTGGCAGAGCGGCGGTCTCCAAAACCGCAGGTTGGGGGTTCGATTCCCTCCTGGCCTGCCAAAGGCGCCTTTGAGGAACGCATAGAGCGAATTATCTTATGAATGTAAAGAGTGAGCTTCCAGAGTTTCGCGTTGATTGGCTGAAGTGGCTGATCATTTTCGGGTTGGTGTTAGGTGGTGTGTATGCGAATTCTTTCTATGCCACTATAGCGCCGCTGATTAGAGCAGTCGCCGGGGTTGTTTTGAGTGGTATTGCTGTTGCAATCGCCTTGCAAACGGCCAAGGGCAGTGCTGTTTGGGAATTGGCGAAAGAAGCGAAAGTAGAAATTCGCAAGGTTGTATGGCCTACAACGCAGGAACTGACGCAAACAACATTGATCGTTGTGGCAGTAGTTATTTTTGTAGGGTTTATCCTCTGGGGTCTGGACTCAGGATTGAGTTGGGGCATCAAGGGGATTATCGGTTAACAGGAGAATAGGGTGAGTAAACGCTGGTATGTAGTTCATGCCTATTCGGGATATGAAAAGCAGGTTATGCGTGCTATTAAAGAACGTATTGACCTCTCGTCATTCGCCGACAAATTTGGTGAAGTTCTTGTGCCTGCTGAAGAAGTGGTAGAAATGCGAGGTGGCAGAAAGCGCCGCAGTGAGCGGAAGTTTTTCCCCGGTTATGTCCTTGTAGAAATGGACCTCGACGACGACAGTTGGCACCTGATCAAAGAAACGCCGCGAGTGATGGGATTTATTGGCGGTAAAGCTGATCGGCCCGCGCCAATTTCAGATGGGGAAGCTGAAAAGATATTACAACGGATTCAAGCGGGCACTGAGCATGCGACACCGAAGACGGTGTTTGAACCAGGAGAACTGGTTCGTGTTACAGAAGGGCCCTTTAACGACTTCAATGGTGTCGTTGAAGAAGTTAACTATGAAAAGAACAAGCTGCATGTTGCGGTGACTATTTTTGGCCGGTCCACACCGGTTGAATTGGACTTTGGACAGGTCGAAAAGGGCTGATACGAAGTATTTAATCTAGTGTCGTAAGGCGCTATTTACGGGGACCTGGTTCGAGTGATCAGGGTTTGAACCCAAAGAAGAGGTTAAGAATGGCTAAGAAAATAGACGCCTACATAAAGCTGCAGGTTCCTGCAGGTCAGGCAAACCCTAGTCCTCCCGTCGGTCCTGCATTAGGGCAGCACGGGGTCAATATTATGGATTTCTGTAAAGCGTTTAATGCCGAGACCCAGTCCTTGGAACCAGGGCTACCTACACCAGTAGTGATTACGGTGTACGCGGATAAGAGTTTTACCTTTATCAAGAAAACACCGCCTGCCTCAGTACTACTAAGGAAAGCGGCAGGGATTAGCAAGGGTAGTGGCGAGCCGCATGCTAATAAGGTCGGGAAAGTCACTCGGGCGCAGATGGAAGAAATTGCAACGACGAAAATGCCTGATCTGACAGCGAAAGATATGGATGCTGCTGTGCGAACCATCGCAGGTAGCGCGCGTAGTGCCGGTATTGACACGGAGGGCGTATAAATGGCGAAGCTGAGTAAGCGTACTAGAGCATTCCGTGAGAAAGTTGAGCCGGGAAGATATTATCCGATAGATGACGCCGTATCGCTGTTGGCGGAGCTGTCTACAGTTAAATTCAAAGAGTCTATCGACGTCAGCATCAATCTAGGCGTGGATCCAAAGAAATCTGATCAGGTGGTACGCGGTGCGACGGTATTGCCGAACGGCACCGGAAAAGATGTTCGGGTCGCAGTTTTTGCGCAGGGCGAGAAGGCAGATGAAGCCAAAGAAGCCGGTGCAGATGTGATCGGCATGGATGATCTCGCGGCAAGTGTAAAAGAAGGTAATTTGGATTTTGATGTCGTGATCGCGACACCAGACTCGATGCGTGTGGTTGGTCAGCTAGGACAGGTCCTGGGCCCTAGGGGATTAATGCCGAACCCGCGCTTGGGCACGGTAACGCCAGATGTAGGCGAGGCAGTAAGAAATGCCAAGGCGGGACAAGTTCGTTACCGAACCGACCGGAACGGGATCATTCATGGTGGCGTCGGTCAAGTTGGCTTTGAACCAGCCCAGATCAAAGAGAATATTGAGGCCTTACTTGCTGATTTGCGAAAAGCGAAACCCGCGTCAGCAAAAGGTACGTATTTAAAGAAGATTGTACTTTCGACGACTATGGGAGCAGGTATTCTCATTGATCAGTCGTCATTGGAAGAGAGATAGAAGACTTTGGGGTTTTCGTTCCCGTTAGGGAACGGAGCTCGTCAAAGACCGCCGGTCTATCGTTTAAGCGATAGTTAATTTTCTTATAGAGAGCCTGCGCAGATGGTGAACCCGATTCAGGATAAGTTGGATCCTATCGCCGTTAAGGAGCTCGCCAGTAATGGTGAGTCAAGCAACAAGTCGAGGAGTACAGATTGTGCCAATAGGACTTAAACAGAAAGAAGCGATTGTTGCTGATGTGAACGAAACTGCCAGTAAGGCACTGTCTGCTGTGATGGCTGATTATCGCGGTGTAACCGTTGGTGAAATGACATCGTTACGCAGGCAAGCCAGAGAGGCAGGTGTTCAGGTAAGAGTTATCCGCAATACGCTCGCAAAGCGGGCTTTTGAGGGCACGGAGTTTGAGTGCTTGAAGGATTCTCTACTGGGACCGAATATCTTGGCATTTTCCCTAGAGGACCCTGGCGCAGGCGCCAGAGTATTCAAGGACTTTGCAAAGGGAAACGAATCGTTCGAAATCAGGGCGCTTAGTGTTGGCGGTAAATTACTGCCACCTGAGCAAATCGATGTGCTGGCTAAACTTCCGACCAGGGATCAGGCGTTGTCGATATTGATGTCTGTAATGCAGGCGCCCGTAGTCAAGCTGGTGCGTACGCTGAATGATGTCCCCGGTCGTGTTACGAGGGCAATGGCAGCAGTGCGAGATCAGAAGCAACAAGAAGGCGAATAGAGCTTATTAGTAACCGTTTAGATGGTCGCTGGTAAAAAATTTAAGTAAAAGGGAAATAGGACTCATGTCATTATCCAAAGATGAAATTTTAGATGCAATTGCAGAAATGAGCGTGATGGACGTTGTCGAGCTTGTCGATGCAATGGAAGAGAAGTTTGGCGTTTCTGCCGCTGCGGCAGTAGCTGCAGCACCCGCTGCTGGGGCAGCAGATGCTGGCGATGCTGCAGAAGAGCAAACTGAGTTTGAAGTTGTCATAACTTCTGCAGGCGAGAAAAAGGTTGGCGCTATCAAGGTTGTGCGTGCCGTCACTGGTCTTGGTCTTAAAGAAGCCAAGGCGCTTGTTGATGAAGCACCTTCTACCGTTAAAGAAGGCGTTACTAAAGAAGAAGCAGAGGACGTTCTCAAGCAGCTTGAAGAGGCTGGGGCCAGCGCAGAGATCAAGTAATCTACTTGTACGAATTTGGAAAATGCAGTATGGCCGGGGCTGAATTGACCCCGGTCTTCTGCTGCCTAAAATTCGGTCCGGCTTCACCACGGTTAAGCTAGCAACTCACTGAACTATCTTGGAGGCACTAATGGCCTATTCATACACAGAGAAGAAGCGTATTCGCAAAGACTTTGGCAAATTGCCTCAGGTCATGGATATTCCTTACTTACTGGCAATACAGACAGAGTCCTATAAGAAGTTTTTACAGGATCGTGTAAGTACGGATGAGCGAATTGACAAAGGGCTGCATGCAGCTTTTAAGTCGGTCTTTCCCATTGTTAGTTACTCGGGAAATGCGGCGCTTGAATACGTTAGTTATCGCCTGGGTAAGCCGGTATTTGATGTTAAAGAGTGTCAGTTGCGCAGTGCCTACTACGCCGTGCCCCTTCGCGTTAAGGTTAGGTTGATCATTTACGATAAGGAATCTAACAATAAGGCGATCAAGGATATAAAAGAGCAGGAAGTTTATATGGGAGAGATCCCATTGATGACGAATAATGGCACCTTCGTTATTAATGGTATTGAGCGCGTCGTGGTATCGCAGTTACATCGATCACCCGGTGTCTTTTTTGACCATGACAAAGGCAAGACGCACTCTTCAGGCAAGCTGCTTTATTCTGCCCGCGTTATTCCTATGCGTGGTTCTTGGTTGGATTTCGAATTCGATCCCAAGGATTGTGTGTTTGTAAGAATCGACAGGCGTCGAAAACTGCCTGTGACCATTTTGATGAGAGCATTGGGTTATAGCTCTCAGGAAATTCTCGAAATGTTCTTTGACACTGACACTTTCTATATCCGCGAGGAAAGTTATGGCCTGGAGTTGATTGCCAGTAGGCTGCGTGGAGACACAGCAAGATTTAATATTGCGGTCGGTAAGAAGACCATAGTTGAGGAAGGTACGCGAATCACGCCACGACACATTCGCGAGATGGAGAAAGCAGGTATTACCGAGCTTGATGTCCCCGCTGAGTATGTCGATGGTCACGTGTTGGCAGATGACATCATCGATGCAGAGACAGGTGAAATAGTTCTACCTTGTAATACAACCATCGATGAAGAAGTGCTTGAGCAGCTCAGAGAATTGGGGCTGGAGTCCTTTAATACGATATACACCAACGATCTCGAATGTGGACCATTTATTTCGGACACATTGAAAGTTGATGCGACGACCAACCGTCTTGAAGCACTGGTTGAAATTTATCGGATGATGCGCCCGGGTGAACCGCCTACCAAAGAGGCTGCTGAAAATCTTTTCAATAACCTGTTTTTTGCCCCAGAACGCTATGACCTGACTGCAGTAGGACGAATGAAGTTTAATCGTCGGCTTGGTCGTGGAGAGGAAACCGGCAGCGGTGTTCTTAATAACGAAGATATTATCGATGTATTGCGCTGCCTAATCAGTATTCGCGATGGTAAAGACACGGTAGATGACATTGATCATCTCGGTAATCGTCGAGTTCGGTCAGTAGGAGAAATGGCTGAAAATGCATTTCGTCTTGGCCTGATCCGTGTAGAACGTGCCGTAAAAGAAAGGTTAAGTTTGGCTGAGTCAGAAGGACTCATGCCGCAGGATTTGATTAATGCCAAGCCAGTCGGTGCCGCCGTGAAGGAGTTTTTTGGTTCTGCGCAACTTTCTCAATTTATGGATCAGAATAATCCCCTCTCAGAAGTTACTCACAAGCGGCGCGTGTCAGCGCTCGGGCCAGGTGGCCTGACTCGAGAACGAGCAGGATTTGAAGTTCGAGACGTACACCCGACCCACTACGGTCGAGTGTGTCCGATTGAGACGCCAGAAGGCCCCAATATTGGATTAATTAATTCATTGGCAAGTTACGCTAGAACGAATGCCTACGGCTTTTTAGAAAGTCCTTACAGAAAAGTAGCCGATGGCAAGGTAACTGATGATATTGAATACCTATCAGCGATTATAGAAAGCGATTACGTGATCGCGCAGGCGAGTTCAAAGATCGATAAAAATAACATACTGGCTGATGATATGGTGGAAGTACGTCACCTTGGCGAATTCACAAAGATGCCAAGAGACAGCGTTAACTTTATGGATGTATCTCCGCAGCAGGTCGTTAGTGTGGCGGCATCCCTGATCCCGTTCCTTGAGCACGATGATGCAAATCGCGCCCTCATGGGGTCGAATATGCAACGTCAGGCAGTGCCCACGCTGCGTAGCGAAACTCCGCTTGTTGGTACCGGTATGGAGCGAGTCGTGGCGCGAGACTCAGGCGTCTGTGTGGTAGCAGATCGCGGCGGTGTCGTTGAAACAGTCGATGCAGCGCGCATTGTCATTCGTGTCAACAATGCTGAAACAGAAAGTGGTGAAGCTGGTGTAGATATTTACAATCTCACAAAGTACACCCGATCGAACCAGAACACCTGTATAAATCAGAAGCCTTTGGTTAAACAAGGTGATGTTATTGCTCGGAACGACATTCTGGCAGATGGTCCATCAATTGATACGGGCGAACTCGCTCTCGGACAGAATATCCGTATAGCGTTTATGACCTGGAATGGTTACAACTTCGAGGATTCGATTCTGGTCTCAGAGAGGGTCGTTAAAGAAGATCGATTTACGACGATTCATATTCAGGAATTAACCTGTTATGCCCGCGATACCAAATTGGGTAGTGAAGAGATCACCTGCGATATCCCCAATGTCGGCGAAGGTGCATTGTCAAAACTAGATGAGTCTGGAATCGTCTATATTGGTGCCGAGGTAGAGGCGGGCGATATCCTGGTTGGTAAAGTTACGCCAAAAGGTGAAACTCAGCTGACGCCGGAAGAAAAGCTACTTCGCGCAATATTTGGCGAAAAAGCATCTGACGTGAAAGATACTTCGTTACGTGTACCGAGCAGTTATAACGGCACGGTTATCGATGTCAGAGTATTTACGCGGGATGGTATCGATAAAGACCAGCGCGCTCTTGATATCGAACGCCACGAGCTTGCGGAAGTTCGCAAGAACATCGATGAAGAATTCCGCATCATCGAAACTGCAACGTTTGAAAGACTGCTGGACTCTCTCGTTAGCAAGAAGGTCATAGCAGGTCCGCATTTGAAGAAAGGCGACAAAATAACGCGTGACTATCTGGCAGAACTACCCAGTAATGACTGGTTCAAGCTTAGACTGGAAACTGATGCCTTGAATGAGCTTCTCGAGCAGGCTGAGCAGCGGCTAGGAGAGCGGCGCGTTGCTTTGGACGAACAGTTTGAAGAGAGTAGAGGGAAGCTCGAGAGTGGCGATGATCTGGCGCCTGGCGTGCTCAAGATTGTAAAAGTTTATCTTGCCATTAAGCGCCGGATTCAGCCTGGAGACAAGATGGCTGGGCGCCATGGAAACAAAGGTGTGATCTCAGTAATCAAGCCCGTAGAGGATATGCCGTTTGATGAAAACGGTGACCCAATCGATATTGTTTTGAATCCTCTGGGTGTACCCAAGCGCATGAACGTTGGTCAGATTTTGGAGACCCACCTTGGTTGGGCTGCACGAGGTCTAGGTGACAAGATCAACGAGATGTTGGAGCTCAAGCGGGAGGTCGGGGAGATTCGAAAATTCCTGCAAGAGGTCTATAACCGCAGTGGTCGTGAGGAGAATCTGGATGAGTTTACTGACGCAGAACTCATCGAGTTAGCGGGGAACCTGCGTGGTGGAGTCCCAATGGCGACGGGTGTTTTCGACGGCGCTTCAGAGGCTGAGATCAAGGGTATGTTAGAGCTCGCGGGTTTGCCAACTGATGGTCAGACGACATTATACGATGGCTGTTCCGGTGATCAGTTTGAGCGTCCGGTGACAGTTGGATATATGTATATGCTGAAATTGAATCACCTGGTGGACGACAAGATGCATGCTCGATCAACGGGTTCGTATTCTCTTGTGACGCAGCAACCGCTCGGTGGTAAAGCCCAGTTTGGTGGTCAGCGTTTCGGTGAGATGGAAGTCTGGGCGTTAGAGGCATATGGCGCGGCGTATACACTTCAGGAAATGCTCACGGTTAAGTCTGATGACGTCCATGGGCGGACGAAGATGTATAAAAATATTGTGGATGGTGACCATCGCATGGAGCCGGGCATGCCCGAATCCTTTAACGTGCTGGTCAAGGAGATCCGGTCTTTGGGTATCGATATTGAACTGGAAAACGACTAACCCAATTACCAATAGTATTGACGAATTCAACTAAAGTGCGGGTGTAATGCCCGACGTGGAGGAAAGCCTTGAAAGATCTGCTGAATATACTCAAAGCGCAAGGACAGTCAGAAGAATTCGATTCGCTGCGAATCGGTCTAGCATCTCCTGAATTGATCAGATCCTGGTCCTATGGTGAAGTGAAAAAGCCAGAGACCATCAACTACCGTACGTTTAAGCCTGAGCGAGATGGGCTCTTTTGCGCCAAGATATTTGGTCCAAACAAAGACTACGAATGTCTTTGTGGTAAGTACAAGCGGCTCAAGCATCGCGGTGTAATTTGTGAAAAGTGTGGCGTTGAAGTTGCCCTGGCAAAAGTCAGACGCGAACGAATGGGTCACATTGAGTTGGCAAGTCCGGTAGCGCATATATGGTTTCTTAAATCTTTGCCTTCTCGCATAGGTTTGCTCATGGACATGACCCTAAGGGATATTGAGCGTGTCCTGTATTTCGAATCATTTGTGGTCATTGATCCTGGTCTTACGACACTTGAAAAACGTCAACTGCTAACGGATGAACAGTACTACGAGGCTCTTGAAGAATTTGGCGATGAATTTGATGCCAAGATGGGGGCTGAAGCAATTCAGGACCTGATGAAGGACATGGATGTTTTGGAGGAAATTGCGCTGATTCGAGAGGCGCTTCCGCAAACTAATTCTGAAACAAAAATCAAGAAACTCACCAAGCGCCTGAAGTTAATGGAGGCCTTTGAGCGTTCAGGGAACAAGCCTGAATGGATGATTTTCAACGTGTTGCCGGTATTGCCGCCGGATTTGCGTCCACTTGTACCACTCGAGGGTGGACGTTTCGCAACATCCGATCTCAACGATTTGTATCGCCGTGTTATTAACCGTAATAACCGATTGAAGCGTCTATTGGACTTGAGCGCTCCAGACATCATCGTGCGTAACGAAAAACGAATGTTGCAGGAAGCGGTGGATGCGTTATTGGATAACGGTCGGCGTGGAAGAGCAATCACAGGGACTAACAAGCGTCCGTTGAAATCGCTGGCCGACATGATTAAAGGCAAGCAGGGTAGGTTCCGTCAGAATCTACTGGGTAAGCGTGTGGATTATTCGGGTCGTTCAGTGATTGTCGTAGGGCCTACATTACGATTACATCAATGTGGTTTGCCTAAGAAAATGGCACTGGAGCTATTCAAGCCATTCATATTCGGCAAACTTGAGGCTCGTGGCCTGGCAACAACCATCAAGGCGGCCAAAAAGATGGTCGAACGAGAAACTGCTGAGGTATGGGACATCCTCGCTGACGTCATTCGTGAACATCCCGTATTGCTGAATCGGGCGCCCACACTACACCGTTTGGGTATCCAGGCGTTTGAACCCGTTTTGATCGAGGGTAAGGCTATCCAGCTACACCCGCTCGTTTGTACGGCGTACAACGCTGACTTCGACGGGGATCAGATGGCTGTCCATGTACCGTTGACACTGGAAGCCCAGCTAGAGTCTCGGGCCCTTATGATGTCTACCAATAATGTTCTGCTCCCGGCCGATGGTGAGCCAGTTATCGTGCCTTCCCAGGATGTTGTACTGGGTGTCTATTGGATGACACGGGAACGAGTCAATGCAGTGGGTGAAGGCATGGCTTTTTCCGATATTGAGGAGGTCAATCGGGCTTATAGCACCAAGAAAGTGGAACTGCAGGCACGCGTTAAGGTGCGGGTTACTGAAACTGTCAAGAATGAAGACGGGGAGTTTGTAACTAGCACAAACATGCAGGACACCACGGTAGGCCGTACGCTGCTCTTCGAGATTGTTCCAGATGGGCTTGCCTTCTTCCACGTTAACCAAATGATGGGCAACAAGGATATATCCAAGCTGATTAACCTTTGTTACCGAACCGTTGGTTTGAAAGAAACGGTGATTTTTGCAGATCAGCTGATGTACATGGGTTATGAATTTTCCACTCGATCTGGTTCATCTATCGGGGTTGACGATTTCGTTATTCCTTCTGAAAAGGCAACAATCATCGCTGAAGCCGAAACTGAAATTCGTGAAATCGAGTCTCAGTTTGCGTCTGGTCTAGTCACGCAGGGCGAGAAGTACAACAAGGTCATTGATATCTGGACGCGCGCCAATGATCTCGTTGGAAAGGCGATGATGGATAACTTGAGCACAGAAGTTGTTGTCAATAAAGATGGCGAAAAAGTTGAACAGGGCTCGTTTAATAGTGTTTGGATGTACTCAGATTCAGGCGCTCGGGGTTCCCCCACACAGATCCGGCAGCTTTCTGGTATGCGGGGATTGATGACAAAACCTGACGGTTCAATCATCGAAACGCCTATTACTGCTAATTTCCGAGAAGGTCTGTCGGTAATGCAATATTTTATTTCGACGCACGGTGCTCGAAAAGGTTTGGCAGACACAGCGCTCAAGACCGCGAACTCAGGATACTTGACGCGCCGTCTGGTAGATGTTGCTCAGGATCTCGTCGTGACCGAAGTGGATTGTGGTACTGACCAAGGTTTTGTTATGACTGCGGTTATTGAAGGTGGTGACGTTGTTGAAGCGCTGGGTAATCGAGTGCTTGGTCGGGTCGTCGCCCAGAACGTAATGAATGCAGCAGCTGACGACGTCCTGATTCCGCAAGGCACCATGATTGATGAAAAATGGGTGGCGCAGCTAGAAGGTCTTAGTATTGACGAAATCAGGGTTCGTAGCGCGATAACCTGTGATACTCGCTATGGTGTCTGTAGCGTTTGTTACGGACGGGACCTTGGGCGAGGTCATCGGGTTAACATCGGGGAAGCGATTGGGGTTATTGCTGCTCAGTCAATTGGTGAGCCTGGGACACAGCTCACCATGCGTACGTTCCATATTGGCGGTGCTGCTTCTCGAGCGGCAGCGGTTGATAACGTTCAGATCAAACACACCGGAAGTGTACGCTTACACAATCTTAAGACAATTCAGAAGGCTAATGGTGACTATGTCGCGGTGTCGCGTTCAGGTGAAATCGCTATTGTCGATGATGGGACCGGGCGGGAGCGGGAACGCTACAAGTTGCCTTACGGTGCTATTCTAAAGAAAGGTGACGAGGCGCAGGTCGAGGCCGGCGAGATCATCGCTAATTGGGATCCGCATACCCATCCGATTGTGACAGAAGTAGAAGGCAAAGTTGTTTTTGAGGGTATGGATGAAGGCAGCACAATTCGTCGAGTCACTGATGAGCTGACTGGCCTCACTAGCATATCTGTGATCGATCCCAAAGACAGACCTACTGCCGGTAAAGATACCCGGCCGGCGGTTCGGTTGGTGGACGATTCCGGAAATGATCTCATGTTACCTGGCACAGATGTCCCTGCTCACTACTTCCTCGAACCCAATGCAATTTTAGGCTTGGAAGATGGGGACCACATCTTGATTGGTGATGTTATTGCGAGAATTCCCCAGGAAGGTTCAAAAACCCGAGATATCACCGGTGGTCTGCCGCGGGTTGCCGATCTCTTTGAAGCCAGAAAGCCTAAAGAGGCCGCAGTGCTTGCAGAAATTACCGGCACAGTAAGTTTCGGTAAGGAAACCAAGGGTAAGCGTCGCCTGGTGATTACCCCAAGCGAGGCGGAGAGCGAACTGCCGGAAGGCACCGACCACTATGAAGTGCTTATTCCAAAGTGGCGACATATGACAGTGTTTGAGGGTGAGCACGTAGCCAAGGGTGAAGTAGTGTCAGATGGGCCGGAAAACCCCCACGACATTCTGCGCTTGAAAGGTGTTAGTGAACTTGCAAAGTACATCGTTAAAGAGATCCAGGATGTGTATCGATTGCAGGGTGTGACAATCAATGACAAACATATTGAGGTGATTGTTTGCCAAATGTTGCGCAAAATCGAAATCCAGGACATTGGCGATACAGCCTTTATCAGGGGTGAACAGGTTGAATATACTCACTTCCTGGAGCAGTGCGAACAAATGGAAGAAGACGGCAAGCTAGCGCCGAAGGGTGAGCGAGTTCTGCTGGGTATTACCAAAGCATCCCTGGCTACGGAATCGTTTATATCCGCTGCTTCCTTCCAGGAAACAACCAGAGTTTTGACGGAGGCTGCTGTTACGGGCAAGCGTGATCACTTAAGGGGTTTGAAGGAAAACGTCATTGTTGGTCGACTGATTCCGGCTGGAACAGGACTTAAGTATCATGCGGATCGACGTCTTAAGCGAGAAAGTGGTGGTGAAGAACGTACGACTGTGAGCGCCAGCGAAGTTGAGCAGGCACTCAGTGACGCGTTGAATTCTGGGGGTGCTAACTAGTTTCCATCCTGAATTTATAATTCGAGGCAAATTGCTCCGGCTTTCCAGATGAATCGAATCAGTCGGTTATTAGGACGCTCGGGGCGAGATGTTCGATTTTTGGACAAAAACTAGCTAAGCCAGCACATTTCAACAACCTATGAGGTTGACTCATACAGACGAGGTCTTTAGAATTCGGCCTCCCTTGGAACAGGTGCGCGATTGCGCTCACCCTTTCATAAACAAAATGGAGTATTCATGGCAAGAATCAGCCAATTGGTTCGTAAGCCCCGAAAGCGCAAAGCTAGCAAGAGTAATGTGCCCGCGCTTCAGGCCTGCCCACAAAGACGTGGCGTATGTCTAAGGGTTTATACGACAACGCCTAAGAAACCGAACTCTGCGCTACGTAAAGTTTGTCGAGTTCGATTGACTAATGGTGCAGAGGTTAACTCGTACATTGGTGGCGAAGGTCATAATCTCCAAGAACATAGTGTAGTTTTGATTCGTGGTGGCCGGGTTAAAGACCTTCCTGGTGTACGCTATCACACCGTTCGTGGGACATTAGATACCACCGGTGTGAGTGATCGAATGCAGGGTCGCTCCAAATACGGTACTAAACGACCCAAGACTTAAGCGGTAACAACAATTAACTGACTATTACGTCAGAGTAAGGTCGAGTCCAATCTCGAATAACCTGAAGAGGAAGTAACATGCCTAGAAGACGAGTGCCCGAGAAGCGGGAAGTTCTGCCGGACCCCAAATATAGTAACAAAACGCTAGCCAAGTTCATGAATCACGTCATGGTCAGCGGCAAAAAATCTGTTGCCGAAAAAATCGTATACGGCGCATTAGATCGCATTAAGGAGCGCGCTACTTCGGACCCGCTGGAGGTATTTGACGCGGCGCTTGAAGCCGTTGCCCCCTCGGTAGAGGTCAAATCCAGAAGGGTTGGTGGTGCTACCTACCAGGTGCCCGTTGAAGTTCGTCCATCAAGACGTACGGCACTTGCTATGCGCTGGTTGGTGGATGCTGCCAGAAGTCGTGGGGAAAAATCCATGCCTCTGCGTCTTGCCGGAGAGTTAATGGATGCGGCAGAGGGTCGCGGTTCGGCAGTGCGCCGAAGAGAAGATACACACCGTATGGCTGACGCAAATAAAGCGTTCGCCCATTACCGATTCTAGCGAGGAAACACTGTGCCCAGGCTAACCCCTATAAAAAAATATCGAAATATTGGCATTGTCGCTCACGTTGATGCGGGTAAAACAACGACCACAGAGCGAGTTTTGTTCTACACCGGTATTTCACACAAGATTGGTGAAGTGCACGATGGCGCTGCTGTCATGGACTGGATGGAGCAAGAGCAAGAGCGTGGCATTACGATTACATCTGCCGCCACGACTACTTTTTGGAGTGGCTCTGAAAAGCAGTTCGACCAGCATCGTATCAATATTATTGATACTCCAGGGCACGTTGACTTCACGATTGAGGTCGAGCGTTCGTTGCGGGTACTCGATGGCGCAGTAGTGGTTTTTTGTGGTACCTCTGGCGTTGAACCGCAATCGGAAACAGTTTGGCGTCAGGCTAACCGCTATGAAGTACCGCGTATG
>Ga0302127_10001556_pt1 | contig 13633 bp, 14 predicted proteins | sample CB4_SCM_MG_FD_204452 | JGI IMG/M metagenome (GOLD analysis project Ga0302127, IMG submission 204452) | Marine microbial communities from Western Arctic Ocean, Canada - CB4_SCM | ecosystem: Environmental > Aquatic > Marine > Oceanic | place: Canada: Western Arctic Ocean | collected 2017-09-24
GGCACTTCGGGCGCCGACGGCAGCAGGTATTCGCCGAAATTGGTCGTCTGCGGCTGGCCCTGATCGTCGTAGATCATGCGTTCGAACAATGCGCTGCCCAGCCCGTGGGTCGCACCGCCGATTATCTGGCCTTCGACGATGGTTGGATTGATCAGCCGGCCGCTGTCGTGGACGATCACGTAATTCAGCACCTGAACATGACCGGTACCGGGGTCGACCTCCACCTCGGCCACATGCACGCCGTTGCAATAAGTAAGTGTCGGGGGACTGAAATTCGCGGTCGCTTCCATCCCCGGATCGACCCCGCCGGGCAGCGAAAACCCGGGCATCCCCTGGACCGCACGGGCAACATCGCCCAGGCTGACCGACATATCGGGTACGCCGCGCACCGAAATTCTGCCGTCGGCGATATCGAGGTCTTCTTCCGCCGTTTCGAGCAGATGCGCCGCCACTTTGAGAGCTTTTTGCCGGACTTCAAGCGCTGCGACATGCACCGACGAGCCGGCGGTGACGGCCTGGCGGCTGGCGAAGGCGCCGAGGCCGAGCGATACCGTGCCGGTATCGCCGGTGACGACGTCGATATTCTCCATGGCGGCGCCGGTCTGGGCCGCGCATATCTGCGCTAGCGCGGTCTGCAGTCCCTGTCCCTGGTCGGTTGCGCCGGTATAGATGACGATCCTGCCCGATGGTTTGATGCGGACGATGGCGGATTCGAACGGCCCGCGGCCGGTTCCTTCCACATAATTGGCGACGCCGATGCCGATATATCGTCCCTCGCTGCGGGCGGCCGCCTGGCGGGCGTAGAAATCGTCATACCCGGCGCGCGCCAGCGCGTTGTCCAGCGCCGCCGGATAATCGCCCGAATCATATGTCATGATCGCGCCGTCGCGGGTCTTGATCTGGGTGTCGTAGGGCATCGCATCCGCCGGAATCAGGTTTCGGCGGCGCACTTCTACCCGGTCGAGCCCGAGTTCGCGCGCGATCCGGTCCATCAGCCGTTCCATCGCAAACGTGCCCTGCGGCCGGCCCGCGCCGCGTACCGGCGTGACCGGCGTCATGTTGGTCAGCGCCAGTTTCACGTCCAACGACATTGCCGGCAGCTCGTAAGGTCCGAGAAAATTGGTCGCCGCGTTGTAGGGCAGGTTCACGCCATAGGGCGTATAGGCGCCGTGATCGTGCGCCATGGTCCCGCGAACGCCGAGAAGCCGCCCCGCCGCATCGACCGCCACCTCCAGATCCCAGAGCTGGTCGCGTTCCATTGTTGCCGCGGTGAAATGCTCGCGCCGGTCCTCGACCCATTTTACCGGGCGGCCCAGCAGCATCGCCGCCAGCGGAATGACGACTTCCTCCTGATAAAACACGAATTTCGGACCGAACCCGCCGCCCACAGTTGGCGTAATCACCCGAATACGGTCTTCCGGCAGGTTCAGCATTTCCACCAAAATGCTTTGGGCGCGATGGGCCATCTGGGTCGCCGACCAGACGGTTAGCAGCCCATCCCGCGGGTTGAGGCGGGCGGCGACGCCGCGGCATTCGATGGCGTGTCCCAGGCCTTTGTGTTGGTGCAGTGTTTCGCGGAAGCAATGCGCGGCGTCATCGAAAGCGCTGTCAGCATCGCCATAGGCCAGGGTGAAGCCGGCGACGATATTGTTATCGAATTCCGAATGCGCCGTAGCGGCGCCGTCTTCGAGCGCCGCCAGATAGTCCGACGACACCGGCAGGGGATCGTATGAAACCTCGACGAGCCTCGCCGCGTCTTCTGCGATATAGGGCGTTTTCGCAATCACGCAGGCCACGGGTTCGCCGACGTAGCGGACTTCTCCATCGGCGAGCGCCGACGGGCTGGCGGACAATTTCAATGCGCCGGAAGGCTGTCCGACCGGCATCACGGTGTCGGTCAAATGTGGGCGCAAATCGTCAAGCGCGTAGATGGCGATCACGCCGTCCGTGGCAAGCGCTGCCGCGACGTCTATGCCTGCGATGCGGGCATGCGCCACCGGCGCGCGGACGAACGACGCGTGCAGCATTTCCGGTAAATGGATGTCGTCGAGATAACGCCCTTTGCCGCGTAGCAGCGCGGGGTCTTCCACACGTTTAATTTTTTCGCCGAACACGGCCCAATCTCTCCCTGATTCGCCGCTAGGATACCGGGGCGAAGGGGAGGCGTCATCCGTTCAGGTGCAATCGTTGCGAAATCGCTGCCCTGCGTCAGCCAGAGGCTTCCGTTTGCTTGGCGTTAAGCTGTTTGAGGGCGAACAGGAAATCGGGATCGAGGCGCCAATGTTGGACGCTTTTCTTCGCGGTTTCGAGTTTGATCCGGTCGTACGGCGCGTCGGATTCGCTTGCCATCCGTTCCGCCAGCACTTAGCGCACCTTCATTTCTACGTCATGGATCAGCTGACGCAGAATGTCAGACATGATCGAGCGCTCCGATTCTCGCAAAATGGTGTCGGTATCGAAGAACAGGTCGCCTACGATCTGTACCAGACGCGTCCGGCCCTTGACCGACTTGTCGCGTGCAAGTCCGAGCAACTCGTTAAAAAATTATTTGTTCCGGTTCAATCATTTTGTCCGCAGCGTGGCGCTCTCACTCATGTACAAATTTTGCCAAGTTTTTGATATCTAACTTAAATTACAGTTAATTTGCGAAGCGCGTCGCTGCTCTCCAATTCGTTGTAATTATGTTAACTACTTTTGTGCACCGGACGTTAACCGAAGACCCCTAAAATACTCGAATAATTGGTCTCAAAAACCGGCTGTATACCTGACATGAACATACCAGCATATTTATCCGCTACACGCGCAGCGGGAAGTTCCATTGGTGCAAACCAGCCATCGCCCCAGCCGCGCCAGCAATCGGCGCCACCCGCATCGGCGTCGAATATCTCCCGGGAAGCCGCCCAGAAGACACCCGAGGCGCGCCCAATTCTGGATTTGTAGGATACCGCGCTCACCCGCCGGGACATTCCGCGCGGAACGCTGATAGATATCATCGCCTGATCAGGCTCGCCCCTGCTTGGTATTTTGCTTGCCCGGCGGCCGCCGGCGCATCATTTTCTCCGAATGACAGAAGATGTAACCCCGCCGGGTCCGTCGGTCCGCGAAATCCCCGAAGGCGATAACCGGGAACGGCTAGTGTGCCCCGATTGCGGGTTCATAAACTACGAAAATCCTAAAATCGTCGTCGGCGCCGTGTGCAGCTGGCAAGGCAGACTGTTGTTGTGCCGGCGGGCAATCAATCCACGGCGAGGGTTCTGGACGATACCTGCGGGCTATCTCGAACTGAACGAGATGACAGAGACGGGCGCTGCCCGGGAAGCGAAAGAAGAAGCCTGTGCGGATATCGATATCGACGGGCTGCTCGGCATCTATACGGTGCCGCGGATCAGCCAGGTTCAGCTTATCTACAGGGCGGTCGTCCGCGACGGCGCGTTTGCCGTAGGTGAGGAAACGCTGGAACTGGATTTGTTCGACTGGGACGACATCCCGTGGAACGAGATCGCGTTTCCATCCGTCAAATGGGCGCTTGACCACTGGCGCGAACTGGGCGACGCGTCGACCTGGCCACCGTTCTCGAACCCGCCCGGCGAAAACGGCAATTTTAACTTCTAGGCTCTGAGCTCCGCCGGTGGGAACACGCCGGCTTTGCCGATCATCGCCGGCACCGCGTGGCCGAGTTGCTCGCCGATCCAGTCGCCGGCGGCGATGAGCCTGTCGATATCGATCCCGGTCTCGATCCCCATGCGGTGCAGCATGTAGACGAGGTCTTCCGACGGGACATTGCCGGTCGCGCGCGGCGCAAACGGGCAACCGCCGATCCCGCCCGCCGACGCGTCGATCGACTGCACGCCGGCTTCGACCGCCGCGTAGCAATTGGCGAGCCCGGTATTGCGGGTATTGTGGAAATGCGCCCGGAACCGGGCCTCCGGCGCGACGTTCATCACCGCGCCGAACAAATCCGCCACCTGGCTCGGCACGGCGCAGCCGATGGTGTCGGCGAGCGCGATTTCGAACGTGCCGGCGCCGGCGCAACGTTCGACCAGCCCGATCACGCGTTCGGGTGGCACTTCGCCCTGGAACGGGCAGCCGAACGCTGTTGAGATCGTCAGCGAGCACCGCAATCCGGCTGCTGTCGCTTCGGCGGCGATATCCTCATAAACGTCGACGGCCTGTTCGATCGTCGTTCCCTGGTTTTTCTGGCTGAACGTGTCGGAGGCGACCAGCGCGTAATTGATCTCCTTGCAGCCCGCCGCCAGCGCCCGGTCGAGCCCGCGGCGGTTGAGCACCAGTCCGATATAGGTGACGCCCTCATCGTCGGGCAGGGCGGCGAGCACCTCTTCGGCGTCGGCCATCTGTGGCACTCGTTTGGGATTGACGAAACTGACCGCTTCCATCCGCCGGATTCCGGCATCCGCCAGCTTCCCGATAAACTCGACCTTCGTCGCGACATCCAGGATTTCGGATTCGTTCTGCAATCCGTCGCGCGGACCGACGTCGATAATCTCTATGCTGCGCCTAGCGCTGGCCATTTCCCGTGTCCTCCGGTGATCGGTGTTGCCTATATTAGTGTAATTCAGAGCCGATTGGCACGCCGCTCTAGCGGTCGCGACAGCAGGGCGAACAGCAAGCCGACGGCGGCCAGGGCGACCATCAGCCAGGCGACGTCGTTCCAGTTTCCGGTCGCGGCGCGGACGGCGGCGGCGGCGGGCGGGCCGAACAGCATGCCGGTATTGGTGCCGGTCACCATCAGGCCGTTCATGGTGCCGATTAGCGCCGGCGACGGCGCATAGGTCGCAACCGATCCGAGGGCAGCCGCTGGCACCATGCCGCCGAAGAGGCCGAAAAATACAGCGAAAACCAGGCGCCAAGGATCCGCAAGATCCGCGGAAAAGATGCCGATCTGGGTCAGCCCCATTCCCGCGGCGCCGATGGCGAGCAGTGGCCAGGACGACATGCCGCGCCCCATTACCCAGGCGGAAAACCAGTTGCCGACGGCATTGAATGACAGCACCAGCGCCGGCAGGGCGGCGGCGGTCAGCCTGCCGGATCCGTATACTTCGTGCATATAGGTTGGCAGCCAGGCCACCATCGCAATTTGTTGCGCCGCGTAAAGTCCGAAGCACGCCGACACCAGCAGCGCGCCGCGATTGGTCAGGCATTGCAGGGCGCCCGACAGCATCGACGTCGCGCTGGCCCCGGTACTTTCCCGCCGATGCCAGCCTGCGGTTACCCGGTAGACGATGCCGGCCCAGACGATGGTGATGACGCTGCTGACGATCCACAACGTGCGCCAGCCATAGGCATCGAGAATCAGCGCGCCGACGATGAGCATGACGGAAAACCCGCAGGGCAGGTAGGACGACCAGATCCCGAGCGCCCATTTCCGGTCCCCCGCGGCGGTGACATGGTTGATCATGCCCGCCCCGGTGATCGTGACGGCGGTAAACCCGATGCCCTCGACGAAGCGCGATGCCAGCATCGCCTCGCCCGAATACGCGAACGCTCCCAGCAGGCTGCCGCCGGTCATGGCGATCAGGCCGAAGACAAGCACGCGGCGTTGGCCGGTCCGGTCGGCGATGGAGCCGGCGACGATGCCGAGCGCGAAACCGGTGCACGAGATCATCGACGCGATCCAGCCGCCGGTCACCAGTCCGGCATCCAGTGCTGTGCGTATTTCCGGCAGCGCCGGGGGCAGCTTGCCCAGGTGGGTCGCCGCGACGATCCCGGCCCCGAGCGCGATCCAGACGATTGGCCATTGGGTTTTTTGATCTTGTCCGGTGCCGGTCATGCAGGGTTATCCCCCGCCCCGCTTGACCCGTCCAGACCTGTCGGCGACGATGTGAAAAATTGTCGGGTGAATTAAGGGAGAAGACTGGCGGATGGGTACCGAATCCGCCCCGCGCTCGGGGCCGCTTGCAGACATACGCGTGATCGAAATGGGCACGATGATCGCCGGTCCGTTCTGCGGCCAGTTGCTGGCCGATCACGGCGCCGAGGTCATCAAGCTGGAACAGCCGGGAATCGGCGATCCGATGCGCGAATGGGGCAAGGAAAAACCGCACGGCAAGGCTTTGTTCTGGCCGGTGCTGGCGCGCAACAAGTTGTCGGCGACGCTCAACGCGCGCGAGGCCGACGGCCAGGCGCTGGTAAAGCGGCTCGTCGCCGACGCCGACATCCTGTTGGAGAATTTCCGTCCCGGCACCATGGAGCGCTGGGGGCTGAGCTATGAGGATCTGTCGTCGATCAACCCGAAGCTGATCATGATCCGGGTGTCCGGCTTCGGCCAGACCGGGCCCTATGCCAAGCGCGCCGGTTACGGCGCTATTGGCGAGGCGATGGGCGGGTTGCGCTACACCACCGGCGATCCGTCGCTGCCGCCGAGTCGCGCCGGCATCTCGATCGGCGATTCGCTGGCCGCGACCCATGCCTGCCTCGGCGCGATGATGGCGCTGCACCAGGTGCATCTGACCGGCAAGGGCCAGGTGATCGACGCGTCGATCTATGAATCGGTACTCAACATGATGGAAAACGTGATCACCGACTACGACGCCGGCGGCTATATCCGCGAACGCACCGGCTCGTTCCTGCCCAAGATCGCGCCGTCGAACATCTACCCGACGAAAGAGGGCATCTGGCTGGTGATCGGCGCCAACCAGGATTCGGTGTGGGCGCGGATGGCAGAGGCCATGGGCCGGCCCGAGCTCGCCACCGACGAACGCTACGCCACCCACGGCGCGCGCGGCATCAACCAGATCGAGCTCGATGAGCTGATCGCCGACTGGACCAGGGATTTCCCGGTCGCCGAGCTCGAAGAACTGCTCCACGAACACGGCATCCCCAACGGCAAGATCAACCGCGCGCCGGAAATGCTCGAAGACCCGCAATTCAAGGCGCGCGACAGCATCATCCGCGTCGAGCATCCGGAATTTGGCAATATCGCCATGCAGAACGTCGCGCCCAAAATGTCGGAGAGCCAGGGCGCGGTGCGCCATCCCGGCCCGGCGCTCGGCGAACATAACGACTATGTGTGGGGCGACCTTGCCGGGAAATCCACGGCCGAGATCGCCGACATGAAGGATCGCGGGATTATTTAGCGCGTCTTCCGCATGCGGGCTGGAACGGACGATATTTAAGAGGAAAACTCTATGCTGAAAACCGGCAAGGAACATCTCGAAGGCCTGCGCGACGGTCGCGTCGTCTATATCGGCGGCGAGAAGGTCGACGACGTCACCACCCATCCGGCCTTCGCCGAAAGCGCCAAATCGATGGCTGCACTCTATGACATGAAGGCCGATCCCGCCAATCGCGAAGTGATGTCCTTCGAAGAGGGCGGTGAGCGGTTCTCGATGTATTTCCTGCGCCCGCGATCGCAGGAAGATCTGCGCCGCCGTATGCGTGCCCACAAGCGTATCGCCGACGAAACCTGCGGGCTGTTCGGCCGCTCGCCCGATCATGTGTCGAGCTTCGTCGCCGGACTGGCGATGAAACCTGTAGTGTTCGACGAGATCGGCCCCGGCTACGGCGACAATCTGCTGAATTATTACGACTACATGCGGCGCAACGATATTTACGCGGCCTATGCGGTGCTGCCACCGGCGGGCGCGCGCAACCCGGATTTCTATCTCCAGAAATCGATGCCGGTGCCGACCCTCAAGGTCGTCGACGAGCGCGATGACGGGGTGATGATTTCCGGCATGAAGATGCTGGCGACCGGCGGTGTGTATGCCGATGAATTATGGATCGGCAATCTGCTGCCGATCGCTGCCGGGCGCGAGGCGGAATCGATCACCTGCGCGGTGCCCTGCGCAGCGCCGGGGCTGACCCTGTGGTCGCGCAAGCCGTCGGCCCAGGGCCTGGCGAACAATTTCGATTACCCTCTGTCGGCAAAATACGACGAAAGCGACGCCATGGTGCTGTGCGACAACGTATTCGTGCCGTGGGAAAAGGTGTTCGTCCACGACAATGCCGAGATGTCGCGTGCGATCTACGTCCAGACCCCGTCCCACGCCATGGGCAACCACCAGTCCAACGTGCGGTTCTGGGCCAAGATGCAGTTGCTGACGGGCGTGCTCAGCCGGATCACTCAGTCGTCGGGCAATAACACGATTCCGGCTGTCGCCGACCAGCTTGGCCGTATGGCGGCGCTCGAAGCGACCATCGGCGGCATGATCCACGGCCAGATCGAGGCGTTCGAGGACTGGCCCGGCGGCGGCCCCGGCCCGGGCACAGGTGGGGGCACGGGTGCGGGCAAATACGTGACCATCAACCGGCGCTATATGTACGCGGCGCTTAACTGGTGCACCGAAAACCATTCGATGATCATCGAGATGCTGCGCGAATTGATGGGCGGCGCTGTGTTCCAGATGCCGGCCGACGTGTCGGTGATGGGCAATCCGGAATTGCGCGAAAAATTCGAACAGTTCTGGGCGACGCCGTTCCTGGAAAGTTTTGAGCGGATGAAGCTCTACCGCCTCGCCTGGGACCTCGTCGGCTCCGAATTTGCCGGCCGGCACACAACATACGAGAAATTCTACGCCGGGTCGTATTTCGTCGTCCGCAACCATTCCAACCGCGAAGCCCCGTGGGACGAATTCCACGCCATTGCCGACCGGCAACTGGCGGCGATGGAAGTGCCGGAGGGGCTGGAGTAGGGGCGGGTTCGCCGGCGGGGGCGATCATATCCCCCGTGCCGCTGCCGGCGCCATTAGCCGCCGCGAGAACGAAGGACTACGCTTCCTCCGCCAAAAGCCGGTCGAGTATCTTCACATACCGGGCGGGTCCTGCGTCGACGCTGAGCAAGCCGGGTTCCAGTCCCTCGCCGCCATGGTCCATGGATATCTGCTGGGCCTCGATCACCGGCACATCCTGATCGGCGAAGGCGAATGTCCGCCCCTTGTAAATCATATCCCGGATCTCCCGGTTCTGATCGTCGTCCGTGAGCACGTTCCACCGGGCGGCCGTATAGTGGTAGTGGGTCGTCCGTTCGGTCTCGGGCGTCAGGAAGTGGAGCGCCATGTATCCGGTTCCGCTCTCCTTGGGCTCCCCGACCTTGCTGCAGCCGAATTCCAGACGCAGATTGCTGGCCGGGAACCAGGAGATCGATTGCCACTGGTCGCCCCGGGGGATGCCCGGGAACATCATCTTCAGGATGCCCGGGGTTTCAGAGTCCAGGGAGTTCCGGGTGACGGTGACGACATCGCCGTCCTGGGTCACCTCGGGGTCGGTCGTGGCGGTATCGGCATTGCCGAGAAGGCCGGCATGGGTGAAGCTGATGTGGCTCAGATCGAGCAGGTTGTCGACCAGGAGCTGGTAGTCACACTTGACGTTGAGATAGCCGGGCTCGGTGACATGCAGTTCGGGACAATCATCGAGGCAGCTATAGTCTGGGATCGTGGCGGGATCCGCCGGCTTGTCACCCATCCAGATCCAGATCAGGGTATGTTTTTCGACGACGGTGTAGCTTTTGAGGTTCATCGCGGCGGAGATCTTGCCGCTGCCATGCGGGTTCAGGGCGCACTTCCCGTCGGCGCCGAATTGCAGGCCGTGATAGATGCATTGGATCCGATCGCCGGCGAGCAATGTGCCCATCGACAGCGGCACGAAACGGTGGGCACACCGATCGGTCATCGCCGCAATACCGCCGTCTTCCTTCCGGAAAAACACGATGGGCTCGTTCATGATGGTGCGATGCACCAGCGTGCCCTCGGCGAATTCGGAAGAGAACGTCACCACATACCAGGCGTTGCGCAGGAACCGGGGCTTCGGCGCCGGACCGCTTGAATCGCCGGATAGCGTAAACTTGGTGGGGATAATCCCCTGCAGGGCATTTGCGAATTCAGAATCGGGGCACATTGGGCGTCCTCTCACAGGTAGCGAATAAGATGATTGTTCCCGAGTATATTTTCCTACCCAATAATCGCAATGAAAATCCGGAGCGGCGGCCTCTCGCGATCGCGGCGACCTTTATGGCAACGGAACTCGCATGGGCAGTGTTTGGAAATTATATCCTGAAAATGGTTGACGCCGATTCCGCGGAAGCGGCAGGTGTCGAAGCCGCCATTGCCCGAGCCTCGCGCCTGTTCCTCGACAAACCCGACCTCCTGACCTAGCCGTCGGCTGCCATTCCCGGTGCCGCAAAGCATATGTGAATTGGCTGGACTAATACTAGTCATTTGAAAAAAATTGATTTTGATTTAGGGGCGATACGATGTCCGCAGAGGCGGATGACCGGCGCCCAGAACAGATAAATGTTCCAACGGAGGAAAAATCATGGACCCGATTATCAAGGCCGACAGTCTCGCTTACCCGATGCTCCATGTGCCCGATCTCGATAAACAGGAACAGTTCCTGATCCATTTCGGCATTATCGCCTCCGATATTCTGAAACCGCCACCCGCCGACGCGGAGGAACCCATTATCGGGATCTTCGCCCGGCTCGACCGGGGGGGGCGAAACCCGCCGATCACCATTGTGTTTTCTGGCTGCCCGCCAAAGAGCTTGCGAACGGCAAGCCGGGGCTGAACCATGTGTCTTACGAGATGGTCAATATCGACGATGTCTTCATGGGTCACGAGATCTTGGCGCGCAAAGGCTATGAGCTCGAATGGGGGGTCGGCCCGCATTATCAGGGAAGCCAGATATTCGATTACTGACGCTCCCCCTTTATGCAGATACACGAACACCAGATCGACGGCGACGTCTTCGACAACACCATGGCGCCGCAAATCGTCGATGTTTCCGCGGATGGCGATCCTGAAATCCCGGAGATGGTGTCGTCCCAGTGGGGCGCTGGTATTTCAGAAAGCTTCGGCGACGAACGGGGGCTGTAAGACGACAGGTCCTTCACAACCGGCAATCCGTGCTAACCTTCCGACAGACGGACCCGAACATCGGAGGGCATTTCATGGCACAACCGGACTGGGCGAAGGATCATGTCGAGCGGTACCGGGCGTCGAACGGCGCCGACGGGCACATCTGGAGCGGGCTCTCCGCCGAGGGCAGTTACCCGTGCCTGCTGCTGACGACGACCGGACGCAAATCGCAGGCGCCGCAGACAACTCCGCTGATTTACGGCCAGGACGGCGAAACCTATATGATCATCGCCTCGCAGGGCGGCCGGCCGACCCATCCCGCCTGGTATCTGAACCTGGCGGCCGAGCCAGGAGTTGAATTGCAGGTCGGCGCCGATGTCTTTGCCGCGTCGGCGCATACCGCGACTGGCGCCGAACGCGACCGGCTGTGGCGCATGATGAAGACCGTTTACCCGCTCTATGACGATTATCAGGCGAAAGTGGCGGGGGTGCGCGAAATTCCGCTGGTCGTTCTGACGCGTATCTGACTGATTGAAGCCGCGGCGAGCGAACGCGAAAAATTCGCTCTGTTCTTGGCCCAGTTCTGCGTCCGGTTCAGGATATGTCCGTCCGGTTCGGCGTGCCGTCAGTGGAGATGGCCGGCGCCAGCGTCCATGTCGCCGTCTATGTCAGTGTCGTCCAAACTACTCAACCCTTCACCGACCGCGGCGACAATATTTCCGGGTGTGACACCGGCAACGGTCGCCGATGCCGCCACCTGCACAAGCATCTCGAGCAGCACGCATTGCGGGCAGAGATCATGCCCGCGCACCGATTCAGCCAGGCTATTCAGCGTCTTGCCAATCAGGGCGGTAATCTCGTCGGCCGTCTCATCGTCGTCGGCGTGGCGGATATTGTCGTCGATCATAGCGGCCTCCGGGCTTTTAGGGGTGCGGTTGTGCGATGTGCAGCGCAAGGGGGAACGCGATTCATTCCGCTTCGGCGCGGATCCGGTTTAAACCTACGTGCGATGCCCGAATCAAGCTCTAAAGCGGAAACGATGTTCAGGAACATGATGTTCGCAGTTTATCCGCACCCGGTGATAAAGGCTAATGCATCGCCCAGACGAAGATCGCCGTAGCGGCCGACCCCAAGGCGCTCCTGACCGCGTGGAGCCTGCCCCATTTCTCCATCAGTCCTCGCATCTCTGTGGTGGGGGAGGCTTCGGACATTCCCATCAGGCGATTGTTGACCGGCATGATCGCGATCAGCGTGAACGGCCAGTTGGCGACCAGGACAATCGCCCCCAATCCCCAGCGCCAGTCGAATACCATTCGGCAAGTCCCAGCAAGCAGCCGAGGACGTCAAGGCCGGCCTACATCGGGAAGCCGCGTTTGTGGGACGGCTTCCATTGGGCGAGCAGCGGGCCGTCGTCGAGACGGAGCCGTGCGGGATGTTCGGCAATATTGATATAGACAGCAGCGCCGGCGAACACCGCCGCCGCAACCAGAGCCGTTTGACCAGCGAGAATGATGACGTCTCCGTGTTTTACCGATCCCGATATTACCCTGCCGAGACATGGCCAGGCGATTTAAAGGAGGGACGACAACTTCCGCCGAACCGCTTTTGGTGCCCGGCCATCGATAAACAGTAGCCCCGTCCCGATGATCAGGGCGCCGGCTATCTCTTTCGCATAAATAGCCTCGTCGAGAAACGCATTTCCGAGAAACAGTGCCGTCACCGGGATAAGCAGCGTCGCCAGCACCAGATTGCTTGGCCCGGCCCGCACCAGAATCTGAAAGAACACGATATAGGCAAGCGCCGTTCCGAATAAAGTCAAGCCGATCACCGAAAGCCAGACATTCAGGCTCGGCACCTCCAGCGCCGAGGGCCGTTCGAAAATACCGACCACGAACATCATGATGACACTCGAACACATCAACTGGCAGGTTGCCGATTTGAGCGGCGGGACGCCCGCGAGGTGACGGCGTCCCCACAGGGCGGCAAATCCGTAGCCGAGCGCGGCGACAAGGCCAAGACCGATCCCGAGGGTTTGCGGGCCGTCCAGGGGGTCCTCGATGCCGCGTAGGACGGCGACGCCGACAAGGCCCAGAACGACACCGGCGACGCGGTTCAGGGTTAATTTCTCGTCGCCGAAGCTTGCCAGAATAATGATGGTAAACAGCGGGGTCATCGCATTGATGATCGATATAAGGCCAACCGTGATGATCGTTTGAGCTGCGAACTGGAAATAGAACGGCACCACGTTGTTCAGCAGGCCCATCACAAAAAACGGCATCCATAGTTTTGCCGACTTCGGCAGCCTGTGGCCGTAGAACCAGAACACGGGAAGCAGGAAAAGCGCTGCCAGGGTGACGCGCACCAGGACGATAATCAGCGGCGGGAGTTCCTTCAGGGCAATGCCGGCAAGGAAGAACGTTCCACCCCAAAGCACCGATAACAGGACCAGCAAACCCCATTCCGTGCGGTCCATAGATTTCGGTTCTTCAGACATCCTCTACCGCGACCGCATTTGATTGGGTTTCACCGTCTCGCGTGCAGAGTCTTGCATGCACCGCGCGGTCGATCCACCTCCTTCTTGCCGCCCCGGAAAGGGTATTGGGTATTCGGCCGGCTTGGTCCCCGACTAACCCCAGACGGCCCGGGCCGTCGCGACGATCAGATCCAGCTTGGCCCATTGGGCGTCTTCACTGATGTCGTTGCCGTGGGTGGAGCTCGCAAAACCGCATTGCGGACTTAGAGCGAGCTGGTCGAGCGGCGCGAACTGCGCGGCCTCGTCGAGGCGCCGCTTCAACCCGTCCCCGGTTTCCATGTCGCCCGAC